>Ga0247727_10003726_pt1 | contig 33337 bp, 22 predicted proteins | sample WisWelCaveWW1625_FD_202498 | JGI IMG/M metagenome (GOLD analysis project Ga0247727, IMG submission 202498) | Biofilm microbial communities from Wishing Well Cave, Virginia, United States - WW16-25 | ecosystem: Environmental > Aquatic > Deep subsurface > Groundwater > Cave microbial mat | place...
CGTGCCGCGCTCGTGTCGTCACAGTCACCCGCACACACGCGGAACGTGTCGGCATCGGCGTCGGCTTCGTTGGCGGGTACACCGCCTGCGCAGTCGTTGTCGCGCCCGTCGCACAGCTCGGGCGCCCCCGGGAATACGTCGTTGCGCGTGTCGTCGCAATCGCCTGCACACACGCGGAACGTGTCGGCGTCGGCGTCGGCCTCGTTGGCCGGCACTCCGCCTGCGCAGTCGTTGTCCAGGCCGTCGCACAGCTCCGGCGCATCGGGGAACACGTCGTTGCGTGCGTCGTCGCAATCGCCGGCACACGCCCGGAATGTGTCAGCGTCGGCGTCCGCCTCGTTGGCGGGTACGCCGTTGGCGCAATCGTTGTCCAGGCCGTCGCACAGCTCCGGCGCTCCGGGGAATACGTCATCGCGCAGGTCGTCGCAGTCGACCGAGCACGCCGCACCGTCGCCGTCGGCGTCGGCCGTCTCGGCGGTTCCACAACCGCATACTCCCGGAGCGATCTTCCCTGGATCCGTCGCGCACCCGTCGCACGCGTCCCCGAACCCGTCGAGGTCGGTGTCGAGCTGGCTCGCATTCGGCACGGCGGCGCAGTTGTCGCCGGCATCGCACGCGCCGTCGGCATCGAGGTCTGCGCCGTCATCCTCCGGAGCGGACATGCCGCTCGAGCAGTCGTCGCACGAGTCGCCGTCGAGATCGCGGCACACGAATCGGTCGAGGGGCTGGCTGTCGGAGGCGTCATCGACGCCGTCATCGTCGTCATCCGAGTCGCAGACGTTCCCCGCATCGTCTTGATCGGTGTCGAGCTGACTCGAGTTGGAGTTGACCGGACAGTTGTCGATCGCGTCGGGCACGCCGTCCCCGTCGACGTCCGACCCCTCGCACGCGTCGCCAAGTCCATCCGCGTCGATGTCGGATTGCAGCGTGTTCGCCACCGCGAAGCAGTTGTCGCAGGCATTGCCGACGAAGTCGTGGTCCAGGTCAGCCAGGCTGGGATTCGCGTCGAGCGGGCAGTTGTCGGACATGTTCGGGACGCCGTCGAAGTCGTCGTCGCTCGCGTCCAAGGGGCACGGGTTCGGGAGGACGTGCTCCTCCCAGTTGCTGGCTCTGCCCGCCGCGCTTTCGTCGCAGACGTTCAGCGACGTGATCAAGTAGAGGAACATCGCGCCGGTGGCCGGGTTCGATGAATCGAACGCCTCGACCGATGGCTCGTTGGGCCGGTAGCAGCTCATGTTCGCGAGCGAGAACGGCTGTCCGGCGCCGCGTAGACCCTTGTACACGTTGAAGCTGTGAGCCTGCGCGCCCCGCTGCCAGCGGAGGCGGGTCGGCCCGACCTTGCTCAGGCGCAGCGTGGAGCCGACCTCAGCCGGCGCCGCGGAGACGCCGCGAGCGGTCGGCGCGCAGTCACACGCGTCGCCGATCGAGTCGCTGTCTGTATCACCCTGGGTCGGGTTTGCATCGTCCGGGCAATTGTCGAAGTTGTCGCACCATCCGTCGCCGTCGAAGTCGTTCCGCGGGTCGGCCTCGCACGTGTCGCAAACATCCCCGAACGGATCGCCGTCCCGGTTTTCCTGGCCTGGGTTGGCGATCGCGGCGCAGTTGTCCGATTCGCCGCACCAGGCGTCCGCATCCACATCACTACAGTCGATGGTGCACAGCGCGCTGAAGTCGTTGCAGTCCGGTCCGACGCACGTGTTGCCCGCACCGCCAGCCGAGCCGGATCCGTCTGCGTCTCGGTCGATGCAAGTGTCCGTGCAATCCGGGATGGCGTCCGCGTCCGCGTCGGTGGTGCAGTCGGTGGTGCAAGACGCGCGGGTGTCGTCGCAGTCCGTCGTCACGCAATAGCCGTCCCCGTCCGTGTCGGTCGGGTCGGCGGGGCATGGGTCGCACACGTCTCCCAGCAGGTCGGCGTCCGTGTCTTCCTGGCCCGGATTGAAATCGTTCGGGCAATTGTCGTCGTCGGCGCAAAGGCCGTCCTTGTCGGTATCGTCGGGGCAGTCGGGACCCTTGAGGATCGTGAACGTGTCGCGGACGACGCCTGTGTCGTCGAGGAACCGCAGGTCGAGCCGCCGGCCGTCGACGTCGAGCACGACCGAGCCGAGGACGTTCAGCGAAAGGAACATCGCCGGGTGGTTCAGCGGCCCCCCGGTAACCTTGCCGGCGCTCCCCGCGACCGTGTGCACGATGCCCGACTGGGGCACAGGCGCGAGCATCGGCTTCGTGTAGGCGCCGGTCCCGGTCTCTCGCCCATCGCCCCCGTCGACCTTCATCGACTCGACGAACGTCGTCGAGAGCCCGTAGTGGCCCTTGATCAGGTACGACCGCTCGTAGTCATGGCTGTGGCCGGTTAGCGTCAGGTCCACGCCGTACGCATCCAGGATCGGGACGACGTTCTGGCGCATCTCCACCAGCTCGAGGTTGCCGATCAGATCGTCCGAGTCGTGGACGCCCTTGCTGTAGGGCGGGTGGTGCCAGTAGGCGATGATCCAATCCTGGTCGGTCGCAGCGAGATCCGCGGCCAGCCAGGCGAGCATCGGACTTCCAGGGGACCGGTCCGTTTCATGCGAGTCGAGAACGACGAAGTGTAGGTCGCCGTAGTCGAAGGAGTAGTACGCCTCGGTTCCCGAGGACAGCCCTCCGGCTTCGGCCCCCGCCGGGAGCGTGAACATGGCGTAGTACGGGCCGGTCTGGGTCGCCGAGTCGGCGCTGACGCCGTCGTGGTTCCCTAGCGTCGGCCACAGTACCGACTTCCGCAGCATCTCCGGGTACATGTCGAAGAGTGCCGCTTGGTACTCGGCATCCGTCCCGTCCTGGTACGCGTTGTCTCCGAGCATCAACCACAGGTCGGTGTGCCGGGACCCGGTGAAGGTGTAGTACGCGTCGCGCACGGCGCGGGCGTTGGCGTCGGCCGTACCCGAGTCGCCGAGGACCCAGACGCGTGTGGGCTTGGACACCCCGGGCGTGGGCGCGGTCACGAAGAAGTGGCCCGCGTCGCCGCCTGCCAGGGACGAGGTCTCCGTTCCGACCGAGTAGTAGTAGCGGGTGTCGGCGGATAGCCCGTTCAGCGCGACGACGTGCTCGGTCACCATGGCGAGATCGACCGCGCTCTGTGACAGGCTGCCCGGGGCGAGGCCGTACGCGACTCGGCTGGTCGTCGGAATGCTCGTGCGCCAGCGGACGGTCGTTCCGCCCGAGGTTCCTCGCTGCAGGTACGGGCCCCGCACGATCGCGAGGTCCGCGTCGGCGATCAGCTGCGGGACGAGGACGAGGTCCGACGAGCCGGGCCCGTTGTTCCACACTGCGATCGCCAGCACGTTCTCCCCGTCGTGCAGCGCGGCCACGCCAAGGGTCGAGATGTCGGCGAACTCGAACGTCGGCGTCGCGCCGTTGCTCGATTCGTGCTCCGTTGCCGACACGTTCCAGGCGGGTGAGCCCGCGGGCATCGATCGACGGAGCACCTCGACCCCGTTGAGCCACGCGACGACGCCGTCGTCGTAGTCGATTCCGAGGAACAGCGTCTCGATCGCCGACGCGTCGGCGACCGTGAACGAAACGCGCGTGTAGACCGACTGCGAGCCGGCGGGGACGACGGTGCCGAGGAGTGCGGCCGCGTTGCCCTGCGTGTCGTAGCCGACGCCGTAGGTTCCGCTGGGCCACGAGTCGTCGTCGAACGTCTCACTCGACCAAGCGACGCCGATGCCGGGGTCGGACGAGTTGCTCAGGTATCGCATGGTCGAGGGGACATCGACCAGGATCTGCTCCTGCGCCCGCGCCGGGACGGCGGCGACGGCGACGGCGACGGCGAAGAGCGATGCGATCCAGAGGACCCGTGACAGACGCTGAATGAGCAGAAGAACCTCCCGCGGACAGCGCGAGCTGCGGCCCAGCCCATCCCCACCTGTCGCCATGACCCCCTCGGACTCTCCTTGTATATACACGCGTTTACAAGTCGAGTACAGGCTAGTTCTGGCGGTCGCGGCTGCCTTCTGGCTGTGTCATTAATGCGGCTCCACGGAGACGAGCGTGACAGCGAATCGGGCACGGTGCTGGGTAGCGCCGATCGTGACGATTGCGGCGGCCTGGTCGGCGGCCTCCCCCCAGGCGCCGGGACCCCCTGGCGAATCGGACGCCGAGCACCGGTTTCTCGGCCGGATCCGCCAGTTGACCTTCGAGGGCCGGCGGGCCGGTGAGGGCTACTTCTCCCCTGACGGCCAGAGGCTCGTGTTCCAGAGCGAGCGCGAGCTCGGCAACCCGTTCTTTCAAATCTACGAGTTGGATTTTCGGACAGGGGACACACGACGGGTCTCCCCGGGTCGGGGCAAGACGACCTGCCCGTTCTTTCGACCCGGGAACGGGGAGATCCTGTACTCCTCGACCCACCACGATCCGACGAGCGCCGACGCCCAGCGCCTCGAGGTGGAGGCCCGAACGGCGGGCAAGGAGCGCCACTACGGGTGGGACTACGATCCCGAAATGGAGATCTACGTCGCGAGCCCCGGTGTTGCCGATCCGGTTCGGTTGACGGCCGTGCGTGGGTACGATGCCGAGGCGAGCTATTCCCCGGACGGAGAGTGGATCCTGTTCGCCTCCAACCGCGATGTGTACGGACGTACTCTGCGGGACGAGGAGGCGCGCCGGCTCGCGACGGATCCGGCGTACTTCGTCGATCTCTATGTCATGCGCGCCGATGGCACCGGCGTTCGCCGGATCACGGATGCCCCCGGGTACGACGGCGGTCCGTTCTTCTTTCCGGACGGGAAGAAGATCCTGTGGCGGCGCTTCGCCGAGGACGGACTGATCGCGGACATCTGGACCGCTCGCGTGGATGGCGCCGACGCGAAGCGGATCACCGACTTCCGGTCGATGAGTTGGGCGCCATACGCCCATCCATCGGGGGAGTACATCGTGTTCACGTCAAACCAGCACGGCTTCGAAAACTTCGAGTTGTTCGTCGTGGACACCGAAGGAACGCGAACGCCGGTTCGTATCACCTACACCGAGGGGTTCGACGGACTTCCGGTTCCGTCTCCGGATGGCAAGCGCATCGCGTGGACCTCGACGCGGCACGGCCAGGACAAAGGACAGATCTACCTCGCGGACTGGCACCACGAGAGCGTCATCGCGGCCCTGCGCGCCGGTCCGCTTCGCGGCGCATCCCACGGGACGGAGGCCAAGCCGTGACGTTTCGCACGAGCGCACGCGCCGGGGCGATCTCGGCGGTCATCGCCCTCACCCATTGGATCGCCGCGGAACCTGCCCCGATCCTGACGCGGACCGTACAGTTCCTCGCGTCCGAGGACCTCGGGGGACGCATGACGGGCTCTGAGGGCGAGCGGAAAACCGTCGACTACCTGGCGCGGGAGCTGGAGCGCCTTGGAGCGCGGCCGCTGCCCGGTCAGCACGGCTTCCGGTTACCGTTCGAGTTCACGGCGGGAACGAGCGACGCAGGCTCGAGCCTCGAGATCGCCGCGGACGGGGAGGTGTCCGAGGCGATCCGCGGAACGGATCGCATCCAGGCCCTGTCGTTCTCCGACACGGGGACGGCCGCGGGCGAGGTCGTGTTCGCAGGCTACGGGCTCGTCACGCCGCAGATCGACGGTGGAGCCTACGACAGCTACGCCGGCCTCGACGTCAAGGGCAAGATCGTCCTCGCGCTGCGCTACTCCCCGGAGGACGTGGATCCGGATCGTCGCGCCCTGCTCGCGCGTCACTCCGGGCTACGGTACAAGGCGCTCGCCGCTCGCGAGCGCGGGGCCACGGCGTTGCTCGTGGTCACGGGTCCGCGATCGGCGAACGCCGGCGAGATCGTGCCCATGTCGTTCGATTCGGCGCTCGGCGGCTCCGGCATCCTCGCCGCCAGCATTGCCGGGCCCATCGCCGACCGGTTCTTTGCCCACGTCTCGGGAAAGAACCTCGACGCGGTCCAGAAGGACCTGGACAGTGGCAACCCGCACGTGATCGGGTTCGCGTTCCCGCAGGTGCGGGCCGCGATCGACGTGCGCGTGGCGCGTGAGCGGCGTACGGCGTACAACGTCGTCGGGATGCTCCCCACCGTGGGCGAGACCGCCACCGAAGCTCCGTCCTACGTCGTCCTGGGTGCGCATCTCGATCACCTCGGGAACGGAGCGCACGGGAACTCGCTGGCGCAGGCCGCCGAGCGTGGGCAGATCCACTATGGCGCCGACGACAACGCGTCGGGTGTGGCGGCGGTGCTACACGCAGGGGAGCTCCTCGCGACAGGCGAGCGTCGTCGCTCGATCGTCCTCGGATTCTGGTCCGGTGAGGAGATCGGTCTGCTCGGCTCGAGCCGGTTCCTCAAGGACGCTCCCGTTCCCGCCGAGCGCATCGTGGCCTACCTGAACTTCGACATGGTCGGACGCATGCGAGACGGACGCGTCAACGTGCAGGGGGTCGGCAGCAGTCCCGGGTGGAGATCGCTCGTCGAGCGTGCCAACGCCGTCGTCGGCCTCGATGTCCGGCTGAAGGACGACCCGTACCTGCCGACCGACGCGACGTCGTTCTACCTCGCCGGTGTGCCCGTGGTGGACTTCTTCACCGGGTCACACGAGGACTACCACCGGCCGACCGACCGCCCGGAGAAGATCCGCTACGAGGACCTCGAGCGCGTGGCGCGGCTTGGGGCGCTCGTCGCGTCGAAGGTCGCCGCGCTCGACGAGCGCCCGGCCTATGCGAAGGTCGAGCCCCAGCAGCAGCCCGGCTCACGCGACGGGCTGCGGGTGTTCACGGGGACCATCCCGGACTACACCACCGAAGTGGACGGGCTGCGGCTCAGCGGCGTGGTCCAGGGCGGCCCTGCCGAGAAGGGCGGCCTGCGCGAGGGGGATGTGATCGTGGAGTTCGCGGGCCAGCGCGTCGCGAACATCTACGACTACACCCACGCGCTCGAGCGGGCCAAGATCGGCGAGGCCATCCGGGTCGTGGTCGTCCGGGACGGCGAGCGCCTCGAGGTCACGATCACGCCCGCGGCGCGGAAATGAGATCCGGCTGGCCTGACGCCGCCGCGACCGCTAGAATCGCCGCGTGTCCCACGAGATAGTCACGACCGTCGGTTTCGGAGCGCCCTCGGTCGTCGACGCGTCGCTGTCCACGCAGGTGCGCGGCCTCGTCGGTTCGGAGATCCTTCGCATCGCCGCCGAGATCCGCGGGCTCGTCGCCGCGGGCAGCTCGGTGTGCAACCTGACGGTCGGCGACTTCAACCCGAGCTACTTCCCGATCCCGTCGCGGCTGCTCGAGCTGGTACGGGAGGCCTACGATAGCGGCGAGACGAACTACCCGCCCTCCGACGGCGTGCTGGCGCTGCGGAAGGCCGTGGCCGAGTTCACGGCGCGGCGGTGGGGTGCGCGATACCCCGTCGAGTCGGTGCTCATCGCCAGTGGCGCGCGCCCGATCCTGTATGGGGCGTACCGCTGCGTGCTCAACCGTGGCGACCGCGTCATCTACCCCGTCCCGTCATGGAACAACAACCACTACGCCTGGATCGCCGAGGCCGAGTCGGTCGTCGTTCCGACGCGGCCCGAGGACGGGTTCATGCCCACGCCGGAGCAGCTCGCTCCGCACCTCCGCACGGCGCGTTTGCTGTGCCTGAATAGCCCGCTCAATCCGACCGGGACGGTGATCCGCGAGAGCGCCCTGCGCGCGGTGCTCGAGAGCGTGGTCGAGGAGAATCGGACGCGCTCGCGCCAAGGACGACCGCACCTGTTCGTGCTCCACGATCAGGTGTACGCGTGGCTCGTATTCGGCTGGGCGCGCCATCACATGCCCGCGGCGCTCGTGCCCGAGTGTGCGCCGTGGGTCATCACGCTCGACGGAATCTCGAAAGGCCTCGCGGCAACCGGCCTGCGAGTCGGCTGGGTTCTCGCCGCGCCCGAGCTGATCCAGCGCATGAACAACCTGATCGGCCACATCGGAGCGTGGGCCCCGCGACCCGAGCAGGTCGCTGTGGCGCGGTTCCTCGACGACGAGGCGGCCTGCCGCGAGTTTGCCGAAGAGATGAGTGCGCGCGTGCGCGTGCGGCTCGAGCGGCTCCACGGTGGGTTCGAGGATCTGCGCCGAGCGGGTTATCCGGTTCGGAGCATCGAGCCCCAGGGCGCGATCTACCTGTCGGTGCAGTTCGACCTCGTGGGGCGCAGCATTGCCGGCCAGCGCCTGGCGGACAACGAGGCGATCGGCAAGCTCCTCCTCGACCGGGCCGGTCTCGGCGTGGTCCCGTTCCAGGCGTTCGGCCTTCCGGATGAGACGGGGTGGTTCCGATTGTCGGTCGGCGCCGTGTCGCTCGACGACATCGACAGCGCGTTTCCGCGCGTGTGCGCCGTGCTCGACACGCTGGACTGATCCGGAGTTTCTCTCGCCCGTGGACCCGCGTCGGCGGTTTGTGGGGCCGCGATGGTAGGATGGCGGCGCTGCGCGGGCCCGGGGACTGGTAGCGGCGCGTGGAGTTGAACCACGGACCTAGGGGTTATGAGTCCCTCGCTCTACCGCTGAGCTACGCCGCCACGTTCGGATCTCCGCGAGCAGGCGCTACTCTAGCGACCGCTCCGGGCGACTGCAACCGCTCGTGACCGGATGGAGGGGGCGTGGACGCCAAATGCCACCAGTGCGACAAGACTGCGCTCGAGACCCATCTAGCGAAGTGCCCGACCTGTCATCGCATGTACTGCGAAGAGCATACGTATGCTTGGAGCGGGCGCACGTTCTGCAGCCGCGGCTGCGCCGATCACTTCTTCTTCGACGACGAGGACTGAGCGCCCGATGACCCGTGCAGCGGCTCCGTCGCTCCCGCGCTCGCGCAGCGGGTTTCCCGTGCTCCGACCGCGCAGGCTGCGGAGATCGGCGCCGCTCCGGGACCTCGTGCGGGAGACGCTGCTCGACCCGCGCGATCTCGTCTACCCGCTGTTCGTCCGCACGGGCTCGGGGACGAAGCGCGAGATCGCGTCGATGCCGGGCCAGTTCCAGTTCTCGGTCGACCGGCTGGTCGAGGAGGTCGGCCAGGCTCGCGACGAGGGCGTGCGGTCCGTGTTGCTGTTCGGGATTCCCGACCGCAAGGACGAGGTCGGCTCCGGAGCCTGGGACGACGAGGCGCCGGTGCAGCAAGCGGTCCGTGCGCTGAAGGCGAGCTTCGAGGACGTCGTCGTCGTGACCGATGTCTGTCTGTGCGAGTACACGAGCCACGGGCACTGCGGCGTGATCCGGGACGGCGACGTGGACAACGACCCGACGCTCGATCTGCTCGCGCGGGCCTCCGTGTCGCACGCCCGCGCCGGCGCCGACATCGTCGCGCCATCGGACATGATGGATGGGCGGATCGGCGCGATCCGGCGCGCTCTCGACGAGGCCGGCTACTCGACCGTCGCCATCCTGTCCTATGCCGTCAAGTACGCGTCGGCGTTCTATGGACCGTTTCGCGAGGCCGCCGGATCCACACCACAGTTCGGCGACCGCCGCTCGTACCAGATGGACCCGGGGAATACGGACGAGGCGCTCGTCGAGGTCGGTCTCGACCTGGACGAGGGGGCTGACATCGTGATGGTCAAGCCCGGCTTGGCATACCTCGACGTGATCCGGCGGGTCAAGCACGCGTACCAGGTCCCGGTCGCCGCGTACAACGTGAGCGGGGAGTACTCGATGCTCGTCGCCGCTGCCGAGCGCGGCTGGATCGACCGGGAGCGCGCCGTGCTCGAGGTTCTCACCGGCCTGAGGCGCGCCGGAGCCGACATTCTCCTGACGTACCACGCCCGCGAGGCGGCGCGCCTCCTCCGCCGATGAGCCGGGAAATCCGGGGACAGCCACCTCGATTCCGGGAACGAGCCGTGCGTCCGTTCGACGAGGCGCAACGGTACATCGCCGGCGGGGTGAGCAGCCCCGTTCGCGCGTTTCGCTCGGTCGGCGGGACGCCGCTATTCATGGCGGCGGGCCAGGGACCGCGGATCCGCGATGTCGACGGACGCGAATACGTCGACTACGTGATGTCCTGGGGCCCGCTGATCGCCGGTCACGCACATCCGTGGATCGTCGCCGCGCTGAAGGACCAGGTGGAGCGCGGCACGTCGTTCGGCGCGCCGTGCGAGTTGGAGACGGATCTCGCGCGGAAGATCTGCGAGCGCGTGCCGGGGTGCGAGCGCGTGCGCTTCGTGTCCTCGGGGACGGAGGCCACGATGTCCGCGATCCGGCTCGCCCGCGCGGCGACGGGGCGTGACGAGATCGTCAAGGTCGACGGGTGCTACCACGGGCATGCCGACTCGCTGCTCGTCCGTGCGGGATCGGGCGTCCTCACGCTCGGGATCCCGGGGAGCCCCGGTGTCCCTGCTGTGCTCGCCGCCTTGACTCACGTGGTGCCGTTCAACGACGCCGCGGCGCTCGAGCGCATACTCGCCGACCGCGGGGCAGAAATCGCGTGCGTGATTCTCGAGCCGATCGCAGGAAACATGGGGGTCGTGCCGCCGGTGCCGGGCTACCTCCGCGCGGCGCGGGAGCTGACTCGGCTCAACGGCGCGCTCCTGATCCTCGACGAGGTGATGACCGGGTTCCGCGTTCACCGCGGCGGAGCGCAGGCGCTCCACGGCGTGACCGGGGATCTCGCGACGTTCGGCAAGGTGATCGGGGGCGGGCTTCCCGCAGCGGCGTACGCGGGCCGGGCTGATCTGATGGAGCAGATCGCGCCGAGCGGGCCCGTCTACCAGGCGGGGACACTGTCCGGCAATCCGCTCGCGATGCGTGCCGGGATCGAGACGCTCCGGCTCCTCGACGAGCCCGGCGCATACGAGCGCCTCGAATGTTCTTCGGCGCGCCTCGAGCGCGGGCTCCGTGCGGCGGCAATCGAGACGGGTGTGCCGATGACGCTGAACCGCGTCGGCTCGATGCTCACGGCCTTCTTCACGGACGGTCCGGTCGTGGACCAGGCGAGCGCCGCACGAGCGGACGGGAAGCGCTACGCCGCGTTCTTCCACGGCATGCTCGAGCGCGGCGTCTACCTCGCCCCGTCGCAGTTCGAAGCGGCGTTCCTGTCCCTGGCCCACGACGACGAAGCGATCGACGCGACGATCGAGGCGGCGCGCGGTGCGCTCCAGGCGCTCGCCACGTAGCACGCGGAGAAAGCGATGCTGAAGCTGCGTTTCCACGGGCACTCGTGCTGGGGGATGGAGGACGGCGAGCACACGCTCCTGATCGATCCATTCCTGACCGGGAATCCCCAGGCGGACATCCGCGCCGAGGACGTCGACAAGCTCGACGCGATCCTGGTCAGCCACGGGCACGGCGACCACTTGGGCGACGCGGTCGAGATCGCCAGGCGCACGGGCGCGCTCGTCGTGTCGAACTTCGAGATCGCAAGCTACTGCACGACCCGCGGCGCGAACGGCCATCCGATGCACATCGGCGGGGGCCGGTCGTTCCCGTTCGGCCATGTCAAGCTCACGATCGCGCACCACGCCTCGACCGGTCCCGCGGGCGAAGCGCTCGGCAATCCCGTCGGCTTCGTTGTGACGATGGCCGGGAAGAAGGTGTACCACGCCGGCGACACCGGCGTGTTCCTCGATATGCGGTTGATCGCCGAGGTGAACGGGCCGCTCGACGTGGCCCTCCTGCCGATCGGCGACAACTTCACGATGGGCATCGACGACGCGGCGAAAGCGGCCGAGCTCCTCGGCGCCGGGGTGACGATCCCGATGCACTACGACACGTTCGAGCCGATTCGCGCGAACCCACGCGAGTTCGTCGAGAAGGCTGCACGCCGCGGGTGCAAGGCGATCGTGGTCCCGCCTGGCGGGACGTTCGACCTAGGTTAGGCGACGCAGCCGCTCGTGCCAGCGCCAGGCGGTCGCGACGATCGTCTCGAGGCCGCCGTAGCGCGGAGTCCAGCCCAGGACGCCCCGGGCCTTCTCCGAGCTGCCGACGAGCACCGGCGGGTCGCCGACGCGCCGCGGCGCGGCGCGGTGCGGGATCGGCCGACCCGTCACACGCTCGGCGGTCGCGATGACCTGCCGAACCGAGAAGCCGGCTCCGTTTCCGAGATTGAACGCTTCGCTCGCACTGCCGGCGGCGAGATGGGCGAGGCCGAGCACATGCGCGTCCGCGAGATCGGTCACGTGGATGTAGTCGCGAATGCACGTTCCGTCGGGGGTCGGGTAGTCGGCGCCGAAGATCGAGACGGCGTCTCTTCGACACGCGGCGGCGTCGAGCACCAGCGGGATCAGGTGGGTCTCCGGATCGTGCCACTCACCGATCTCGCCGCCGGGGTCGGCGCCGGCCGCGTTGAAGTAGCGGAACACGACAGAGCGTAGGCCGTGGTCGCGCTCGAAGTCGGCGAGCATGCGCTCGACCGCCACCTTGGTCTCGCCGTACGGGTTGACCGGGCGCTGCGGGTGGTCCTCGACGAGCGGCAGTCGCTCCGGAACCCCGTAGGTGGCGCACGAAGACGAGAACACGATGCGCCGCACGTGCGCCCGGACCATCGACTCGAGCAGCGTCCGCGTGGCGTCGACGTTGTTGCGCCAGTACCGGTCGGGGTGGCGCACGGACTCCTCGACCGAGGCGTAGGCAGCGAAGTGCAGAACCGCGTCGATCGAGTGGCGGGCGAAGATCTCGTCGAGCCGCGCGGTGTCGGCCGCATTGCCGACGACCAGCTCCGCGCCGCGGACGAGCTCGGGGTGGCCCTGCTCGAGCGTGTCGAGCACCACCGCGCGCGCACCGTCGGCGGTGAGTCGCTTCACCGTGTGCGAGCCGACGTAGCCCGCGCCGCCCGTTACCAGCACCGTCATCCGTTGGCGTCCCAGCATCAAGATGGCTCGGAAGCGTAGGATCGCTTCCGGACACGGTCAAGCGCGTCCTGAGCCCCCGCCGCGCAGGTCGGATCTCCTCGAGCGCACCGAGCGGGGCCTCGCGCACGCCCGCGACGCCCTGACCGCCGTCAGCCGACACGCACCTCGAGCTTCGTGTACGCGGGGAGGATCTTCTTCGCGCCGTAGTCCGAGAAGAAGATCGTCAGCTTGAGGCTCTTGCCTTCCCCTTCCCGGTCGAGGATCTGCCCCGAGCCGAACTGCGGATGGAGAACCCATGCGCCGAGCGGGAACCCGTCGCACGGATCGACCGCGGAGCGGGTACGCGAAACGGCGGTCGCGGTCGGCGCAGTTGGCCGGCGTGCCGCGGCGCGCGCGGCGGACGATCCGGTCCCGTAGCGGTGGGACGTCGACGAACGCTCGCTCCACGCCTCGCGCAGCACGCCGTGCAGGGGCGGGATGACCTCGCGGACGACCTCCGGCGGGAGCTCGTCGAGGAATCGTGACGGGGGATTGGGCAGCAGCGTGCCCTGGATCCGGCGGAGCTGGGCGCAGCTCAGCAGCAGCCGCCGCTGCGCCCGTGTGAGCGCGACGTAGCACAGTCGCCGCTCCTCCTCGATGTCCTCGTCCGTGCCGCTGGCCATGGCGTGTGGGAACAGGTTCTCCTCGAGGCCCGCCAGGAACACGACCGGGTACTCGAGGCCCTTCGCGCAATGAATCGTCATCAGCGTCACGCCCGGACCGGCACCGACCTCGTCGGTGTCCGCGACCAGCGCCAGCCGATCGAGGAACCCGTGAAGCGACGGCTCGACGGCCTCCTCGACGTACTCGACGGCGGCCGAGACGAGCGCCCGGACGTTCTCCCCGCGATCCTGCGCCTCACCAGGGAAAGTTCGCGCGAGGTGTCCGCCGTAGTCGACCGCCTCGACCACTTGCTCGACGAGACCCGCGACGTGCCCCTCGGCGGCTCGGCGCGCGATCGTGCCGACGAGATCGAGGAACCCGTGCAGGCTGCGCGCGGCCCGGCCCGTGATCCGCCCGAGCTCGATCGTCTGCGCCGCGGCGGCGAACAGCGTCACGCCGCGCTCGCGCGCCAAGGCGTCGATCGTCGCGAGCGTCGAGTCGCCGATCCCGCGCGCCGGTACGTTCACGACGCGGCGGAAGGCGACCTCGTCCGCCGGGTTCGCACCGAGCTTCAGGTAGGCCAGCAGGTCCTTGATCTCCCGGCGCTCGTAGAACTGGACCGAGCCTACGACACGGTACGGGATCGTCTCGGCGCGCAGGCGCTCTTCGAGCTGACGTGATTGCGCGTTCGTCCGGTACAGGATCGCGATCCCCTCGTACGAGACTTCGGCCGACAGCTCCCGGATGCGCCCGGCGATCCACGCCGCCTCGCCACGATCGTCCGCGGCGCGACAGAGCTCGAGCGTCTCGCCCGACGGGTTCGAGGTCCACAGCGTCTTGCCCTTGCGCCTCACGTTGCGGGCGATCACCGCACTGGCCGCCGCGATGATCGTGCCGGTCGAGCGGTAGTTCTGCTCGAGGCGGATCGTCCGCGTGCCGGGATGGTCGGCTTCGAACTCCAGGATGTTGCGGATCTCCGCGCCGCGGAACCGGTAGATGCTCTGATCCTCGTCGCCGACCACGCACACGTTGCCGTGCGTTGCGGTCAGGTGGCGCACGAGCAGGTACTGGGGGCGGTTGGTGTCCTGGTACTCGTCGACGAGCAGATGGGCGCAGCGGTCCGCGTAGGCTCGGGCCAGGTCCGGGTGCGTGTCGAACAGCTCGAGCGTCCGGACGAGGAGGTCGTCGAAGTCCACGGCGTTCGACTGGCGCAGTCCCTGTTGATACGCCTCGTAGACCCGTGCGGCGAGGCGCGCTTCGGGCGTGAACGCTCGCCGCGCGAACGCCTGTGGCCCCTCGAGCGCGTTCTTGGCCCGTGAGATCCGGCCGAGAATCGCCCGCGGTGCGCTCGAGCTGCCTTCGCCGCCCTCGGTCTTCAGGATGCGCCGGACGAGCGCGAGCTGGTCGTCCGCGTCGTAGATCTCGAACCCGGGCCCGACGCCGATGCGCGGACCGTCCCGACGCAGGATGCGCAGGCACAGCGCGTGGAACGTGCCGATCCAGGCCCTCACACGGTCCGGGGCGAGCAGATGCTCGATGCGCTCGCGCATCTCGCCCGCGGCCTTGTTCGTGAAGGTGACGGCGAGGATCGCCTCGGGCGGGATGCCCGCCTCGCGGACGAGCCAGGCGATGCGCTGGACGATGACGCGAGTCTTTCCCGATCCCGCACCGGCCAGCACGAGAAGCGGACCCGAGCCGTGGGTCACCGCTTCGAGCTGCCGTGGATTGAGACCGTCGAGCAACGGCGCGCTCCGCGCGAGCGGATCGAGGGAGAAGGGGGGAATGGGTTGGTACGGCACGCGCGTTACCGGGCGCGCTCCATTCTAGCGCGAGTGGGGGACAGCTACCGAAACTCGTCACGAATTTCGGTGGCTGTCCCCGGAATTTCGAATTTCCGCTGGCATAATCTCCCGATGCGCCGGGCGAGCCATACGGGTTGGGTCTTCGCGTTGTTCTTCTGCTCCGGGCTGTGCTCGCTCGTCGACGAGGTCGTTTGGGTCCGGCTGCTGAAGCTGACCCTCGGCAACACGGTCTACGCGTCGAGCGTCGTGGTCTCGGTGTTCCTCGGCGGCCTGGCGCTGGGCGCCTTGATCATGGCGCGCTACGCCGACCGGCTGCGCGACCGCCTCGGCTGGTACGCCGGGATCGAGGCGTTGGCCACGGTGTCGGCACTCGCTGTCCCATGGGCCCTGCAGCTGGCGGACGCGGCGTACGCCGCGTTCTATCGGAGCCAGTCGCCCGGGCCGACGTCTCTCCTGGTGGTGCAAGCGCTCGTGTCGGCGAGCGTGCTCCTGGTGCCGGCCATCGCGATGGGTAGCACGCTGCCGCTGCTCGCCCGGCACGTGGTGGCCACCGAGCGCGAAGCCGGCCGCATCGTGGGCCGCCTCTACGCGGTGAACACGCTCGGCGCCGCCACCGGGTGCTTCCTGGCCGGCTTCGTCCTCGTGCGGTGGCTTGGCGTCTACGGCGCGCTCTACTCCGCCGCGGTGCTCAACATCGGGGTCGTCGGGGCGGCGCTCGTCCTGAGACGGCGCGTGCCGGCCGCACCCGCCGGGGGGACGGCGCGCCCCGTGGTCCCTGCGCCGGCGTCGGCCGAGGGCTCCCGTCTCCCGCTCGTCCTCCTGCTCCTCGGGTTCTTCGCCAGCGGTCTCGTCAGCATCGGGTACGAGATCGGCTGGATCCGGAGCGTGATGTTCCTGCTCGGCGGCGACACGTACGTGTTCTCCTCCGTGCTCACGATGTATCTGCTGGGCAACGTCGTTGGTGCGGCGATCGGCAGTCGGATCGCCAGCCGGCTGCGCAACCCCGCGGCCGGATTCGCAATCACGCTGCTGTGCCTCGGTGTCGCCGGTGTGGCGTACATGCCCGCGCTCGTCGGGTGGGCCGGCGCACTCCTCGGACCCGTCAGCCTCTTCGCCGAGCGAGCCGCGTCGGTTCTCCCGGTGTCGAAACTGATGATCGGCCCGGTCGCGCAAAGCGCGTGCCTGTTCCTCGTTCCGTCGCTGCTGATGGGGCTCGGGTTCCCGCTCGCGCTCCAGGCGTGGACCGACCGCGTGCACCTGGTCGGTCGGTCGACCGGCGCGGCGTACGGAGCCAACACGCTCGGCGCCGTGGCTGGCGGCATCGTCACCGGCTTCGGCCTGATCCCCCGGCTCGGCGTCCAGGCCAGCGTGACGCTGCTCGGGCTCGGTGCCGCGTGGGTCGCGGCCACCCTGTACGTCCTGTCCACCCGCGGCGCGAGCCCGGGACGCCGGGCCATCGTGCCGGCCCTCGCACTCGGTTTGACGGCGGTCGTCGCCCTCGTCCCCGGAAACCTGCTGCGCGAGGTGATGGACCGGAGCCCGTGGCTGTCCGACACGCTCGAGACCCTGGACGTTCGAGAGGGGGTCACGACGACGGTCACCGTCCATCGGAACCCGAAGCGCGGGACGCTGCACCTCTACGCGTCGGGCCAGGCGATAGCCGGCGACACGTTCGCCCTGCGCGGTGACCAGAAGGCGCTGGGGCACTTCGGCCCGCTGCTTCACCCGGCCCCCCGCAGGGTCCTGTCGGTCGGCTTCGGATCGGGGGAGACGACGCGCTGCCTCTCGTACCACGACCTCGAGCGCATCGACTGCGTCGAGATCGCGCCCGAGGTCGTTGCCACGGCGATCGAGCACTTCCCGCACCTGAACCTGGGGCCGCGCGTGCACGAGGTCGTCCGCTTCGTGTACATGGACGCCAAGAACTATCTGCACCTGACAAGCGAGACCTACGACGTGATCGTCAACGATTCGATCCACCCGCGGAACTTCTCGGAGAATGCATCGCTGTACGCCCGCGAGTACTTCGAGGCGGCACGGACCCATCTCGCCGATCGCGGGCTGTTCGTTTCGTGGCTTCCGACGTACCACATGTCGATCGGGATGTTCGACAGCATCCTCGGAACGATGACCGACGTGTTTCCCCACGTCAGCGTGTGGTACCTGACCCAGCACTGGGCTCCGCTGCTCGTGCTCGTCGGGTCGGAAGATGCCCAGCGCTTCAACGCCGTGACGATCCAGGCCTGGTTCGACGTGCCGGCGGTTCGGGAGAGTCTCGCGGTGATCGGGATCCAGGACGCGATGGATCTATTGAACTGCTACGTCGGCGACGAGTCCGATCTGCGGCGGCGCATCCCGCGGTTTGCGGTCAACAGCGACTTCACGCCGTTCGTCGAGTTCAACACCGATCCGTGGAACACGAGGAACGAGATGCTCGAGCACTACGTGCTGGAGATGCGCTCCGACTCGATCTTCGGCCACGTCGACGTCGAGTCGCTCGGCGTGGAGCAGGAAGAGCGGTGGATCTCGCGTTTCCGCGCGCGCCATGCGGCGGCGGGCCATCTCCTGCGGGCCTCGGCGATCGACCACAACGAGCTCGAGCAGCTCCTCCTGTACGCCCAGGCGCTCAAGCTCGCCCCGGACGACCCCGCGGTACTGCGGGCGCGCGGAGCGGCGGATCGCGACCTGCTGCCCAAGGGCCTGCGGATCCTCTCGGACGACGGGCCGGACCGTGCGCTCGAGCTGGCGGACACGATCCTGAAGCTCCACCCGCGGTCGGTCTCGGCCTGGCTCGTGCGCTCCCGGACCGCGAGCCGCGTCGGCGACCTCGAGCGAGCGCTCTACGCCGCGCGGGCGGCGGCCGCGCTCGGACCCGACGAGCCCGAGGCGCAGAGCAACCTGGAGTCGGTGCTCGAGGCGGTCCGACAGGCGGGCGGCGCTACTCGACCGTGACGCTCTTGGCCAGGTTGCGCGGCTGATCGACGTCACAGCCGCGCAGCAGCGCGATGTGGTAGGCCAGGAGCTGGAGCGGAAGCACGGTCAGGAGCGGCGCGAGCATCTCGTTCGTCGCAGGGACGCGGATCACCGCGTCGACCCGGCACGCCAGATCTTCGTCTTCCCCGTCCGTCACGGCCAGGACGACGCCCGAGCGCGCTTTCACTTCCTCGATGTTCGACAGCATCTTCTCGTACACCGAGTCGTGCGGCGCAATCGCCACGATCGGCATCGACTCGTCGATCAGCGCGATCGGGCCGTGCTTCATCTCTCCCGCCGGGTATCCCTCGGCGTGGATGTACGAGATCTCCTTGAGCTTCAGCGCGCCCTCGAGCGCAATCGGGTAGTTCACGCCGCGGCCGAGGTAGAGGAAGTTCCGGTGGTGCTGGAACGTGCGCGCCAGCTCCTCGATGTCAGACTCGTCGGCCAGGAACTGCTCCATCTGGGCCGGAATGTGGTACAGATCCCGGACGATCGTCCGGAACTCATCGTCGCCGATCCGCCCGCGCGCGTGGCCGAGCTTCAGCGCCAGGAGCGTCACCGCGACGAGCTGACTCGTGAACGCCTTGGTCGATGCGACGCCGATCTCGGGCCCGGCATGCGTGTAGATCGTCCCGCGGGCCTCGCGCGTCAGCATCGAGCCCTGGACGTTGCAGATCGCCAGCGGCCGGGCGCCGCGGCCCTTCGCTTCGCGCAGCGCCGCGAGCGTGTCGGCCGTCTCGCCCGACTGGCTGATGAACAGCGCCAGCGTGCGCTCATCGACGACCGGGTGCCGGTAGCGGTACTCGGACGCGTAGTCGACCTGGACCGGAAGTCCGGCGATCCGCTCGATCAGGAACTTCCCGACCAGGCCGGCGTGCCACGACGTGCCGCAGGCCACGATGGCCATTCGGTTCATCGAGCGCAGCTCGTCGTCCGTGAGCCCGATCTCCCCGAGCAGAATCGACGACGATTCGAGCGACACGCGGCCGAGCAGGGTGTCGCGAACCGCCCGCGGCTGCTCGTGGATCTCCTTGAGCATGAAATGCTTGTATCCGCCCTTTTCGGCCATGATCGGGTCCCACGGAACGCGCTGAGAGGCCTTGTGGAGCGGCGTACCCGCGAGGTCGAGGAACGACAGACCATCCCGGCGCAGGACGGCGATCTCGCCGTCCTCCATGAACACGACGTCCTTCGTGTGCATCAGGATCGGGGGGATGTCCGAGGCCACGAAGTACTCACCCTGGCCGATGCCGACGACGAGAGGCGGTCCGTGGCGGGCCGCAACGAGCGTGTTCGGATCGTCGGCCGACATCGCCACGAGGGCGTAGATCCCACGCAGCTTCGGCAGGACGTGGCGGAACGCCTCGACCAGGTCGCCTGCCCCGTTCGAGCGCTCCTCCTCGAGGGCGTGGGCGATGATCTCGGTGTCCGTCTCGGTGACGAACCGGTGGCCGCGCGCTTCGAGCGCGTGCTTCAGCTCGACGTAGTTTTCGATGATCCCGTTGTGGATGACGACGAGGCGGCCCGTGCAGTCGCGGTGAGGGTGCGCGTTCTCCTCGGATGGCCGTCCGTGCGTCGCCCAGCGCGTGTGCCCCAGGCCGTACGTGCCGTCGAGCGGATTCTCCGCGAGAACGCGCTCGAGCTCGCGGAGCTTGCCTGCCGCCCGGCGCACGTTGAGCACGCCGTCCGATCCGACCACGGCGATCCCGGCGGAGTCGTAGCCGCGGTACTCGAGGCGGCGCAGCCCCTCGACCAGCACGTCCACCGGGTCCTTGGGCCCGATGTACCCCACGATGCCGCACATGACGAGCCGCCCCTCCTCCGGCCGGTCGAGTGGTGACCGGGAGGCGTGACGCAATATACGTCGTTCAGTAGGGCGGGTCCAAGACGACCGGGCGCCACGCCGGCCAGGCGTGGCGCGCCTGTCAGGGGGTCCGGTGCTTGCGCCGGCGCTGCGGTGCGGCGCGCTTGCGCCGCGCGACCCAGCCCGCGATGTTCGCCTGCTTGGCCCGTGAAATGGCCAGCGCGCCCGGTGGGACGTTTTCGACCACGGTGGTCCCGGCGGCCACATAGGCCCCGGCGCCGATCCGCACCGGGGCGACGATCTGTGTGTCGCTGCCGATGAACACGCCCCGGCCGAGGTGCGTCTGGAACTTGTTCGTCCCGTCGTAGTTGCAGGTGATCGTGCCGGCGCCGACGTTGCAATCGGGACCGATCGTCGCGTCCCCCAGGTACGTGAGATGGTTCGCCTTGCTCCCACGACCGAGGCGCGTCTTCTTCAGCTCGACGAAGTTCCCCACGCGGCTTCCGGCCTCGAGGGTCGTCTCCGGGCGCAGGTGCGCGAACGGACCGAGCCGAGTCCCGTCGCCGAGGCGGGCGTCGCGCGCGACGCAGTGTTCGAGGATCTCGACCCGGTTCCCGACCCGCACGTCGGTGAGACGAGTGCCGGATCGGATCACGCAGTCTTCTCCGATCGAGGATCGGCCCTCGACGATCACATCGGGATAGATGATCGAGTCGCGGCCCACGCGGGCGCGCGGATCGATCCACGTCCGATCGGGGTCGAGCAGCGTGACGCCATGTTCCATCAGATCCCGGGCCTTGCGCGCGTAGAGCGATCGGTTCGCCCGCGCGAGCTCCTCGCGCGTGTTCACGCCGAGCACGTCCGCCGTGTCCCCATCGTGACGCACCGCCTCGACCGTGGCCCCCGCGCGCAGCAGCTCGCGCACCGCGTCGGTCAGGTAGTACTCCCCCTGGGCGTTGGCCGGCCGCAAGCGCCGTAGCGCCGCGACCAGTCGGCCCGGGTCGGCGCAGTAGATCCCACAGTTGATCTCGGTGATGCGCCGCTCGGCGGCCGACGCATCGCGGTCTTCGACGATTCGAACGATGCGCCCTGCGGCGTCGCGGAGGATCCGACCGTACCCGGTCGGATCGCCCAACTCCGCCGTCAGGAGCGTCAGCGCCGCGTCCGAGCGCGCCTGGAGTTCCGCCAAGCGCGCCAGAGTCTGCACGCGCAGCGCCGGGAGGTCGCCATTGACGATCAGCAGCCGCGCCGGGCCCTTCCGCGGGAAGCGCGGCGCGGCCGTCAGCACCGCGTGACCGGTCCCGCGCTGCTCGCGCTGCAAGGCGAACGTGCATCCGGACCCGGCGAGCGCCGCACGCACGCGGTCCGCATCGTGGCCCACGACCGTCACGACCTCGACGGGCCGCAAGGCGCGGACCGTGTCGAGCACATGGGCCACCATCGGACGGCCCGCGACCGAGTGGAGCAGCTTGATCGTCTTCGACCGCAGCCGCTTGCCCTGTCCTGCCGCGAGGATCAGGACGTGGAGCGGTCGGCGTCGAGCGGCCACGTCATGGTCCGGCAGGACTCGGCTCGATCAGGTCGATGAACGACGGTTCCTCGCGAATCGGCTCGAAGTCCGGGTCGTTGACCGCCTGGAACCGAACCCGCGGTTCGGCCTGGATCGCGCGCCGCAGGTCGGCGACCGCGGCCTCCGGGTTGCGCCTCAGCGCCCATGTCGAGGCGCGAGCGTACAGCGCGCGAACCGAGCCCGGCTCGTCCTGGAGCACGCGATCGAGCAGCGCGAGCGCGCCCTCGTGCTGCCCCGCGTTGGCCAGGGACACGGCGCGGTGGTACCGCTCGTCCGCCGTGGTCGGCTCGTCCGGGGGGTCGGCGACGCGCCGCTCGCATACGCGCGCATAGGTCTGCGCCCGCTCGATCAGCGCGGGCTCGTCGTCGGCCGTGGCGGCGATCGACAGGAACTGCTGCCGCGCAGTCGCGAAATCGCGCTTGTGCAGCAGGTCGAGCGCTGTGGCGAAAGCCGCGACCGACTGGTCGTAGCTCTCCTGCCGGAGAGGTGCTCGGGCTGCGTCGGGAGTCTTCTTCGTTGTGGCCATGCTGGGTCCGGTGCCTCCGGTTCAGGTCCGGGTCGCGGCGCGGCATGTGGGGATGCCGCTCGTTCCGCCCGGACTGCGGGGTGGGCGGCCATGATAGCGGCAGGCCCAGGGAGATTCAACCTCGCCCGCGAAGCCGGCAAGCTCGCTGTAGGATGGGTTTCGTGCGCTCGTTTGTCGGCCTAGGAACGAACTTGGGCGACCGCGCGGCCAACCTCCGGCGAGCGCTCGCCGAGCTGGATGCGGTGGGAGTCCCTCCCGGCGACGTCTCGGCGGTCTGGGAAACCGAGCCGGTCGACGCTCCCTCGCCCGTGTGGTTCTGGAACATGGCGGTATCGGTCGAGTGGAGCGGCGCACCGCTCCGGCTCCTGGAGCGCCTCCTCGAGATCGAGGCTCGCGCGGGACGAGCCCGGACCGTCCGCGGCGCGCCGCGAACGCTCGACCTCGACCTGTTGCTCGTCGGGGAACAGCTCGTCGACGAGCCTCGCCTGGCGCTCCCGCACCCGCGCATGTGGGCGCGCCGCTTCGTGCTCGAGCCGCTCGCCGAGATCGCGCCTCGGGCGCGCAATCCGCGCACGGGTCGGACCGTGCTCGAGGAGCTCGCGCGCCTGTACGACCCGGCGGTGGTCCGACGGATCGGGCCGCTTGCCACCCTTGCGGCGGTCCCCCTATACTCCCGGACTGCACGGGGGAGTGATCCCGCTTCATGAAGTTCCGGTCGATCGCTGTCGAGGGCCCGATCGGCGTCGGAAAGACCTCGTTCGTCGAGCTCTTGGCGCGCCGCTTCGACGCGTTCAAGGTGCTCGAGGATCTCGAGAACCCGTTCTTGAAGGAGTTCTACGAGGACAAGCCGGGTGCCGCGTTCCAGGCTCAGCTGTTCTTCTTGCTTTCCCGCTACCGGCAGCTCCAGGATCTTTCGCAGCGCGACCTGTTCCACGAGATCACCATCTGCGACTACATCTTCCCCAAGGACAAGATCTTCGCGTACCTGAACCTCGACGACAGCGAGCTCCTGATCTACGACAAGCTGTACTCGCTGCTCGAGGGGCTGGTGCCCAAGCCGGATCTCGTGATCTTCCTGCAGGCTGAGACGCGCACGCTGCTCGAGCGCATCGGCCGGCGCAACCGCGACTACGAGTCGGGCATCTCCGAGGCCTACGTCAACGAGGTCAACAAGGCGTACAACTACTTCTTCTTCCACTACACGCCGACTCCGCTCCTGGTCATCGACACGTCGCAGATCGACTTCGTGCGCGAAGAGGAGCACCTGGGCGAGCTGGTCGAGCAGATCCGCAAGATGGAGCGCGGGGTCCAGTACTACCGACCGATGGGTTCCTCCGTTTGAATCCGGGCTGACCGATCCCTCGACCGCCAGAGTGCGGCGGGGAGAACCAGGAGGCCGCCATGACCGCTCCAGCAAAACGCATGACCGTCCCCGAGTTCCGGGCCCGCAAGGGCAACGGGCCGCCGCTCGTCGTGCTCACGGCGTACGACCTGCCGAGCGCTCAGGCCGCCGAGGAAGGCGGCGTCGACGCGCTGCTCGTCGGCGACTCGGTCGGGAACGTCCTCCTCGGCCACACGAGCACGCTCACGGTCACGCTCGACGACGTGATCCACCACGCGCGCGCCGTGGGCCTCGCGCGGAAGAGCGCGCTGTTCGTCGTCGACATGCCGTGGATGACCTATCACCTCGGCCCGCAGGACGCGCTCCGCAACGCCGCACGCGTCGTGCGCGAGACCGGCGCCGATGCGGTCAAGCTCGAAGGGGGAGTGAAGCGCGTCGGCGCGATTCGCGCGCTGCTCGACGCCGAGATCCCGGTGATGGGGCATGTCGGGCTCACGCCGCAGTCGGTGCTGCGGATGGGCGGGTACCGCGTGCAGGGACGCGACGCGCAGGCGGCGCAGGCGATCCGCGACGATGCTCGGGCGATCGTCGAGGCGGGCGTGTTCGCGATGGTGCTCGAGGGGGTGCCGGCCGACCTCGCCGCGGAGATCACGCGCGAAGTCGATCTGCCCACGATCGGGATCGGCGCCGGCAGCGCGTGTGACGGACAGGTTCTCGTGTTCCACGACCTCCTGGGCATGACGACCGCTCCCACACCGCGTTTCGTGCGACGTTACGCCGAGGTGTACGCGAGCCAGGTCGAAGCGATCCGGCGTTTTTGCAGCGACGTGCGCGAGCGCACGTTCCCGTCCGACCGCGAGACGTACCGCTAGCGATGGATCTCGTGCGCCGCGTCTCCGCGATGGCCGAGATCGCGCGCCAGGCCCGCGTGCGCGGCCGGCGGATCGGCCTCGTACCGACGCTCGGAGCGCTGCACGACGGTCACCTGGCGCTCGTCGGCGCGGTGCGCGAGCGGACCGACCTCGTGGTGGTGTCGATCTTCGTCAACCCGACGCAGTTCGGTCCAGAGGAGGACTTCGCCGCCTATCCGCGGAACCTCGCCCGCGATACCGATCTGTGCATCGCCGCGGGAGTCGATTGCGTGTTCGCTCCGCCGGCGGACGACCTGTACCCCCAGGGACCTCCGACGTGGGTCGAGGTCGAGGGGCCATCGGCCCGTCTCGAGGGTGCGAGCCGGCCGGGCCACTTCCGCGGCGTCACGACGGTCGTGCTCAAGCTGCTGCACGTCGTGCGGCCGCACGTCGCCGCGTTCGGTCAGAAGGACGCACAGCAGGCGTGGATCGCGCGGCGGATGATCCACGACCTGTTGCTCGACGTGGAGGTCGTGGTCACGCCGACGCTGCGGGACACGGATGGCCTCGCGCTGTCGAGCCGCAACGCGTATCTCTCGGTGACCGAGCGCGTGGCGGCCTGCGCCATCCCGCGCGCGCTCGACGCGGCGCGCGAAGCGCGCACGAGCCCTGAGGCGACCGCGGAGTCGGTCGTCGCCGCCGCACGTGCGGTGCTGGGGGCCGAGGGCACGCTGCGGGTCGACTACGTCGAGCTCGTCGACGCGGGCTCGTTCGAGCGTGCGACGTCGCTCGACGGCGAGCGGCTGCTGCTCGTGGCTGTGTGGTCCGGGCGGACGCGGCTTCTCGACAACGTGACGTTGTAGTCCGCGAGATCGTCCGGGGCCGCACGGGATAGGATGTCATCCGTGATCCGGCTCGCTCTCGTCGTGGCTACCGGGGTTGCGATCGCCTGCGCGGCCGAGCCCGCCGCTCCCCCGAAGCAGGAGCCGCGCCCGTTGCAGCTCTATCTCGGCGCCGCCGATGCGTCGGCGGCGGTCGCTTTGGGCCGATGTCGAAGGGAGAGTAGATTCCTGTACCCTCTTCTCTCGGGCTTGTGACGTGGACAGAAACAGTCGACCGAATCCGGGGCGGGATCGATCGCGAACGACCCGCGCAGGGCGGTGCGGCGGGATCCGGCCTCCCGGAGCGATCGCTCTGTTCCTCGGCTTGCTCATCCTGTCCGGCCTCGCGTTTGCCGGATCGTCCCGGAACGCGGAACCACAGGACACACGCTTCGCGGGGAATACGCTAGCCGACGCCCTCGCCGAGTTGCGCTCTCGCGGGTTGCGGATCGTCTTCACGAGCGAGGTCGTCGGCCCCGATCTGCGGGTCGAGGCCGAGCCCCGGGCCACAGATCCCCGGCGGATCCTGGATGAGCTGCTCGAGCCACACGGACTCGACGTGCAGGACGGTCCACTCGGCACGCTGGTCGTCGTTCGGCGCCGAGGCCCGGCGATCCCGCCCGACGAGGGGGCGATCGCGGGTTCCGTTCGGTCGCGCCGGAATTCGGCCGCCGTTGCAGGGGCAGTCGTTCGCGTCGTGGAATCGAGAATCGAGGTGGTGAGCTCGGCCGACGGCACCTTCCTCGTCCCGCACCACGAAGCCGGAGTGTTCACGCTCGAAATCGTGCGAGCGGGTTTCGTCGTCCAGCGTGTGGAAGGAGTCGCCATCACCGACGAGCACCCGACAACGGTGGCGATCGTGCTCGATCCCGCGCCCGTCGTCGAAGAGGCGTTGATCATCACGCCGAGCCAGATTTCCCTGCTGCGTGAGGAGCCGCGGACGACCCTCGGCCTGAGCCGCGACGAGATCCTGGCCCTACCGCACCTGGGAGACGACCTCTTCCGGGCGGTGTCCTTTTTTCCCGGCGTCGCGGCGAATGACGTATCGGCGCAGTTCAACGTCCGCGGAGGCCGCCGCGACGAGACACAGATCCTGCTGGACGGGCAGGAGCTCTACGAGGCCTACCACCTGAAGGACTTCGACAGCGCCCTGAGTCTCGTCGACTCGTCGACCCTGCGCCGCACGGACCTCAGCACCGGGGGCTTCTCGGCGCGGTTTGGCGATCGGATGAGCGGCGTCCTCGACATGACGACGGTCCGGCCGTCCGGCACCGCGCACGGTCGGATCGGTTTGAGCGTGTTGAACCTGCAGGCCGGGGGGGGCGGCGGGTTTCACGACGGGCGTGGGACCTGGCTGGCCGAAGCTCGGCGCGGGACGATCGGCCTGGCGGAGGATCTCCTAGGCGATGAACATCCGCAGTACGGCGACGCGTACGCCAAGCTGGAATACCAGCTCGACGACCGCAACAGCCTGGGTCTTCACCTGCTGTACTCGAACGACGACTTCGGATTCGAGGAGATCACGGACGACGAGAGCAAACGCACCGACACCGCATACCGCAGCGCCTATTTCTGGATCACGCACCGAATGCTGCTGACCCACAGGGTGTTCGTCGAGACCGCGGCTTCCCTGGCCGAGGTCGCCCGGGATCGCCGAGGCGAGGAGTTCGAGGAAGACGTTCAGTTCGTTGTTCGCGACGAGCGGGATTCCGAAATCCTGGGTCTGCGTCAGGACTGGATCTTCGAAGCCTCGTCGCGCCACTTCTTGAAGGCCGGGTTCGAGCTGCGCGGGTTCGACGCGGAGTACGACTACTTCGGCTCGCACACGTTCGCCAATCCGTTGGCCGCGATCCGGAACGAGCCGGGTGACGGAACCACCGCTTTCCGCGGCGAGTTCGACACCCGGCACAGGAGCGCCTACGCGTCCGATCGTGTGCGGCTGAGCGACGCCGTCACGCTGGAGTTGGGGCTGCGCCACGACCGTTACACACTGACCGACGAGAGTGAGCTCAGTCCGAGGCTCAACCTGGCCTGGTCCACAGGCCGCGCGAGCGTGCTTCGCCTGGCCTGGGGGCGGTACCTTCAGAGTCAGCGGCCCTACGAGCTTCAGGTGGAAGACGGCGAGACACAGTTCTACGCGACGGAGCGCGCAACGCATCGCGTCCTGGGCTTCGAGAAGATGTTCTTCTCGGGCCGCCCGCCCGGTCGCGGCTTGACCCTGCGGGCAGAGGTGTATCGCCGCGACGTCGAGAACCCCCGACCGCGTTACGAGAACCTGTACGAAGCGCTCAACACGTTCCCCGAGGTGGAGCCCGATCGAGTCCGCATCGCCCCGGAGTGCGGCGTGGCCCAGGGCATCGAGCTGTTCCTGCAGGGCCGGGCAGGTGCGCGGCTGGGATGGTGGGCCAACTTCGCCTACGCCTCGACGGAGGACGAGATCGAGGGCGCCCGCGTGCCACGCAGCATCGATCAGACAAGCGCGCTGAACGCGAGCCTGGACTACCGGGCCGGGAGGCGCTGGAGGCTGGGCCTGGCCTTCCGGTATCACACCGGCTGGCCGACGACGCCGCTGTCCCTCGAGGAGGAGATCGACGACGATGGCCAGACCGTGTTCGTACCGGTTCTGGGTCCGCTGAACAGCGAGCGGGTATCCGATTACCACCGGACCGACTTGCGGGCCAGCCGCGAGTTCGGGGCGGGCGGGCGTCTCGTCTTTTTCCTCGACGTCCAGAACGTCTTCAACCGGAAGAACGTCGCCGGCTTCGACTTCGAGATCGACGAAGTGGCGGGCACGATCAACGCCGAGAAGGAGTACTGGGCCGGGATCCTGCCCTCGGTGGGCATCACATACGAGTTCTGAGGTCGTTCAAGGTCGGACGATCTCGAGTATTCCATCCACGCGCCGGCAGGCGAGCCCGCTGCCCTGCAGGATCACGCCGACCGATTCCTCGGGCCGCAGCCCCTCGATCGTCCCGTGCAACAGGATCGTGTCGGCCGATCGCTCGAGGGCTGCATCCGCGTATTCGATCCGCCAACCCGTCTCTCGCGCGAGCCACTCGAGATAGGTCGCGAGCGATCGTCCCTCGATGTCGAGGGCGGGCGCTGCGGCCAGCACCCATTCCCATTCCGGCCCGTCCGGCGCAACCGTCCTCCGAGCGACGGATCCGTCACTCTGGAGCACGATCTCCTCACCTCGGACGACGGCGTGAGCGCCCCCGTCCCCCTGGAGGCTCACCGTCCCCTCTCGCACGCGAACTCGAACCGTGTCTCCCGGCTGCAGGACACGAACCTCGAACTGCGTGCCGATCTCGTGGGCCGATCCTACCGGGGTGAGAATCTCCAGCACCGGTCCGCCAGCCGCCGTCGACCCGGAGTCCAGATACATCGCCCCACGCTCGAGTCGCAGTCGCGACTCCGAAAGGAGCAGCACTCGACTCCCTGAGTCCACGCGCACCGACTGCCCGCTGACCATTCGAAGCGCGAGCCGCGCCGGGCGTTCGCCCTCCCTCTCCTCCGTGGTCAAGGTGGTTCCGATCGACAGCTTGTCTCCGACGGCGACCTGGTTCCTTCCGGTTTGCAATTCCACGGTCGCGATCGGCTCGAGCACGCTCGAAGTTCGAGTGGCGAGCCACCACGAGCTCGCCAGCAGCGCGAGCAACAGACTCGCGGCGAGTGTGTACCAGCGCCGATGCGGCCCGCGAGCGCGCCGCGCAGCCGTGGCGTGACGCCAAGCCGTCCGCGCTGTAGCCGTGATGTCGGACAGGTCGTCCGGCGGGATTGGCGGACGCCGACCAGCTTCCCGAATCAATCGATCGATCGCGTCGCTGCCGATCGAGTTTCCCTTGGTCCCGTCGCGTTTCTGGTTCATGGCGGTTCTCGTCCCCACTGGCGGTCAGGACTTCGCAAGCCGAAGCCCCGGGTCCACCTCGAGGTGCGTGTACGTCTCCCGAAAGGAATTGCGGGCGCGCGTCAATAGCGACTCCGCGGCCTTGCTCGTCAGGTTCATTCGCTCCGCGATGTCCTGAACCGGCAGGCCGTCCAGGTACTTCCACTCCAGCACTTGGCTGTAATGCGGCGGAAGCAGATCCAAGGCGCTGTGAACGAGTCGAGTTCTCTCGTGCCCCAGCACGGCTTCCTCCGGCCCGTCCGCCGAAGTACTGGAAAGGGGCGCCGACGCCTCGACCTCCGACCAGTCGACCTGCGACGGAGCGGTCGTCCCACGCCGGAAATGGGCCGCGATCTCAGTCTTGCAGCACGCGCACAGCCAGGTCAGCAGAGCCGCTTCGCCGCGGAACGAACCCAGCCCGGCGATGGCCTTGACCAGAGTGGACTGCACGATGTCGCGCGTCAGGTCGCGATCGTGGCTCAGCCGGGAGGCGGCGAAGCGATGCAGCGCCGGAACGTAGGCGCTTGCGAACTGCTCGAAAGCGCTCTCGTCTCCGGCAAGCATTCCCCGGACAAGCGACCTCTCGGTTGCCCGCATGTTCCGAGATGCCTTGGCTTCGGTGCCCACGGTGGTTGCGGGCAGAAGCGTAAGCCATTTCCGTCGCGCGTAGGTCATCCCTCAATCCGACCCCCGGCGACCGGGGTCTCAGCGGGAGCCGATGGCCCGCGTTTGTCCCGTGGTCGTCTTCTTGGATGCGAGGCTGCCTCAGATCCTTCGGCGCGCCGGCAGAAAGGGCCGCAACCGAGAAAAGAATTGGCGAAGGATTCGGGTCGTTCTCACATCCAACCCTACGAATGCGGCCAGGTTCCGAGTGCGAAGTCTGGTCCAGAAAACCCATAGGAGGTGATACATGTTGGCTACTGTTTTAAGGGGAACCGATCGTCGCATGTCGAAATGGACACCCTGGCTCGTCGCGGTCCTGCTGGTCGTCGCTGCGACCCTGCCGGCGGCGGCCCAGCACGAGACGGCCGACAGGTTGGTCGATCGATTTGGTGCCCATTCCGTGCGCCGGACGTCGTCCTCGGGAATCTGCAGCGCCACGGCGCAGGCCGTGCTGCACGCGTGCAAGAACGAGGTCAAGGACGATCTGTGGGAGGCGATCGCCGTCTGTCTCAACGTTTCCGGAGACGACGAGAGCGCGGAGTGCATGGCCGAAGCCGACGACGATCGGAAGGAGGCGGCCGAGGAGTGTGGGGACCAGTTCGAGGCCCGCACGGAGCTGTGCGACCTGCTCGGCGAGGACCGGTACGACCCGGATTTCGCCCCAGCGAACTTCGACGACGACTTTACCCAGCTCACACGTCCGAACGCCTACTTTCCACTGACGATCGGCAATACCTGGCGCTACGAGGACGGTGATGAGACCGTCGTTGTGCAGGTGCTTGCCGAGACGAAACGGATCCAGGGCGTGACCTGCATCGTCGTGAACGACGTGGTCACGGACGACGGTGCGGTCATCGAGGACACCGACGACTGGATCGCTCAGGCCAAGGACGGCTCGGTCCACTACTGCGGGGAGCTGGCTCGCGATTTCGAGACCTTCCTAGGGGACGACCCCGAAGAGCCCGAACTCGTCGAGATCGACGGCTCGTTCAAGGCCGGTCGGGACGGTGCGAAGTCCGGCATCCTGATGCTGGCCATGCCGCAAGTGGGTGTCGCTTACCGCCAGGAATGGGCGGTCGGAGACGCCGAGGATGCGGCCCAGGTGCTTTCCACGAGCTACGGCTTCGGCAACGATCCCGATCTCGACGCTTTCGTGCCGCAAGAGCTCGCAGATCTGCTTTGCCACGACGACTGTGTGGTCACGCGGGACTTCACGCCGCTCGAGCCGGGGCACGAGGAGCGGAAATACTTCGCGCCCGGAGTCGGCCTGTTCCTCGAGGTGGACGTCGAGTCCGGCGACACTCTGGAGCTCGAGGATTGCAACTTCGCGGCCGTCTGCGGCCTGTTGCCCTGAAGCGACGGCTGGCCGCCCCGATCGGGCGGACAATCGCTGTCAATGGCTGAAAGCGCTTGAAATCAGGAGGAATCGTACCATGAGAGCAACGACCATGACCGGAATCAAACGCGTTTTGCTACTCTGCTCGGCCCTGGGCATCGCCCTGGTCGCGCTGGCCGTGACGCAGACAAGCTGGGCCGCTCGCCGGATCGCCTTCAAGCAGGCCAAGCTGATCATCGAGTTCAATTCCACAGCCCAGGATGTGGGCGTTCAGTTCTTCCTCGACAGCGATGGCTGGGAGACGGTGAGCATCTTCAACCCGGCTGGTGTGCTGATCTACCAAAGCACCGCCACGGGGAGCTTGCTGGAGCAAGGTGGCGGCACGGAACTGTTCGTGGAGAGCGTGGAGCCGCCGCTCGCCGAGCTGCCGCTGGAAGACTTCTTCGAGATCTTCCAGGAGGGGCCGTACCGGTTCGTCGGCCTCACGCCGGAGGGTGACAGGTTGATCGGCACGGCACGGTTCACCCACGATATTCCGGCAGGCCCCGAGATCATCGCGCCGCCGCCCGTTGAAGATGGCTGCACGGACAGCGTGCCGATCCCGGTCGTCATCGACTGGAACGAGGTGATGACTGACATCGACGGAGCGCCCCTCGACATCGCCGGTTACGAGGTCATCGTCGAGCGGGCGGGCAGCCACTTGGACGTCGATCTTCCGGCATCCGCCGGCACGAGGCTGACCGTCCCAGCCGAATTCCTCCTGCCCGGCACGCAGTACTTGTTCGAGATTCTGGCGATCGAACTGGGCGGCAACCAGACGATCACGGAGGGCTGTTTCGTCACGGCGCGATAGTGCTGTGGGGACGGTACGTGCGGTGAGCGTTCGCGGCACGTGCCGTCCACTCCTACCCTCGCCGCTCCCGATCATCGAGCAGCTCTCCCCACACGCGCTCGGTCTGGCTCTGAGTCTCGTCGAGCGTGACCGACGTGTCGATCAGGTAGTCGGCCACGCCGACCTTGCGCTCGATCGGGGCCTGGGCGGCCAGGCGAAGCTCGGCCACGCGGCGGGTCAGGCCGCGCCGCACGAGCCGGCGGATCTGAGTCTCCTGATCGCAGCACACGACCACGAGGCGATCGAGATCGCGGTACATCCCGGTCTCGACCAGGAGCGCCGCATCGAGCACGGCGACCTTGAATCCGACGCTCTCGAGGTCCGTCATCCGGCGCGCGGCCTCGGCGCGTACGCGGGGGTGGACGATCGCGTTCAGGTCCTCGAGCGCGCCGGGATCGGAGAACACGACGCCGCCGAGCACGGCGCGATCGATGCGCCCATCCGCGGCGAGGATGCGCGGGCCGAACCGCGCCACCACCTCGGGGTACCCGGGGCCCGACGGCGACACCACGTCATGGGCCACCGCGTCCGCATCGATCACGCCGGCGCCGAACTGGGTCAGGATCGACGCGACCGTCGTCTTGCCGGCGGCGATCCCGCCCGTGAGACCGACGCGAAGGATTCCGCTCGACGCGGCTTCCATGGGACCGGGATCAGCGCGGCGCGGCGGCGCCGCGCGCGGCGTCGAGCGCGTTCCGGAGCAGGAGCGCGATCGTGAGCGGGCCGACCCCGCCGGGGACCGGCGACAGCCAGCCGGCGCGCATGCGGGCCTCGAGCGGATGCACGTCGCCGACGAGCGTCGCGCCTTTCTCGTGCACGGCGGCGAGGCGCTCGGCATCGTCGCCGTAGAGCGCGCGGCAGGTGACCTCGTCCTCCACGCGGTGGATTCCGACGTCGACGACGGCCGCACCGGGCTTGATGAGCTGCGCCGTGATCATTGCGCGGCGACCGACCGCCGCGACCAAGATGTCCGCGGTCGCGGCGATCGCCGCCAGGTCTTCGGACCGCGAGTGGCACACCGTGACCGTGCAGTGCTCGCGCAGGAGCAGCAGAGCCATCGGCTTGCCGACGATGTTGCTGCGGCCGAGGATCACCGCATGGCGGCCGACGAGCGCGACGGCATGATCCTTCAACAGCTCGATCACGCCGGCGGGCGTGCACGGCACGAAACCGGGGAGGCCGAGCACCAGGCGGCCCACGTTGTCCGGATGCAGGCCGTCGACGTCCTTGCGCGGGTCGAGTGCCTCGACGATCCGCTGCGAGTCGATGCTCGAAGGGAGCGGAAGCTGCACGAGAACCCCGTGGACTTCGGGGTCGTCGTTCAGCCGCCGGACCGTGTCGAGCACGGCTCGCTCGGCCGTCGCCCCCGGAAGCTGCACGACCGCCGAGC
>Ga0247727_10003727_pt1 | contig 33332 bp, 28 predicted proteins | sample WisWelCaveWW1625_FD_202498 | JGI IMG/M metagenome (GOLD analysis project Ga0247727, IMG submission 202498) | Biofilm microbial communities from Wishing Well Cave, Virginia, United States - WW16-25 | ecosystem: Environmental > Aquatic > Deep subsurface > Groundwater > Cave microbial mat | place...
GGATATTACCGGAACCGAAATTATTGAGGAAGACCGGGCGGCTGGCAAGCGTACTTTCCGTTTTATGCAAGGACCGATTTTTGCAAACATTGTGCTGGCTGATGAAATCAATCGAACACCACCCAAGACCCAGGCTGCACTCCTGCAGGCCATGCAGGAACATGAGGTCACGGCCGGCGGCACAACCTTCAAATTAAAAGAACCCTTCTTTGTCTTTGCCACACAAAATCCAATTGAACAGGAGGGAACCTATCCTCTGCCCGAGGCGCAGCTCGACCGCTTTATGTTCAATCTTTATTTGGATTATCCCGGAGAAAAAGATGAAATGCAGATCGTTCGTTCCACGACGAGTGCTTACGAGGCCGATGTAAAGACCGTGCTGGGAGCGGAGGACATCATTGCGTTCCAACAACTGATCCGCGGAGTACCGGTTTCCGATTACATCATTGAATATGCAGTAAATCTGGTCCGTAAAACAAGACCCCACCACAGCCAGTCCCCGGATTTTGTCAAGAAATGGGTGCGCTGGGGGGGCGGACCGCGGGCATCCCAATATTTAATTTTGGGCGCCAAGACGCGCGCCGTGCTGCATGGACGGCTGAGCCCTTCGAGGGAAGATGTCGATGAAGTTTTAAAACCCGTTTTGCGGCATCGTGTTTTAACGAATTTTAATGCGGAGGCCGAGGGCGTAGGGGCGATGGAAATTCTGGAGCGTTTGCTGAAGGAAAATAACGGGAAGAAGGATTGATTTCTCCACGCGACGTCAAGGGTGCATTCCAATAGCAAGGCAAATTATGGAAAAATCGGTTTATCAGGGACACTATCTGCGAGTCAGCGAGGAGCAGATCGGAGAAAGACTCTATGAGCGTGCCTATTTTAAAAATTCGATTGTTGTTTTACCCATCACAGACGATGGTAAAATTATTTTTATTCTGGAGGAGCGGCCTCATGAAACGCCACAGGTTCGCTGGAAAACGATTACTGGCTTTATTGAAGAGGGGTTGAGTCTCGAAGAGAACGTGAATCTGGAGCTGCAGGAGGAAATCGGCTATAAAGCCCGCAAGACAAAGCTCTATTTTGATTTTAGAACCAGCGGGTCTTTAAATACGCTGCTGCGGTTTGTGCTGGCCAGCGGGTTAAGCCCTTCAAAACTTCCTAATCCCGATGGAGAAGAGTCGGTCAAGGAGACCAGGGCGCTTTCGCTCGAGGAAATTTATGAGCGGACGATGAACGGAGAATTTGCGCGCGGGCTCGTCGGATACGGATTGCTGAAACTTTGTCTGGAAGTCAGGGAAGGGAAAATAAAATTATCCTGAACCCCCTTGGAGATGCACGAAATCAACAATTTTATTTTTGATTTTTTTCCTTGAAGCATTATTTTTCTCTTGGAAAAGGATTGTCCTGTTCGGGTCCCTTTCACGGAAGGGGGTAGCCATCCAACATGATGGAAAAGAACCTGCAAACAATCAGAAAAATTCTGCGCTTTTCGTTCTTTACTTCTCTCCCGCTGCAACAATCTGTTTTTTTTATAAATTTTAAAAACGCTCCGCATGCTGATTAAATGGATTGATCGTATTCTGCAAAAAAATTTACCGCGTCGCGAACTGGGGATTGTACCGGATTGGAAAAAGTGTCACCAAAGTTATATTTACGATCGCCGGACCGGACGGGAGTATCTCGATTTTATGACCCACTTTGCCTCCCTGCCGCTGGGCTATAATCATCCCAAGCTGATGACCCGCTCTTTTGAAAAACATCTGATTTTGGCTACCCGTCATAAAATTGCCAATCCCGATTTTTTTGCTGAAGAGTTTGCGGAATTTCTAAAAGTTTTTATTGAGATTGCAGGGTTGCCGAATTTTCATCATTTTTTCTTTATTGACGGAGGGGCGTTAGCCGTCGAGAATGCCCTGAAAACTGCGTTTGACTGGAAAACTCACAAAAATTTGATAAAGGGGAAAAATATTGAGGCCAGTAAGATCATTCACTTCCACCAAGCCTTTCATGGCCGCTCAGGGTATACGTTGTCCATGACCGAAAGCCCCGATCTCAATAAAACAAAATTCTTCCCTAAATTTGACTGGCCGCGCATTATCAATCCCAAACGGCAATTTCCGGATTCGGCCCAAGAAGAGGAGCGGATCAAAAAGGAAGAAGCGCGAGCCGTCGCAGAAATTAAAACATTCCTCTCGCAATGTCCGGATCAAAGCGCAGGCATCATTATTGAACCGATTCAAGGCGAAGGCGGGGACAATCATTTCCGCAAGGAATTTTTTGCTGCCCTGCGGAATCTTTGTGATGAAAATGAAATGTTGCTGATCTTTGACGAGGTTCAGACGGGGGTTGGGATAAGCGGGAAGATGTGGTGTTGTCAACATTTTGACGTAATGCCCGATATTGTCGCTTTTGGAAAGAAAACCCAAATCTGCGGGATTCAAGCCTCCCCCAAGCTGGATGAGGTCGAAAATGTTTTTTCTGTCCCCAGCCGTATTTCTTCGACCTTTGGCGGTTCTCTGGAGGACATGGTCCGCAGTCAGCGTTATCTCGAAATCATTCATGAAGAACACCTGGTGGCCCATGCGGCCAAGACGGGAAAATTATTTCTTGAGAAATTAGAGGATATTCAAAAGCGATTCCCGATGATGTCCCAGGTGCGAGGCCGCGGACTGATGATCGCCTTTGATCTGCCGAGCGGAGAGGATTGTGAGCGTCTCATCAAAAAGAATGAGGAGGCGGGGCTGCTTCTTTTAAGATGCGGAAAAAACTCCATTCGCTTCCGGCCACCGCTCAATGTCAGAGCCAGTGAAATTGACGAGGCCTGTGCAATCCTAGAGACTACTTTGAATACAGCATCATAGAAGAGGGTTATGGCAAAAAAAGTATTTTCCGGAAAAAACTTGATTGGAGGTGAGTGGGTGGCAAAGCAGGGCGGCTCCATTTTTTTTTCTCGCAACCCATCTCATCTTAAGGAGGTTCTGGGAGAATTTCCCCAGACCCCGAAGAACGATATTCGGCGAGCCTGTATTGCAGCCGCCAAGGCCTTTCAGACCTGGCGAACAATCCCTGCCCCTGTGCGCGGAGCGCTCTTCGGCCGGTTAGCGGTATTGCTTAGGGAAAATAAAGTGGCGCTGGGCGCCCTGGTCACCCGTGAAATCGGGAAGCCTCTGCGCGAATCCTTAGGCTCGGTCCAGGAAGCGATTGACACGGCAGAATTTTTTTTGTCAGAAGGCCGTCGCTTATACGGGCAGACCGTTCCCAGTGAACTTAAGCAAAAAGAATTGCAGACCTTCCGGCGCCCTCTCGGCGTTTGCGGCATTATCACGGCCGGCAATTTCCCTGTAGCGGTGCCATCCTGGAAAATTATTCCAGCACTACTTTGCGGGAACACGGTTGTCTGGAAGCCCAGTCAAGATGCGGCCTTGACCAGCCAGTATTTTGCGACCCTCTTTCAAGCGGCGGGTTTTCCGGCGGGAGTCTTGAATCTGGTCCATGGCGAAGGAGAAAGCGGGGAGATCCTGGTGTCCCTGGTCGAGGAAGGTCTGATTCAGAAAATTTCTTTTACAGGGTCTTCGGCGGTGGGCAGAAAAATAGGTGAGATCTGCGGCCGCAACCTGCAGATTCCCTCGCTTGAACTGGGCGGCAAGAATCCCATGATTGTGATGGAGGATGCCGACCTTGAGCTGGCCCTGGAAGGGGCGCTGTGGGCGGGTTATGGAACGGCCGGTCAGCGCTGCACCAGTCTGGGGAATTTGATTTTACACGAAAAAATTGCCGACCGTTTTGCGGACGGTTACTTGAAAAAAGTCCAGGGTTTAAAAATAGGGGATCCGAATCTCAAAAAAAATGTGGATTATGGCCCGCTGATGGCCGAACGTTTTCTGGAACGCTTTATGCAGCATTTTGATTTTGGGAAAAAGGATGGAGCAAAGCTCTTATGCGGAAAAGGGCGGATCACTGCGAGCAACAAACCGCGCGATTTTGTCGGTAATGCCGTGGAAGGGCTGTTTGTTTTTCCGGCTCTCTGGGATCGGGTGGATATTTCGATGAAGATCGCGCAAACGGAAGTTTTTGGTCCGACCGTTAACCTGATACGGGTCAAAAATTTTGACGAGGCCCTGGCTGTTGCCAATGGCACACCCTATGGCTTGAGCAGTTCAATTTATACCAGCAATCCAGTCTATCGTCATCGCTTTAAAACCGAAATTCAAGCCGGTTTGTCTTCAATCAATAATTCGACGACGGGCGCGGAGGCGCATCTGCCTTTTGGAGGGACGAAGGCGTCCGGCAACACGACGCGGGAATCCGGGATCTGGGTGCTTGACAGCTATACCTATTGGCAGGCGGTCAATATTGATAACTCGGGGGGATTGCAGCTTGCCCAGATCGGGACCCCTGTACTTGAACCTAATCCCCAAGCTCTCGAAAATATAAAACACTTTCAGAAAATGGGATTGTCATAGAAAAAGAGGAGGATCTATGCAAGAACTCTTTCAGAATTTGTGGGATGACTATGGACGGCTGACGCCGGACGCTCCTCAGATTCAAAAGGTTTTAACGGAACAGGGAGAGAAAACTCAAAACGATCATATTGCCCTGCGTACTTTTAACCGTTCCCCGTTGCGGATTAATGACGTGGCTAAAATTTTTATTAAAGAGGGCTACCGGCCGCAGGACCAGTATGTGTTTGAAGATAAAAAACTGGCGGCGACCTACTTCGCCCATGCCGACGGGATGCTCCCGAAGGTTTTTATCAGCGAGCTTGAACTGGAAAAGTGTTCTGCCTACTTACGCGGATTTTGTGAAAAATTAGTCCTTGAGGCAGAAAAGAATTTAAGCGGAAGACCGCTGCAAATTCCGGCGCGGCCGTGGGAGAAAATCGCCCATCGCGACTACCAGAAGCTGATGGCGGAGAGCGAATATGCAGCCTGGGTTTCGGCGTACGGATTGCGGGCCAATCATTTTACAGTGCTGGTGAATCCGCTGAAAACCATCAGGGGGATTGATGCGCTGAATGCCTTTCTGAAAGCAAGGGGCTTTATTTTAAATGAGAAAGGCGGGGCGGTGAAGGGGTCTGAAAAAGATTTTTTAAAACAGTCTTCAACAATGGCGCGGACCATTCCTTGGGAGTTTTCCGACGGGAAGTTTGAGATTGCTTCGTGCTATTATGAATTTGCCGAACGGTTTCCCTTGGACAAAAGCGGCAAACTTTTTCAAGGCTTTGTGACACAATCGGCCAACAAGATTTTTGAATCCACGGATATCAGAAAAAAATAAATAGACCTTCCCAAAAAAGACAGGGTGCCGGACGCCTTTTTCTAATTTCGTGGCCGATTATGACTCTTGATGAATTCAAAAAGACCCTGCAGAATCCTCAACCGCTTGAAAAATTTTCACTGCCTCTGCAGGCCCTCTGGTATGAGGCCAAGGGGAGCTGGGAGAAGGCCCACGAGATTGCCCAATCTATTGAAGATGAAACGGGAAGCCTGATCCATGCCTACCTGCACCGCAAGGAAGGGGATTATCCAATGCACGTTGTAGGTAATTTCGTTCCTCATTTATTGCGAATGGCAGCCCGCAGATAACCGATAAATGCCGTGAAACCTTGCGTCGGGAAAGAGTATTTTAAAGAGAATAAATTAGGATGAGCCACCGAGAAACCGGCCAGCCATGACCGGTAAATTATGATTAAAACTATTACTATCAAAGGCACGGCAAGTTTTGACGATACAATAGGAGTAACTTTTTCACCCACTTTAATAAATTTTATCTACGGTTCAAATGGCAGCGGTAAAACAGCTTTTTCTAATGTAATAGCCAATTGTAGCAAAACTCCTAATTGCATTCTTGATTGGGGGCTCTCAACACCTCTTCAGACTTTGGTTTATAATAAAACTTTTATTGAGGAAAATTTCGAGCAGTCCTCAGAAGTAAAAGGAATTTTCACCTTCGGAAATGAAAACAAAACTGAAATTGATAATATTAAAGCAAAGCACGCTGAGATTGAACTGAAAGAAAAAACAATTACAACTTGTAGAGGTACTCTAGAACAAGAAAAATCAAAGCTTGAAACAATTGAGAATACTTTTAGCGAAAAATGTTGGGCCGTTCATAAAAAACATGTTGAGGTGTTCATAAAGGCATTTGAACTCTCCAGAGGCTCAAAAGAGAGATTCAAAGAAAAAGTAATTACTGAATTTGCGTCTAATAAACAACCACCTGTTGCTTATTCTGAATTAGAAAGTAAAGCCAATGCTCTTTTAAATTCTGTTGCACTGAAAGTACCCGAAGTAACCGAATTTATTTTGCCGGACTTCAAGACGCTGCAAGAAGACCCTATCTTCCAAACAAGAATAATTGGCAAAGATGATGTTGATATTGCAAAAATGATATTGAAGTTGAATAACAGTGATTGGGTAAAACAAGGTATGAATTATTTCAAAGTCAATGATAATTTCTGCCCTTTTTGTCAAAGGCCCACTGATGAAGACTTTAGAAAACAATTAGACGAATATTTTGATGAGTCCTACTCCGAAAAGATTCAAGCACTTAAAACAGCAACGGACAAATATAATTTAGAGAGTGACACCTTATTAAAAGGTATTTCGAAATATTCAGCAATTAATAATCAATTTATTGACTTAGAAGCTTTGACAAACCTTAAGAATTTAATTGCTTCAATATATCAGAAGAACCTGCTATCTATTGAAAAGAAAATCAAAGAACCAACTTTAAAAATCGAACCTGATAGCATTATTGAGCACATCAATAAACTCAAAGAAATAACAGACAAAGCAATTTCCAAGACAAAAGAGCACAATAAATTGATAGATAATTTTGAGGTAGAAAAAAGGTTGCTAATTTCTAAAATATGGGCATTTGTTATTAATGAATTAAAAACGGATATTGCCACATACAAAAAGGAAAAGGATGCTATTGATAAAGCTACCCAAGCCTTCACAACTAAAATTAGCTCTACGGAAACAGAAATAAGGAATCTTAAAGTCGATATTCAGACATCGGAAGGCAAGATTGCCAGTATTAAGCCGACAATTGATGCAATAAATAAAACTCTTTCTGGATTCGGTTTTGTAAATTTTTATTTAGCAGAGGGCAAAACCCCAGGTAGTTACAAGGTTATTCGTGAAAACGGGGCTGATGCAAAGGACACATTAAGTGAAGGTGAAAAGACATTTATTACTTTCCTGTACTTTTATCATTTAACAAGCGGGGGTCTTGATGCAAATAAAATTACAACAAACAAGGTTCTTGTTGTTGACGATCCGATTTCGAGCCTTGACAGCACGGTGTTGTTTATCGTGTCAAATCTCGTAAGGTGCCTCATTACTGCTTGCAGAGAGAATAAAAGCACCATCAAACAAATATTCATTCTTACCCATAACGTGTATTTTCATAAAGAGGTGACTTTTAAAAAACGGCAAGAGTCAAGCAAAGGTGAATCGTTTTGGATATTGAGAAAAGCTGACAACCATTCTGCAATTCAAAACTATCCTGACAATCCTGTTCAAAATTCTTATGATTTATTGTGGCAAGAAATAAGAGACCCATCTAAAATTAATACCTTAACTGTGCCCAATACTTTAAGGCGCATATTGGAATATTACTTCAAAATATTAGGGAAAATTAAAGATGATGAGTTGCTAAATAAATTTGAAGGCGAAGAAAAAGTAATTAGCAATGCTCTTTTATCTTGGATAAATGACGGTTCGCACTTCATTAATGATGACATCTTTGTTTCAGCAGACAGTGAGACGGTTAATAAATATTTAAGAGTATTTGAAAAAATATTTCAAATAGAAAACCAAATTGAGCATTATAAAATGATGATGAAAGTGGCTTGAGTTGAATGGTTACTCCGCTCCCTTAAGGAATTGTAATATGGAACTATTGTATTTGCTTTTTGGTGCTATTTTTGGTGCCTTATTCATTTGGTTCATCCGAAAATACCGATTTGAAGCCGTTAAAGGAGTACCCAAATCTGAATTCGATAGCTTGTCACAGCAATTAACAGCTATAACAACCGAAAAAGCCAGAACTGAAGAAAGATGCCTGGGATTAGAAAGCAATCTTGAAGAAGCAAAAGAACAAATAGAAAAGGAAAGATCCCTTACTCTATCGCTGCAGAGTGAACTTTCAAAACAGATGGCCGATTTTGCTAACTTGCAGGACAAATTAAATAATCAAAAGGATGAAATTGAACAGATTCAAAAGACGTTTACCGTTGAATTCGAAAACCTGGCAAATAAAATATTCGATGACAAAAGCAAAAAATTTACCGATCAGAACAAAACAAACATCGATGATTTACTAAAGCCTCTTGGTGAAAAAATAAAGGACTTCCAGAAAAAAGTGGAAGAAACCTATGATAAGGAATCAAAGCAACGATTTCTTCTAGAAAATGAAATAAAGCGGTTATATGAATTGAACGTACAGATTACAAAAGACGCCAATAATCTTACTAACGCGCTGAAAGGTGAATCAAAAACACAGGGTAACTGGGGCGAGCTAATTCTTGAAACGCTTCTCGAAAAATCCGGATTACAAAAAGGCCCCCATTTTGCGATACAGCAGAGCATACCGACTGAAGACGGCAAGAGACTTCAGCCGGATGCTGTGGTTTACTTACCCGAAGAGAAGACAATAATTATTGACTCAAAAGTTTCATTGACCGCATATGAGCGGTATTACTCGAATGAAGACGAGAATGCGAAAAATACCGCGCTTAAAGAGCATATTACTTCCATTAAACTTCATATAAGCGGTCTTTCTTCAAAAAACTACCACACCCTTTACGGAATAAACAGCCCGGATTTTGTTGTAATGTTCATACCCATTGAACCGGCATTAGGTATTGCAGCGATTCAGGAACCAAACCTGTTTTATGAAGCTACCGAGAAAAATGTTATGCTGGTCAGCCCTTCAATGCTGCTTGCAACACTGCGTACCATCGCAAGTGTATGGCGGCATGAAAGCCATAACCGGAACGCCATGGAAATTGCCAGACAGGGTGGCGCGATGTATGATAAATTTGTAGGTTTTGTTGAAGATTTAATCAAGGTCGGGAAACAAATTCATTCTACTCAAGAAACCTATGAAGAGGCAATGTCAAAACTGCACAAAGGAACTGGTAATCTGGTAAAACGGGCGCAGGATTTAAAACAGCTTGGTGCTAAGACAACAAAAATATTGCCACAACAGCTACTTGATAGAACCGAAGACGCAGAAACCAAATTACCTGAGGTACAATAAGGAACACTATGCCCGCTCTTGACTGGATCGGCAAAAAAGCCGTAGTAAACCACCACAAAGAGGTACCGTTCCATCTTCTCCGTTGTGATGAGAAGCTTTCGGTTGGCGATCCGGGCAGTGGCAATCTCCTTGTGCAGGGCGATAATCTTATTGCGCTAAAAGCACTCCTGCCTTATTATGCCGGACAAGTAAAATGCGTCTACATTGACCCGCCATATAACACGGGCAATGAAAACTGGGCTTACAATGATAATGTAAGCAGCCCTGAAATAAAAGAATGGCTTGGTAAAGCTGTTGGCGGCGAATTGGATGATTTAACGAGACATGACAAATGGCTTTGCATGATATATCCTCGTCTTTTCCTACTGCGCGAAATGCTTCGCGATGATGGAGCAATATTTATCAGCATTGACGAAACAGAGGTTTCTTATCTTCGCATATTAATGGACGATATCTTTGGTCGCCAAAATTTCGTTGAATGTATCACATGGAATAAGCGAATACCAAAAAACGATGCTGGCATAGGTAATATTCATGAATACGTAATGATTTATAGAAAAAGTTCTAGTTGGAATTACGAATTTACCATGAAAAAAGAAGGATTAGAAAAGGTATTTACCTTGGTTGATAAATTAAAGAAAAATAAAACGCCCTTACCTGAGGCTGAAGAAGCTTTAAGAAAATTATATAAAGATCAAAAATACGAACGTGGAATTACCCTTTATAATTCTTTAGACGAAAACTATCGGCCTTGGGGTAAAATTAACATGAGCTGGCCAAATGCAAATACTTTTGGGCCACGGTATGAAGTCCGACATCCGTTAACTAAGAAGCCTGTTAAAATACCTGAACGCTGATGGAGGTGGAAAGAAGATACATTTAAGGAAAAATTAGGCGACGGTCAACCGAAAAAGTTACATGACGGCACGTTTATCGTCGGTCAAATCTGGTTTGACAAAGATGAAAAGATACAACCAAGCTCCGTTAATTATTTACATGAAATGAATCGGATTTTGTTGCGTTCGATTCTTAGCATGAAAAGCGATGGAGGTATAGAACTCGAAGAAATATTCGGCGAAAAAGCCAAATTTGCATATCCCAAGCCAACATCTTTGCTTCAAGTAATAATTGACTCGCTCAAAATTGTTGATGGTGATATTTTTTTTGATTCATTTGCAGGTAGTGGCACCACAGGCCATGCTATTTTAAAACAAAACATGGAAGATGGCATAAATCGTAAATTTGTCTTAATAGAAATGGAAGAAAATATTTGCCAGAATATTACTCGTGAAAGGCTCAAATTCGTTATTGGCGGTTTGAATAATAAGAATAGTCAACGTCATGGCATAGACGGCTTTCGTTACTGCATTCTTGATAAGCCTTTGTTCGACAAAACCGGCCAAATCCGCTCCGAAGTAAAATTCAACGAGCTTGCCGCGCACGTATATTTCTGCGAAACCGGGGAGCCTCTTCCTAAACGCACAAACGGTAGAACGCCATTGCTTGGCATACATAACGGAATTGCAATTTATCTTCTTTACAATGGAATCTTGGGTGATAAAACGCCGGATGGCGGTAATATATTAACAAGAACCGTTCTTAATGAATTGCCAAAGCATAACAGCCCCAAAGTTATTTATGGAACAAGTTGCCGAATAGGTTCTGAACGCTTGAAAAAGAACGGAATTGTTTTTCGCCAAATACCATACGAAGTAAGGATAATCTAATGCTTGTTTTAAAAGAATACCAACAAAGAGTGCTCGATACGCTTTGCGCGTATTTTTCTGAATGCTCACGTACAAAAGACGCGAATACAGCTTTTTATTCCACCACTTTAAATGTTTTAGGCACTGGTATTCCGTACAACCCCGTCAAAGAATTTCCAGGGCTACCCTACGTCTGCCTTCGTATTCCCACCGGCGGCGGAAAAACGTTGATTGCAGCTCACACGGTTGCAGTGGCTGCAAAAGAATTGCTTCATACCGAAAACCCGGTTGTTCTTTGGCTTGTTCCTTCCAATGCCATAAAAGAGCAAACTCTAAAAGCGCTAAAAGACCGTTCTCATCCGTACCGCCAGGCTCTGGAATCGACCATTGGCAATATTAATGCCTGTAACGTAGAGGATGCGCTTTATATTAAACCTTCGGATTTAGATTCTTCCGTTTCGATTATCGTTTCCACTCTTCAATCTTTCCGTGTTGAAGATACCCTTGGCCGTCGTGTTTATAGGACTTCGGGCCATTTAATGGATCATTTTAAAGATATACCGTCAAATATCCTTGAAGGTCTTGAAAAGGGAGAAAACAGGAATATTCTATATAGCCTTGCCAATGTTTTGTTCATACGAAGCCCCATAATAATCGTGGACGAAGCCCATAACGCACGCACCAATTTATCTTTCGATACGCTAAAACGTTTTTCACCGTCTTGTATTATCGAATTCACCGCCACGCCGGATAAAGATAAAAACCCAAGCAATGTTCTCCATAGCGTATCCGCCGCGGAATTAAAAGCCGAAGCCATGATAAAAATGCCGATTCACCTTGAAACTCGTCAGAACTGGAAAGAACTATTATCCGACGCCATTGCATGCAGGAAAAACTTAGAAAAAATCGCCAATCTCGAACGGCAGCAATCGGGAGAATATATCCGGCCGATTATGCTTTTGCAGGCGCAGCCACATAACAAAAATCAGGAAACCATTTCAGTGGAGCAGGTAAAAGAATCTCTGGTAAACGAATTGAAAATTCCCGAAAACGAAATTGTTATTGCCACTGGCGCTAAAAACGAATTGGACGACATTGAAAATATTCTGGTTGAAGAATGCAAAGTACGTTACGTGATTACAATGCAGGCTTTGCGGGAAGGTTGGGACTGCCCGTTTGCCTATGTGTTATGCAGCGTAGCCGAAGTTCACTCTCCCACTGCCGTGGAACAAATTCTTGGCCGGGTAATGCGCTTGCCAAAAGCTTCATGGAAAAATCATGCGGAGCTTAACAAGGCATATGCCTTTTCCGCTTCTTCGCATTTTAACGAGGTTGCTAATTCCCTTGCCGATGCGCTTGTGCAAAGCGGTTTCGAGAAGCAGGAAGCAAAAGACTTAATAATACAAGCGCCTGTTTATCAAGCCTCGCTTTCCCTTGATGATAAAAAGCCGTTCTTAGGAACCGTGATTGTCGATATACCCGAAATACCTAAAAGTCTTAAATTAGAAAAGGAACTTAAAGAACGTGTTTCAATAGATAAAACGGGAAAAAAGCTCATTTTTCAAGGAATCATGCAAAAATCAGAGCGGGATGAGATTAAAACTTTCTTCACCACAGAAGAAGGCAAAGCAAGCGTAGAGACTGCTTACCGTCTTTCCCGTGGGCTTCCTGCCAAAGATAGCGGAATCCCTTCCGAGCAGGAAATTGATTTCTCAATCCCCTATCTTGCCGTAAAGCAAGGCGATTTATTTGAACAATTCGAGGAAACCCACTTTCTCGAAATACCATGGAAATTGATTGACCGCGATGCACTGCTTTCCCAAGAGGAGTATTCCAAAAAATCAGAAGCTTCACAACATGGTGAGATTGACATAGGAGAAAACGGCCATATTCAGTCGAAATTTATATCCTCACTTCAATATAAAATGGAACTATTTAACGACAATGATTTGAGCATCTCTGATTTAGTGCAATGGCTCGATAAAAATATACCTCATATCGATCTTTCCCCCACTGAAACAGAAATTTTTCTTTCAAATGCCATAAGAAGCCTTATTGACCAAAGGGGCTTCGCTTTGCCGGAGTTAAATCAAGACCGTTTCAGGTTAAAACAAGCCTTGGCAGATAAAATCAATAAGCATCGGGGTAACGTCCGCAATCAATCGTATCAATTGTTTCTTGACCCACAATTTAAAACACCGTTAACTGTTCAACCCGATAATTCCTTTACTTTTGACCCGAGCCAATACCCATTCAGCTACGCCTACAGTGGAGACTATGAATGGAAAAAACATTATTACCCAGAAGTCGGCAATCTTGATGCAAGAGGTGAAGAATTCGAATGCGCTCAATACCTCGACCAAATGGACGAAGTAGAATTCTGGGTTCGCAACCTTGAAAGACGCTCCAACCATTCTTTTTGGCTCCAAACATCCACCGATAAATTCTATCCCGATTTTGTCTGCAAACTTAAAGACGGACGTTTTCTTGTTATTGAATACAAAGGCGAAGACCGCTGGAGCAACGACGATTCCAAAGAAAAACGTGTTTTAGGTGAACTTTGGGAGAAGCGGAGCAATGGAAAATGCCTTTTCGTAATGCCCAAAGGAAAAGATTTTAATGCCATAAAAGGAAAGCTATGAACAATTCACTTGTTCCAAAGTCTGATTTTCTCCTCTACCAAACCGAAGACGGGCACACCAAAGTCGAAGTTCGCTTTACCGGCGAAACTGCTTGGCTTTCTCTTAATCAGATGGCCGACCTGTTCCAGCGAGACAAGTCTGTAATTTCAAAGCACATAAACAATGTTTACAACGATGGTGAACTCAAAAAAGAATCAACAGTTGCAAAATTTGCAACAGTTCAAAAAGAAGGCTCGCGCGAGGTTTCTCGCGAAATAGAATTCTACAATCTTGACGTTATTATTTCCGTCGGCTATAGGGTAAAATCGCACCGCGGTACACAGTTTCGTATTTGGGCAACCGAACGGTTGCGGGAATATATTGTAAAAGGCTTTACTCTCGACGACCAACGGCTTAAAAACGCAGGCGGTGGAAATTACTTCAAGGAACTGCTTGCCAGAATCCGTGATATTCGGACATCGGAAAAAGTATTCTGGCGACAGGTCCTCGAAATTTATGCAACAAGTATTGATTATGACCCGAATGAAGAAATTACCAAACAGTTCTTCGCTACAGTACAAAACAAAATGCACTGGGCGGCTCATGGAAAAACAGCCGCCGAAGTTATCGAGGAACGGGCAGACTCGGCCTTGCCTTATATGGGCCTTACAAGCTGGTCAGGCGATAAACCTCGTAAATACGACGTTTCGATTGCCAAGAACTACCTGAAACATGAAGAACTTGACGCTTTGAACAAAATTGTAACTGCATATCTTGATTTTGCCGAGGTACAGGCACTTAATCAAAGGCCCATGTACATGCGCGAATGGATTGCCAAACTTGATGACTTTCTAAAACTGGGAGAAAGAAAAATTCTATCTCGTGCAGGGAAAATTAGCCACGAGACGGCAATAGAAAAAGCGGAAAAGGAATATCTTAAATATCAGCAAGCCCAAATCAGCCAATTATCAAAAGTAGAGAAAGATTTTATAGAAAAGGCTAAAGAAATAGAGAATCTATCAAAGGGTAAAAGAAAAACCATTGGTAGGAAAAAGAGTTAAAAACTACCGCCTTCACGCGTCGTGCGCTTCGGCGGTCGGAACGGCGGCGCATAAAACAAAAGACTGGCGCAAGGATTAAGAACAAGAAAATCGGGCTGCCATGAAAGCCAAGAAATCGGCGCAAAACATACCTACAACAGCCTCTATATGCTCGGAAGCCTCGGCCTTCAGCAAATGGACGGCAAGCCTCCGTCAGTGTCTTTCAGCACTGTCATGTCGGCTTGCCTTGCGCTTCGCGCACCACTTCATATAGGGGCAGACGTTATTGGTACCGCCGGGCAGGAAAGAAAGAATCCGCGCCGATCTTTGCAAAGGAGTGGGAAGAAATCGTTACGGCCTGCCTGAATGGTTTGCAAGAGTAGGGCCGTTTTGAATATTTCAGGATTGTCTCCGATATTTTTTTCTGGTTAGCTCCAGCACGCCGTTGATAAAAGTGAGCGGATGAGGCGGATTACCGGGGACATAGAGATCAATGCTCGTTTGTTCAATAAATCGCCGGTCGAGCGCTTTGCTGCCGGCAAAGATTCCGCCGCTGATCGCATCGACCCCGCAGAGGATAACGATCTTCGGATCGGGGATTGCTTCATAGCAGATGCGGGTGGCTTCGGCCATATTTTCTGACATCGGCCCCGTGATGACGATCCCATCTGCATGCCGCGGTGAGGCTACAAATTCAATTCCGAAACGCCCCATATCGAAATTTGGATTGCCGCAGGCATTCAGCTCCAGTTCACAACTGTTGTCTCCCCCGGATGAAATTTGGCGCAGTTTTAGCGAGCGTCCAAAAATCTGCTGAATTTCTTTTCTGATTTTTTGTGCATTGAGAAAAATCGGATGAGAGTCACCTTCTGTTACGATCAGGCTTTCCCGGTCGTTGGTCGCGATGAGAGGGTCGCTGGTAAATTTTATTTTATTGGGAAAGGCCAGTGCGCATTCTCCGCAAAAGGTGCATTGACCCAAATCTATTCTAAGCGGACGCGTGCGGATGGCCGCCGTAGGACAAAGATCAGCCAACCTCTGCTCATCCACTTTATCAGCAGATATTTCGGGCCGTCCACGGAAAGGTTCGGGTACAGTCACCCTCGTCAAATCAGGAATAAATTGTTTGCCGTGATGCCAGAGGATTTTGATTTCTTTGAACATGGTCGATTCCTATAAATCGTGTCCGCAGTAGCTTAGATTGTAACTTTTATTATTGATCGGGAAGTCGGAGATTTCCAGATTGCGCAGAGAAAGAGCGAGTGCCATCCAATTGTGCAGACTGGGATCTTTAACCTTGTAGTGAACAAGATCCCCACTGTCATCGGTCACGGCACAATGGCAAATTTCACCCCTCCATCCTTCGGAGAGGGAAATCGCAAATGCATTCGGCTGAAATTTTAATTTATTTTCTGCCTGCGGTTTTTGACTTTCCAATTCAAACTTATTGTCGTTCAGAATGGTTTGAAAAAGCCGAAGTGACTTCATGATTTCCTCCCGTCTCTGAAGAAAACGGGCGAAGGCGTCGCCATTTTCAGTTAATACGGGAGAAAAGTCCAGTTCTGAATAATAGGCTGTGGGGTGGGAGTGGCGGATGTCGCGCTGTAAACCGGTCATGCGGGCGGTCAGACCGACGGCTCCGATTAAATACATTTGTTTGCGGGTGACGGCTCCAATACCATCAAAACGGTTTTGCAGACTGGGCAGGTGGCAGGCGTTGTCGGCCATTTCGCGGAAACGCCAAAGATAATCCTTAAGGCTTGTTTCCAAGGTGGCGCGCAGTTCAGGGGTTAGCGGATAGTGTGTTCCCCCTGCTCTGATCAAATTTCTGCCAAAGCGGTTGCCGCACCAGCTCTGAAAATAATTAATCAGGGGTGTGCGCAAGGCTCCAAACACATTCGCCCCGAGTTGATACGCCGTTCCAACACAAAGATTGCTGAGGTCGAACGTATACATGGCGATCCGCTCCAGTTCCAGGGCCACGGTGCGTTCGATCCGCAGCCGGTTATTCACTTTCAAACCCGCCAGGGCTTCGACGAGCTGGACAAAAGTCAGCGTATGCCCTACGGTGGTATCTCCCGCAATGCTCTCAGACAAAATACTCCGCTGCAACAAACTCTTTTTTTCTAAAAAAATTTTTTCTACTCCGCGGTGCTGCCAGCCAAGCTGAATTTCCAAATGGAGCACGGTTTCACCGTTGCAGATAAAGCGGAAGTGTCCGGGCTCAATGATGCCGGCATGGATCGGACCGACGCCTACTTCGTGGAGCTGCTGACTTTCGATATGATAAAAAGGATAATCGTTAATCTTCTGATCGGGGTTATCACGGTTCTGCGCATAGCGCAGGGGCTTGAGCCAAGGATGGCCGCTGAATTCGACTCCAAAATTTTCCCAAATCTCGCGTTCGAAAACGTGCAGGGCGTAATGGTGCGGAGTCAAGGATTCGAGTTTTCGGGAATCGGAAAGGCCGAGTTCATGGGATATGACGTGGAGGTTATGCTCGAGATCATCTGCAATACAGCAAATAAACTTTAGGGTTTTGTTCCAGGGAAGGGCATAATAATTGACGCAGTGCCGGTACTCCGCCTTAAGTAAATCCAGCACCGTTTCGCAAAACTGGCTGTAGCGCAGCAGGGGGATTGTGTTGAGGGCAACAGACTGTCCATTTTTTATTACAAGAGTCTGCCGGGCGGTGTTTTCCATGTTTGTTATTTTAGAATGGCGATTGCCTCTTGGATCATCTCATTTAAAAACGGCGGCCGGTAAAAACAAAGCAGGATAACCATGCCGAGCAGGCCGAACTGTGAAAATGTTTCGCTACGTTTCACGCGAACCAACTGCGGGGCCAGGAATTCATCTCCCTGACCATAGAGCAGACGCAGAAGATTTTTTCCAAATACGAAGAGGATGATCGTCAAAAAAAACATCGTCGCGATTGCCACCCCGATATGATTTCCGACAAACAATGATTGAAAAATCAGAAACTCGCTGATAAACAGGCCGCTGGGGGGAATGGCGCTGATACCGATAAAAGCCAAGATCAGGACAAACGCACCGGCGGGATTTACCTTCATATAGTTTCCGTTATCTTTCACCCAATAGCTGTTATAGATCGTCCGGACCTGTCCGATTTGGTAAAAAAGGGAGGCCTTGGTAAACGAGTGTAAAACGACATGCAGAATGGCCGCATAATAACCCACCCCTCCGGCAGCCAGTCCCAGAGCAATCAGGCCCATATGCTCGAGGCTGGAAAAGGCAAACATCCGTTTGAAGTGTTTGACCTTTAACAGTTGTACTGCAGAAATAGCAATCGATAATATTCCGGCAATCAGCAGGACGCGACTGGCCCAGGCACAAACTTCTGTTTGGGTTACGATGGTATAGAGCCGAAAAATACCGAGGAAGCCGACATTCATAAGGGTTGTCGAAATAAAGGCGCTGACCGGCGAAGGGGCAGCGGTTTGCGCATCGATGCAGACTGTATGTAATGGAAAGAGTCCCATCTTGGCGCTGAAACCGGTGACTCCGAGCAGGAAGGTGATCTTAATCCAGCGCGAATCCAGATTCTGCGCGAGGGCGACCAGATCGATGATTTTCAGGTCTGTCAGACCGCCCTGGGTGGTGCCTGTGCTTAGGAAGAGAATTCCCATGAAAGAAATAGAAAGACCGACCGAGCAGATAAAGATGTATTTCCAGGTGGCCTCGAGCGCGAGGGTCGTTCGTTCATGATAAATGAGTACCGACACAAACAGGGTTGTGGCTTCGATGAAGACCCACATTACACCCAGGTGATTGGAAAAATAGGCGCCGGTCATCGTGGCGATGAGCAGGGTGAGTCCGGCGAGATAGAATCTCTGATTTGGTTTGTTGACTGTATGGCGGTTTAAATAAAGAAAGCTGTGATAAAATGTCGGAAAACTTAAAATTGTCAGAACCAGGCACAACAGCACCCCGAGAGGATCAAAGGTAAAATAAAGCGCATTCTCTTTTCCCAGATGCTGTACCGCATAGACGCAAAGTCCGGTCTGGACGATTAAAAACAGAGCGGATAGAATCCGCTGGAGCACCCCGTTTCTCGTAAAGACGAGGGCGGCGCCAATCAGGGCTGCTCCGCTCAGATAGAGGAGGATCATTTTTTAATCCTTGAGATGGGAGAGTTGGTCCACATGAATGTTTTCAAATTGATCACCGACTTTGTTGAAGAATAGCCCCAAGACCAGCACCCCAACAAAAATATCAAGCAGGATGGCTGTGTTGACGAGCATGGGCATCTCCGAACCGACCGCCAAGGAAAGCAGAAAAATACCATTCTCAATGATGAGATAGCCGATGAGATGGGAAAAGATATGGCGGTGCAGGATAATGAAACAAATGCCCGCAATCATGCTTTCAATGCTAATGGCAAAGATAAGCGATTTAAAGACGAGCGACTTCAGATAATGAAAACTCACTACAAAACTAAAAAAGAGTCCGGCCGTTGTGATCATGACCATGTAAAAGGCGGGGAGCGTTCCTTCACTAATCCTTTCCATATTATTCCGTTTGCGGATGTGTCGGAGCAAATAGGGGATGCCGACTGCTTTCACTCCAATGGTTTCCGTTAAAATCAAGCTAAAGGGAAGAATGTGGATCGACATCAGTTCAAAAAATGAAATGCCGAACAACAATACTCCTTGTAAGGCGAGCAGGTAGACATATATTTTCACCCGATCGCGTAAAAACAAATAAAAGAGCGTAACGGCGTAGAGCGTGCAGAATATTTCTGTCATATTACTGTAAATGCATTTTGTTTTTAATCATCAGAGCAAAGAAGAATATGAGCAGGGCTACGCTCACCTGTGTTAAGAGCCACTGCGGATTGCGGGCCAACTTATTGCGTGCGCGGAAAGATTCCAGCAAGCCGACCATGATTGCAAGAGTCAGTTGGACGAAGAAGAATACGGCGATTGCGAGCCCCATCGACCCTTCACGGGGCATGAGGAGATTGGCAACGAGGCCGCCGGTCAAGGCAAATTTCAGAGCACCGGCCGCATGGATGAGAGCTAAATCAAAACCGCTGTTATCCAGAATCATCACTTCATGAATCATTGTTAGCTCCAGGTGTGTACGCGGGTCATCGACGGGAAGGCGGCTGTTTTCAACCAACGCTATCTGGAGCAGCAGGTAGGCGCAGAAGCCGGCCAATAAATATGAATGACTTATACTAATCTGCAGCTGCAAGAATAGATCCGCAAAGGAGGTTTGTGCAGAAAGGATGGCCAGGGCGGCAACCACCATAAAAAAAGCCGGTCCAACCAGCATGGTGTATAAGGCTTCGCGGCTGGCGCCCATGCCCGAAAATCCGCTGCCTGTATCGAGTGCGCTGACGATCATGCCGAACTTGCCTAGGGCAAGCAGGCCGATAAAGAAGATAAAATCAGAGTTAAAAGATAAAATTCCGGGATCACCGTGAAAGGGGACAAAGAGTACAGCGGTTACAATGCTGGCTAAATAAAGGGGAGGGACTAACCGATAAACAAAACTTGAGGTTTTGCTGTAAACAGCCCCTTTTTTTGCGAGACGGGCGATATCATACCACGGTTGAAACAGCGGCGGACCTCTGCGCCCGCTTAATTTCGCTTTGGTGATGGATACGACCCCTGGGAAGAACAGGCTGGCCATCAGCGTCAGAACAGTTCCTAATCCGGACATATTATATCAGTTTAAAAAAAGTTAAACCAAAGATCAGGGCCATAAAGAGCAGAGCATAGAGTACGTAGTGCTGCAGCTGGCCGGTTTGAAAAACCGCGGCCCTTTCCATCCAGCGATTCAATTTAAACAAGGGTCTCGCAATCAGGACATCCTCAAACAGATCGGTCGTGTGGGTTGAGAATTTTTTTTGAGACGGGAAGAGTTCCTTTTCGCTAAAAGCGGTGTAGTGCCGATGGATTTGCAGGAGCGGTTTCGCCAGATTCTGATATTGGTCGGCAAAGGAGGTCGATGTATACTGATGGACCGCCGGATTGGAAGCCGTGTATCCACAGCCCCAGGTTGGTCCATAACGGACAACGATTTTTTTCTGCTGAATTTGGCGCAAAAATAAAAGGAAGATAGCCAATAAGATAAAAGCCATCCCGGCTCCGCTTATCTTTAATAATCCAGAGAGATAATCCGCCGGCGGCACAAGGTCCCGAACGAACAGGATGGAGACACGACCTGCCAGTTCAGCAAAAAAGGGAGAGCCTAATCCGATGAGAAGCAACAAGAGCGCAATAAGCCATTGTGGGAATAACATCCCTTTTGAAACTTCCCGCGCGGTATAAACTTTTTGACTGCGCGGTGTTCCAAGAAAGACGATGCCAAACACTTTGGAAAAGCAAAAAAGAGCCAATCCGCCAATCAGGGCGAGGATAGAGATGGTCGCCAGAATAACGAGATGCATCGTCAGTCCGGAATGGTTCAGACTCATGAATAATCCGCGAAAAATTAAGAATTCAGAAATGAATCCATTGAGGGGCGGCAACCCGCAAATGGCAACGGCTCCCAGGAAAAAGAGACAGGCCGTTTGGGGCATTTGTTTTACGACCCCTCCCATTTGTTCAATTTCTGAGGTATGGGTTTGCTGGCAAACGGACCCGGCGGCAAATAATAACAAAGATTTGAAAAGAGAGTGGTTAAAAATGTGAAGAATTCCTCCGCTGAACCCCAGCGAAGCCAGCACAGGGATATTTTCGGCTATCCCGATTAAACCGATCCCGATCCCGATCCCGATGATTCCAATATTTTCAATACTGTGATAAGCCAGCAATCTTTTCAGGTCATGCTGCACAATGGCATACATTGCTCCGAGTAAACTTGACAAAAGAGAAATCACCAAAATGAAAACACCGATCGGCAAAAGATCGGTGTGCACAGTGGTGAGCACGCGCAGGATGCCGTAGAGACCCATTTTGATCATTACGCCGCTCATGGTTGCTGAAACAGGGGAAATCGGATGGGCGTGAGGCAGCCAGCTGTGGAACGGGACGAAACCTGCTTTGATTCCAAAGCCAATGAAAAAAACAAGAAAGAGGAGAAACGGATCCTGCTTTTCAAAATAAGCGGCAAGCGCAGCAAAGCCTAACGGTGCACCGCTTTTAAGAGATGCAAAAATAAATCCGCTCATGATTAAGATTAATCCGATGTGCATCTGGACGAGGTAATTTAACCCGATCTTGATGGTTTCTTTTTTTTCTGAATCAAACAAGAGCAGCAGAAAAGAAGCAAGCGTCATCAGTTCCCAGGCGATCAGGAAAGCCAGTCCGTCCCGGATCAGGCAAATCAAGATCATGGAGAGATGAAGCCAGAGGAAACTAAAGAAGTGGAGAGACCATTCCAGACCCTGCTTGGTCTTTGAGTAAGGTTTTAAATAACCGCAGGCATAGATCCCCTCCATTAAGGCTGTAAAGTTAATGACCAGGATAAAGAAAGCGCTGAGAGCATCAATGGAGAGAGAAACCGTGCTGCCGAGGAAATCGAAGCACGGAATGTCTTTAAACGGTGCGCCGAATAAGAGGACGGAAAGCGCGGCCCAGCCCGAGATCGCAGAGATTGTCACCTGTAAAAAAAATGTGAAAACCCATTTTGCCTGTTTGGGAATAACAAAAATCAGAAGGGGCAAACCAAGCAGAATTAAAATCACCAAACCGTACATCTCTTACTATAGCAATCGATAAAAACAATTTATCAACAGGCAGTTCATCCTTTCTCAAAGATACAATTTCCGTCTGTCACATCAAAAATTTATTTGGAACACAGTCTGCTCTATGCTTGTTTTAATTTTTGAATATCAAATTTTTTCATTTGCAGAAAAGCCTTGGTCACTCTTTCTGCTTTTGTCGGATCGATAATAAGTTTGGGAAGAATTGTCGGCACGATTTGCCATGATACCCCAAACTTGTCTTTGAGCCAGCCGCACTGGCTTTCCTGTCCGTCTTCTGTGAGTTTGTCCCAATAGTAGTTAATTTCTTTCTGGGTGTCGCAGAACACCTGAAACGAAATGGCTTCATTGAATTTGAAAAGCGGCCCGCCATTTAATGCAGTGAAAGGTTGACCGTTTATTTGAAAACTTACTGTTAACACAGAGCCCTCTTTCCGACCATGAATTTCGAAACCTTCTTTCCCGTACCGGCTAATGTTTTTAATTTTTGAGTTCTTAAAAATTGAAGTGTAGAAATTGGCTGCTTCTTCGGCTTGGCTATCAAACCATAAGCAAGGTGTAATTTGTTTTAAGTTCATATTGATTGTTTAACTTTCTCTTCGCAGTTGAACATCCATTGCACACCAAACTTGTCTTTGCCCATAGTTTTACGGGATAGTGACATGTTTTTATTCTTCAATCCACAGCTTTGGCGCGATTCTTGACCGCCATAGTCCTGAACGCAGCCGAAGGAGCGAGCAGAGGCGGTTGTGCTTTCTTTTCAAGTGATTTGACAATCTCTTTAAAGTTCTTAAGCCCTGTTTCCAGATTTTCAGCAATCTCTTTCGCAATGATTTCAGGTTCCGGCAGATTTTCGGAATCCTCAAGGCCCTGGTCTTTGAGCCAAAAAATATCAAGACTTATCTTGTCCCGTTTTATAAGGTCATCGTAGGAAAATGCTTTAAAACGCTCGGTTTCTTTTCGGTTATGCCGGTTCTCAGGATTATAACATTTGATAAAGTCCTGCAAGTCTTCATATTGCAGAGAATTTGTCTTAAGCGTAAAGTGCTGATTGGTGCGCAGGTCGTATATCCACAGTTTTTCAGTCCATTGTTTTTCTCTGGCAGGTTTTTTGTCAAAGAATAAAATATTGGCTTTCACGCCCTGGGCGTAGAACAAGCCCGTGGGTAAACGCAACAGGGTATGCACATCACATTCGGCCATCAGTTTTTTACGTATGGTTTCGCCTGCACCGCCCTCAAAGAGCACATTGTCGGGAATTACAATGCCGCATTTGCCGTTGATTTCCAGAATGGTTTTTACATGCTGTAGAAAATTCAATTGCTTATTGGAAGTAGTTGACCAGAAATCGGGACGCTCGTAAATAACAGATTCTTTATCAGCTTTGCCGTCGCCGTTTACAATAGTAATGCTGCTCTTTTTACCAAAGGGCGGATTGGTCAGAACAATATCAAAACGCTCTTTTGAATCAGAGACAAGAGAATCGGCCACCTCAATCGGGCTTTCATTGCTGCCGATGCCGTGCAGGTGAAGATTCATTACGCAAAGCCGGGCCACGCTGTCCACAATATCTTTTCCGCTGAAGGTTTTATTTTTCAGGAATTTCTTCTGTTCAATATCCAGTTTATAATTTTTTGTTATAAAGTCGTGTGCCACCAGCAGAAAGCCGCCGGTGCCGCAGGCCGGGTCGCAGATGGTCATACCGGGTTCTGGATGGACAACCTCCGCCATGGCTTTGATCAGAGGCCGCGGGGTAAAATACTGGCCGGCGCCGCTCTTTATATCCTCGGCGTTTTTCTGCAAAAGCCCTTCATATATTTCGCCTTTCACATCTATATCAAGCCCGGACCAGGTTTCATCGTTGATCAGCATAATCAGACGTTTAAGTTTGGCCGGGTCCTGTATTTTGTTCTGTGATTTGCGGAAAATCACGCCAATCAACCCCTTTTCTTTTCCCAGGTTTAAGAGAAGATTCCGGTAATGGACTTCCAGTTTATCGCCGTCTTTTTTTAGCAGGCTTTGCCAGTTTAACTCTCCGGGTATTATGGATTTCCTGTTGAAAGGTGCCTTGGTCTGCTCATCTTCCATTTTCAGAAAAAGCAGATAGGTCAATTGTTCGACATAATCACCGTAGCTTACACCGTCGTCCCGCAGGACGTTACAGTAATTCCACAGGCGCTGGACAATGGTCGCGGATTCGTTAGGCATGTTTGATTTCCTTTAATTTTGAATTTTCCTGATCAATTTCCCATTGTTGTGGATTGTTCTGAATGTATTTGCGGATTCTGTTTAATTCGGATTCATTGCGGATGATGTGTTCGTAATAATTGCGTTGCCATTGGAAATTTGGGAAACCGTTTTGGCGTATGCGTTTTGTTGCCACGGATTTGAATTGTGCAATTATGGAACACAATGTATTGGGTTTCATTTTATTGTTTTGCGCAATTCTTGTAGGGACAAATCGACGATTTGCCCCTACAACAAGACCATTACCATTGGTTATGATAATTATTCCATGTAAATGATTTGGCATTATAATAAATTCATCCAATTTCACGTTCATTCGAATAATTGACGTTTTCAACCATTCATCATAAATAATTTCCCCGGTTTTATTTAATTTTGTTTTCCGATTTACAATTTTACCCAATAAACATTGTCTGTCATTGATGCAAATGGTCACGAAATATGCGCCCGGGGATGAATAATCGTAATTTTTCAAACGAATTGAACGCCTGCCCTGAGCACGGTCGAAGGGGCGGTTATGGTTTTGCATGGTGTATTCAGAATCATTATCCATGAATTTATTCATTTCTTCCGCATTTTTTCCTGTTTCTGTGCCTTTCCCGTCCTTATCCTTTCCAATAATTTTTCCGCCTGGCGGCCAAAGAATCTGTTTGCCATAAATAAGGCCCCCTCAATAAAATTCTACTGCATATCGTGGTACAAAATGCCTATTGGTTATTTGCACGCTCTCTATTCTATCAACTCGGTACGCTCTAACTGCACCAGTATCAGATTTTATCGCATACAGCAATATATTACCATCGTTGGTTCTTTTTAGAGAATATGGTTCGATTAAACGCAAACTGCCCTGATATCCAAGATTCACGCAAAGGCGGTTGGTACCTGCAAACCGGATTTTCTCAAGCGGAACCGCCAAATTCCATGAATGAACCATGGCCGGCGGTTGCCATGTTCTATCTATCTCATATCGCCCGGAGCCGATTGGTTGAGGAACAGGCTTTACAATATGCTTATACAGCCAATCGAAAACAGCAGGCAGTTCTTTCCAGAATTCTTCAAAGGGAGGAAGAACCGGTAATTGATGTGCAAGCATGTTTTCCCATTCCGAGACGAGTTCCCCATGTTCCGGTTTACTGTTTAAAATATCCATGGAAGGAAGAGGAATGCCCTTGAACTCGCATTTTTTTTTAAGCGTATCCAGCACTTTTTTGCGGGATTCCTCGTCGCAGCCATGCCGGAATAAATGAACAACATCGTAGAGGTCTCTGGGCCGGAGTCTTTCTGCCAAAGCTCTTATTTTTTCCGCAAACACTTCCTCGAAACTGTAACATTGCGCTGAAATTCCGTTTTCAGGATTATCTGAATAAGGATGGTGAACTTTTCGCTGAACAGACGGAAGTACTGTGATTTCATCAAAGGTAAGATCGAGTTTTACGCTAAGCTGAAACCTTTGAGAACGGGTAGGACCGACCGCCTTAATTTTCCCCTGACAAGATGGTTTACCGCGTGGATTATTGAAAACCTCAAAACGAATTTCATCTTTAAGTATTTCTATCCCGGCGGTATCGTAGAGCCATTGCGCTGTTTTAATAAACTCTCTTTTATAATAATCCGGATCAGGAGTACTGGAATTTGTTATGGTAAAATCAAGGTCTTCAGAAAAGCGGTAGGTTTCAAAAAAACACTTTTTAAGGCAGGTGCCGCCTTTGAATAACCATTCTGACCTCAGGGCAGAATGGTTATTGTAGATGCCCGCCAGCATCCAACCGAGCACATAATCCTTTTCAACAATATTCGGCTCAATCCCGAATTCCCCGGACAGGTCTATTATTTCCCGGCGTTCAATCAATTATTTTTCTCCTTGTTAACCCATGCTCCGGGTATCCATAATTTCCAGCGGGTAACCAGTTTCTCTTCTTCCTGAGAAGGGTCAAGGCTGGAATTCCCCTTTGTCAGGCTTTGCAGGCAAGTCTCTACAGCCTCCTTTTCATCCGGTGCATACCGCTCCAACAGAAATCCGAGGCGTTTGAAAACCGCACCATTGCCCAATTTGTTCGAATAAGACAGAAGAAGATGAATATCTTTTTGTTCTGACTTTAAATAATTCAGCAGAACATCAACGCAAGGCCGTATTCCGCCGCCGGACTCTGGATCGTTGAGCATATCAAGTATGGTTCGCGTCGGATCAGACACCATTACTTTAATAGAGCCTCTCCAAACCGGCCTTAAACCGAAAAAAGTTTTTTCGGAAGATGTGCGAAGCAGAAATTTCGTTCCATTAATAAGAGGGTTCCGGTTCATGGGACGCTGCGTGGTTACAACTGTGGTTGTGCGAAAGATCTGTTCCGTTAAATCCCAATACCCGGCTGCGCTCCAGCCGGCGATATAACAGGGGCTGTATAGTTTTTCTGCAATAACCCAAGGGTCTTCCAAAGGCATTTCTGTTGTTTTAGATTCAAAAGGAACAAGTATATAGATACCGCGCTTAATGCGCGAAAGCCACCCTTTTTTTGCCCAGCGGGAAAGAAGTTTTGCAGTTTCCGAAGAAGATTTTTTAAGAATACCCGCTGCTTCATCAACGGATATAATTCCCCTGGTACCCCTGATGATTTCCGAAAGCCTATGCCGGTCAAGTTTTCCAAGCCCTGATATTGTATTCATGGTATAATCAATGCCTTATTTTTCATGTTATAAACGAATTACATATCTTATTATATACTAAATAATCCAATATGAGTATATTAAATACAATATTTTTCTCTTTATCTACGAATAGCTAAACATATAATATACTATAATTTTATTAAATTGTCAAGGAAAATTTTCAGGAGATTATCTGCCATTTCCTGAATAGTCAGATTGCTTTTTTCTTAATTCGTGTTGCCCTCTTTGGGACAAATGCAACTTGTTCCCGTTCTGTCTTTATCCTTTGCAACAAAACAGATGCAGGTTCATCTGCCTCTGCCTGGCCACCACTCTTTTTTAGAAGATTTTTAAGCATTCTTCTGCCGCTAGTCTTTTTCAACTCCCTTTCACGACGTAGTGCATTGGCCAGTGAATCGGTTTCTTCAAAATAAAATAAATTTACTGGTGGGTGTTTTTTTGTCCAGCGGGCGCCTTTGCCTTTTTTATGCTGTTCCCAGCGGTGAAGCAAATCATTCGTTTGTCCAATATATACACTTCCGTTAGCACACAGTATCGCATACACATACCATTTAATCTGCATTTTTATATTTCTTTTTCCCTTTCTTCGATGCTTCTAATATTTCCCGTTCTTTTTTAATTTTTCTTAATAATTCTTCCGCTGGCTCATCACTTGGATCCTGCGGAACCAGCCGGCCCTCGAACGATTTTTTAAGAATGCTCTGGCGCAGACGCTCGGCCTGCCGTAAACTTTGCTCAACATTTTTTTCGGCCTCATCGGCAGCGGCAAAATGGCGTTCGATTTCGGAGACGATTTGGGATTGTTCTTTTTCAGTGGTTGGTAGTGGAATTTCAAATTCTCTCATTGCTTTCAAGCCAACATTTTTAATAGTACTACCTGTTGCATTCTTGTTTGCATAGGTTATAAAACGATTGCTTGTTATGCAATATCTAACATATTGCTTATTAACAGCATCCAATACATTAAAATAGCATGCGCTTTTGCCCAGAATTATCTTTTCACCATTGAAAAAAGCTGTATTACCCAATGTCCCATTTATCGAAACAAAAATGGTTTTTTCATTTAGGGTCTTTTTGTATTTCTCATATTCCCCCACGCTGATACGTTTTGTATTTCCTTTAATTTCGATGCTGCCATCCGATAAATTGTTGCCGTTAATGAAATAATATTCCCCTGTTTCGGAATAAACCGGCGTACCGTGCAAGCCATCACCTAAAACAGAAGTGATTTCTTCTAACTTTCTATACGCCCATCCTTCCGGCAATCCTGGTAAATCCGAAGTATCCACGAGGGGTATTTCCTTGTATTTTTTGTTTGCTGCTTTCTTTTTCGCTTCCTTTATTCTTTGCAGCAAAACCGAAGATGGCTCAATCTCGTTTTTATGCTTTTTTCGCCATTCTTCCGTAAGTTTCCCCTCAAACGCTGCCTTTAAGACCGCCTGCCGGAAACGTTTTATCCGGGCTCTTACTTTTTTAAGAATTTCCACGCCTGCGTCCAGCCTGGTAAAAAGTTCCTCGATTTTGGCAACAATGCGGCGCTGTTCGGCAAGAGGGGGAAGGGGAAAATTTGATTTTTTTACAAAGTTTGAATTAATACCACCCTGTGCTGTTCCTTGAAAATTCTCTTTGACACAATTCTGTCCGAATATCGATTGCATCCAGAAAGACAGATAACCGGGAATTGTATATCCTTTGAATACCCTTAAAATAAATACATGTTCATTCACTGCTGCTTCGTTGAAAGGAAAGCAATCAGATACATATGAGGCTTTACCAGTTGTAGCACCATCCTTAACTACGAGAATATCATTTTTCATAATCTTTCCTCGAGCCATTTTTTTATAAAATTCCCCAGGAATATAGCGGATTTTTGTAAAATCAAATTTACCATTGTACAAGAGATGTTCTCCTCCTAAACTAGGTATCCCTGTATTTATATCTCTGACACCTCCTTTGGGTCTACTTCCTGATTCTAATGTTAAAAGGATTTCTTCGAGTGTCGTACACAACCATCCTTTTGGAAAAGCATTTCTGTTTTTTAAGGATTCCATTATGTTCACTTCAAAAGCAGTTTTAAAGGGTCTTGCTCCGCAAATACCCTTGGGCTGCCCGTACCTTGTAAAATTATAAGAACATGATGCCCGTTTCTCGTTGTAACTGAGTACTTGATTTCTGATTTACCTTCGGTATCGACATGAAGACCTTTTGCACCGCTTACTGATTGATAACGATTGTCAACTTTGCCGTCATTTTCACGAAGATGCCGTTTTTCGGATATTACAACAAGAGACGGTTTGTTATCCTTAATATTTTTGTAAAGGCAGTCTGAATACCCTGATTCTAAACCATGATGAGGTGCCAATAAAATTGAAAGCCCTCTTTCATTAAGGCAGGACTTTAATGTAGGTTGGTCACACGTTTCACAATGCCAATTTGGATGTTTTATCCTAGCAGAATTTTGGAATATTGTATATCTTTTTTCGTTTCCGACCTCTTCATTTATAAGGAGTTCTAATATTTTTGGCGGAATGTCACCCGGAATAAGTATGCTGTGATCTCCATGTCTAAAGTAAAGCAAGATACTAACGCCATTTGTATAATCCTGGTCATTTTTGTCAAAAATATTTGCCACGTTAGGCGGTCTCAAATAATATATTCCGTATTCTAAATTTGGTATATAATGTGAACTTGTATGTTCTATTGTTTGTAAAGGAAGTTTTCTCTTATCTCCAGTATATAACGATTTGTAGACATCGATTTTAGATTCATTCCCACCTGGATTATTAACTCGCTTCCAATCCAATTTTTCATCAGGATTTCCTTCTTTGTCGTGAGGGCAGGTATGAAGGGTTGCGTAAAGTTTTAATTTGGTACCGGCAATTTTATCAATTTCCGAGATATGATCTATGTGGGGATGCGATAATATCATTTGCGCAAGCAAGTTGTTTTTATAACTATCTAGATACGGCAGAATGTTTTCGGAAACAAAACCAGAAGGGGAAAAACTGTCTGAAGAGCCAAGATCATACATAATGCCTTGATTTAAAGCAGTTCTAATAAAAACCGAAAGGCCTCTTCCTACATTGAACACCCATATATAAGTATTAAGACCGCTCTTCCATACAGGAGAATTCATTACTAACTATTTTCCTTTAGTTTAAATTTTAAAATCATATGGTTTGTGATTAATCCTATAAATAACAATGAAAAAATTATCAACGACTTAATACACAAAAAATATTTAAAAGTGCTAACAATAAAAGATATTGAACTTGAAAACAAAATCGAATTAATAAAGTTCATTAGGTACAAGGCAATTAAGTGTGAGCTGCTTTTATTTATAAAAACCGGATGTTTTGAATCAGTAGGTAAAAGTATAAAACGTCGAACCTCATCAGAATTTAAATTTACGTAATAGTTCCTTATTGAATTTATTTGCCGAGCCGAAAGAACAAAATATTTACGAATAGTAATAGCCCAAACATAGATTATTTCACCAAGGATAGAAGCAAATAAAACCAAAATAGCTATAGAAATTCTTGGAGATTCGCTAAATCTTTTATTGTATAATGCTATTGCTACACCTATAACACCCAATACCTCCGCAACAAAGAATTTTTCAAGACTTGTGAGTTTATCATCATTATATCTTAGTTGGTCAAAATTTTGCTGGAATTCTAATTTTAGCCATTTATCACTTTGTGTATTCATTTTTTACCCCGATTATTTAATATATACCATTTATTTTACCCCTCCACCCTTTCCCTCAACCGTCCGCGCTTTGATTTTTATGATTCTTTTGATTAAGATGATTCTGAAAATCATAATAATCATGTAAATCACAGGAATTACAGTCTAGACGTTTTGGTATTTCTTGTTCTGAAGCCGCTTGAACTCCAGGCTCCTTTTCCCGAAATTAATAAGCAAGCCCACCTCTAAATTATAGGCTTCCAGGTAATTTATCGCCTGGGCCAGATGCACGTCTTCCAGTTCGGTTACCGCTTTCAACTCCACCGATACCTTTTTATCCACAAGAAAGTCGGCGCGGCGGGTACCCACCTGAATCTCTTTATAATATACGGGCATTTCAAATTCCCGTTCAAAGCGCAAGTCCTGGAGGTGCATTTCGTGCGCCAAAGATCTCTGATAAATGACTTCCTGGAAGCCATTGCCAAGGGCACGGTGTACTTCCATTGCGCAACCAATGATCTTGGCGTCAATTCAGAATGCGGATATTTCTTATCAATCATAAAATCATTTTATTTTCTTTTCCGTCACCTTTCTTTTGTTTCCAACAGGTTCCGGCCTTTTTCCGTAAGTACGTATTTGCCTGTTTTGGGCACGCCCTGAAAGCTGATAAAATCCCTCTCGCGCAAGAAATTCAGATCGCTTTCAACGGTCCTTTGTGTTACCTTCAACTGTTCCGTAAGTTGGGGGGCGGTGGTAAAGACGCCGGAATGAATGGCCCTCATTATTTCAACAATACGTTTTAATTTCGTTCCGGTTACACCGAAATTTACACCGAAATTTACACCGAAATCCACAGGCCCGCCCAAGACATCTTTTCCCTTTTCCGGTCTTTTAAAAGTTGCGGTAAAAAAACTGCTCACCGTGAATTTAATGGGAGGAAGGCTGGCCTCTTTCATCAGCATCTGCATTTTATTAATGCCTGTGCCCATTTTTTCAATGTATTCGATTCTGTTAAGCAAATTGGCGATGCTGGGATTACGGAGCACGCTCTTTGTACCGAGTTCTTCGAGCTTTAAACCTTTTGGTAGACCTCCGAAACTTGTTATATCGATACGGTCGTCGAACATTTCCACCATAATGTTGGAGCCTTTCTCAAAATAATCCCTGTGCGTAACCGCGTTAACAACGGCCTCTCTCAAAGCCTCAAAAGGAACTTCCGGAATTTCTTTTCTCCTTGGCGCACCGGTCATCAGGTAGCGGACAGGAATATGCTGCTTTAAGAAAATAATGGTTTGATCAATGTTGCTGACGATATCCTCATTAAAATCCTTTCGGTCGAGCACGTCCGCCTTTTGTGCCCCCTTATAAAGAGCGCAGGTTACGGCGGTGTGGTGATAAATATCATCCAGATTTTTGGCAAAGAACAGAATGCCCGTGTTATTGAAGATGACTTTACCTTCCTGCTTTTCGGCAGCGCCGAGATTCACCAGAATATCAGGACTGGGTATTACTTTGGATATTCCCGCGAGACGAAGAAACTTATCGAGTTTCTTTTCGTCAAAATGGACGCGATAGTCAAATTTTAAATTTATCATCTCATCAAAACGGATCTTGCCTTCGGATTTGAAGAATTCCGTGATTTCATCACGTTTGAGTTTCTGGGAATTCGGCCCCACCCGCGTATAAAATCCAGAAGCACATTTGCAGGGTTTATCCTCACTTTCGCGCACATGGACAACCAGAACATTTTCAATGTCTTCAAAATGAATCTTAATTTTAGGTTCGCAGTTATTGGCCATATCCTGTATTTGAGAGCGGAGCGCATTGGTTATTTTAATTCCCTTTACGCTGCCGTTATCTGCAACACCGATAAATATCCTGCCTCCGGACCCGTTGGCAAAGGCGGTCATCTCTTTATCAATATTGTTCAAATTTTCTTTGAATTCTATTTTATAGCCTTCACCTTCCTGCAGGATCATCTCTAATTCTTTATTTTTCATGCGACTAACCTTTTGTTCAGCTCATCCAGAATGTTTCCAAAGTCCTTCCCCAGCACCTGATGCGCTTTTACGGCCCCGCCTTTTTCGTGGAACGGCGCCAGTTCAAAATCTTCCACAGATACTGTCAGCGAAGTGGCAATATGGTCTTTGATCATGATCAGCCAGTCCATCTGTTCAGCCGTAAACTTTTTCCCGGGTTTCTGCTGTTCAGCCAGCCAGATGTTAAACCGCTGGTTTACCGCATCAGGAAAAGGCTCAAGGATCTTATTCTGGCCTACGGCAAAACGGATGAGCGAAACAAGATTGGTTAAAAGTTTCCGGGTTCCCGCGCCTTTTACCTTTGACCTGTCCAACTGGTCATAAGCCTGCCATAAAAGATCAGGCGTTAAAAAATATGGAGGGCTTTGGATGGATTCGGC
>Ga0247727_10003728_pt1 | contig 33329 bp, 29 predicted proteins | sample WisWelCaveWW1625_FD_202498 | JGI IMG/M metagenome (GOLD analysis project Ga0247727, IMG submission 202498) | Biofilm microbial communities from Wishing Well Cave, Virginia, United States - WW16-25 | ecosystem: Environmental > Aquatic > Deep subsurface > Groundwater > Cave microbial mat | place...
TTTTCTAAACCGCCGTTGCCATCGCTATCTAAAATATAACGCAAATCCATCGAATCGGCTTGCGTCACCACGTTGACCGACGGATCATTGATCCCGAAGCCGATGCGCGAGAAATCATATTCAACCAAAGTCGTGGTGCCGTCGAGGTTGTTGTAAGTCATGTTTTCAATCGTGTTCAGGTGCAAATCGCGGCTGACGTCGCCTTGAAACCGCTGAAACGAGTTCAGAATCAAGGCGCCGATGATGATGCTGCCGATTAACGCAATCCAGGAACCCATCGTTTTACCTGCTCAAAACTTTAAAATTCGGACCAATTTTTGTTGTTTGCTTCCGAGAGGGCGAAAGGGAGAAGGGGTGAGAGGGAGAATGGGTGAGAGGGTAAGAAAAAATCTCTCGTTCACCTTGTCTCCAAGTCACCCACTCACCCACTCACCCACTCACCCACTCACCCACTCACCTTCTCCGCTATCACATGTTCACGCCAAAATAACTAAAGACCTGTTTTACGGTGACGCTGTCCGGCAACCATGTGCTGGAGACCGTAATCGTCATGCGTTTTAAATACGTTTCTGTGTTCACGGCAGAATCCGGTTTGACCTGATTGACATAATGTACTTTAATCCTGGCTCTAAATGGGACGCCGTTCGTCGAAACCATATCAATGTTCGTGCCGGTGACGTAGAGCATCTTGTTCAGATTGTGATAATCATCCACGTCGTTAAATTTGGGATAGCTTTCCCACCAGCCCGGCCCAAGAGAATTCCATGGGGTAAAATCATCGGGCATGTCATCCGGATCGATCATCCCAACTTGGGCATCAAATTTTTTCGACTTGGCCTCATCGATGAACTGCTGCGCAATCGCCGTCGCCGTGTGCTCAAGCTCCAAGCGTTGCAGCGTCTCGCTGCCTTCGGCCGTATGGTCGTTGATTTGGATGATGAGCAAGGTCAGCAATATACTGCTCACCATGACCAAAAATAATTCTCGATAACCCATGGCTTTTCTCTGTGTTCAGTTGCCAGTGTTCAGTGTTCAGTGTTCAGTGTTCAGTGTTCACTGAATACTGAATACTGGATACTGGATACTGATTACTGAGATTACTCAACCGTCGCCGCCACCACTTCTTCGATCGTCGTGGTGCCGGTTTTGATGCGCTCGCGTCCGGAGGCGCGCAAGGTCAACATGCCGCCGCGAATCGCTTCCTGGCGAATAATATCATCGTCCATATTGGTCGCATTTTTCAAAATGAGGCGACGAATTTCCGGCGTAAACAACAAGGCTTCGGTGATGCATTGACGTCCGCGATAGCCGGCGTAACATTTATCACAACCCGCCGGCTGATAGAAATTGGTCTGGCGAATTTCGTGATCGGTAAACCCGACAAAACGCGCGATGTCGAGATCAATGTTTTTCGTTGCCTGTTTGCAATAGTCGCACAACTTACGCACCAAACGCTGCGCCATGATCAAATTAATGGCGTTTGAGATCAGAAACGGCTCGACACCCAACATATACAAGCGCGAGATCGCGCTCGGCGCATCGTTCGTGTGCAGCGTGGAAAAAGTAATATGGCCGGTGTTCGCCAAGCTCACCGCAATTTCGGCGGATTTCAAATCGCGCATTTCGCCGACCATCACGATATCCGGATCGTGCCGCAAGATGGAGCGCAGCGCTTGGTCGAAATTTAATTTGGGGCCGAGCTTCACTTGGCGCGCGCCGCGAATCATGTACTCCACCGGCTCTTCAACCGTTACCACATTCTTCGTCGGATCCATGATTCGATGCAGTGCGGCAACCAGTGTCGTGCTTTTGCCGCTGCCCGTGGGGCCGGTGATGATGATGACGCCTTGCGGCTTGCGAATCGCCGCTTCAAAATCGGCCGCCGCTTGTTCTTGCAAGCCCAACAAAGCCAGATCCGTAAGCACTTTGCGATCATCCAGCACGCGAATCACAATGCTCTCATATTTGCGGCTGGATTCCGACACCACGATCGGCAGCACCGACACGCGGAAACGAACCTGATAGTTGTCGATCTTGCGCTGAATAAAACCGTCCTGCGCGATGTTGCGATTGAAGCGATCGATATTGACCGAGCGATCTTTGACGACCGCGGCCACGGATTCCGGCTTGACGCTGGAGAGCGCGTGCCAGAGCTGCAGTTTGCCGTCGACGCGCAAGTGAAACTCGGTCACGTTGCTTTCTTTCGGGATGATATGAATGTCGCTCGCGCCTTTGCGCACCGCTTCGACGAGCATGCCTTCGATGAGATTGGTGAGCATGCTGCGATTGATTTCCGCATCAAGCGCCGCTTCGTCGATCTTTTCTTCTTCTTCGGAAGAAACGGTTTCCACATTTTGCGCCGAGTTTTCGAGCTGCTGCAAAAATTCGTTTTTAAACGCGTTGACTCGATCGATGAGCGAGCTGATTTGCTCGAATTGGCAATAGGCGATCTCGATCTGCGTATACGGCAAATCTTTCAAGAGCAACGGAGTCTCCCGATCCAGCGGATCGGGAGCAATAACGGTCAGCACGTTTTTGTTCGTCGCGCTCGGGCGAAAGGGCAGCACGCGTTTATTGAGCAGCTTGCTGCGAGCTTCTTCCGTGCACGAGTCCAGCGTCTGGCGAATAAAATCCAGTTGCGGGTCGCCAAGTTTCTCCGCGGCGATGTCAATTTCCTTGAAGGCATAAAGCTGCGCAATCGCGCTGTAAATCGCATGGCGATTGACCTGGAAATCTTCGATTAAAATTTGCTGCAACCGCCTTTGGCGCCCCGCCGGCTCCTGCTTTTGCGCCAGCAGCGCCTTTTCAAAAAGCGTCTGATTGATGATCCGTTTTTGCAGCAACAGTTGTCCGATGCGTACACTCATCGGTTCCATAACTCAGCCTTCGAAAATTTAAACCATTAAGTTGATGCAAAGCGCAGAGCGCATGGCGCATGGCGAAAAAATGCGCTATGCCCTCTGCGCTATGCTCTTTGCGCCCTGCGCCTTCACCGCACGTTCGTGCTCGGCGTCATCGGCGGCCGGATAAAGCCAACTTCCGAAGACAGCACGGTAATGCCAACGATCATGAGAGTAATAAACACGGAAACCACTAAGTTGATCATATCGATGACGCGCGCCATCTTGTGCGTCGTTTCTTTTTCATAAAAATTCGCCAAACGCAGCATGGCTTCGCGCAACGTGCCGGATTCTTCGCCGCTGCGCAGCGTGTAAATCACGTTCTTGGGGAAAACGCCGGAGCCTTCCATGGAATCACTCAAACCTTTGCCTTCGCGCAGCATCGCCGGAATCACCGCTTCTTTGATTTGCTTTTCAATGTAGCTGTTGCGGCAGGCTTCCGAAGCGATCTTGATGACTTCGATGTTCTCGCCGGAGCCGCTGTACAACGCATGAAAAACGCGCGCGAACACTTCGATGCTGGTTTTATAAAACATCTTGCCGACCACCGGCAGCGAGATCATGAGCTTGTGCCAAGCCACGCGGCCCTTCTCGCTGCGCACATAGGCGGCCACGCCGATGATCGGAGCGAGCGCCAATAAAATCAGCCAAAGAACGTTATCTTGCAAAAAGTTGCTTGCCTTCATAGTGGCGGCGGTAATCGGCGGGACTTCGACTTTGTACTTCAACAACAGGCCGGCGATTTTCGGAAAGATGTACATCACGTAGAAAACCAGCGCGCCGAGCGCGGCGATAAAGACGACGGCCGGCATGAACAAGGCGCTGCGAATGTTCTTTTTAAACTCCGAGGTGCGCTCCAAAAACTTCGCGGTGTTTTCGTAAATCTCCGCCATGTTGCCGCTGGTGGAAGCGATGCTCAACATGTGTACGGTGAATTTTCCCATCACCTCCGCGTGCTTCAGAAAAACCTGCCGGCCTTCCTTTCCCATTTTGAGATCTTTGTGGATCTCTAAAACCGTTTCGCGCAATCGCGCGTTTTCCATGTCGTTGGCCAACATGGAAAGGATTTCATCGTAGGGAAATTGCTCGCGCAGCAGATCGGCGCACAAGCGAATGAAGACCACAACATCCTTGAGCGGCACCCCAAGCTGTGGGCGAAATAAATTTCGCCGCACCTCCAATATTTGGTAACCCATGCGGGTCAGCGATTCCCGCACTTCCTGCGCCGTGAACGCCGAAATCTCGCCGCGCAGAACTTTTTCATTGCCGGGCTTGCGAACCTTGTAAGCAAACGGCACGCGCTTGTGCAAGGCATGGACGCGGGCTTTTTGTTCCGCGACCATCGCCGCAATTTTGCGCTTGGCCTCGTAACGATTCGGCGCCAGAATGGTGCCTTGCAGCGGCTTACCTTTAAGGGTCACACCTTGATAACGAAATTCCGCCATGATTTCCCGAAATGCTTTCTTTTCCCGAACCACAACAGCGGGACAGGTCCAAGTATGAGGACCTGTCCCATAAGATAAATCTACTTGTTCACATTGCTCACGGCTGCGCTATTGCTAGAGACCGAGACCGTAACGACCAAAGCGCCACCGTCACCATCAAGATCTTCCTTGCCGGTTCCGGTAATCGTAATGGTAGTCGCGCTGACAACCGCCGAGGTAAAAATGCCATCTTCAGTCGAATCCGGAGGTGTGGTAACGCCAAGATCGGTCAGATCAAAACCGGTGAAGCTTTGGCCGCCGCCGCCCATCGCCAACGGGCGCTTATACCACGCCTGCGCCTGTGAGCCGAGCGACAAGCTGCGTTGAATGACGGCGTCCAAATTGGCTTGCGCCGCATTCTCTTGAAACATGTTGATGCCCAAAAGAACGCCGATGCCGACCAAGATAGCGGCCAGCGTCAGCAATAAAAGTTGTTGTTGTCCCATGATGCAGTGCTCCTAATGAATTGTTTGGTGAATGAAATAAATGTGTAAATTTTTTGACCGGCTGCCGAAGACAGTTTATTCCCGCGTCCATGAGAGGAATCGCCGGTCGACCGCGTCAGTTGGCTTGATGATTTCCCGAGGTGACGAGGTAAAGCGTTCTTGCTAATAAAAAAAAGACGCGCATCAAAGAAGCCTTGCCATCACTCCCTTGATGAGCGTCTTTAAACAGCAAAAGAATCGTGGTCGGCGAGAATGTCCCGCATGTAAATTTTCATACCATGCGGGAACATCAACGCTTCACACTTTTACCAACACAGTTGCAACCAGTCCTTGTTTTGCACTCAAGTCCTTTGAGATTCGTCCGAAAACTGCGCTGGCATCATCCTGATTTGACTCCATATCCTATGAACGAGAAATCGAAACAAAATCAACGTTTTCTATTCTTTACAAAGCTTGTGCCACGATCAAATGTTTTTTCTTGCCTGTCACCTCGTCGTCTCAATTTGACCTCCGGTATTGCATAATCAAATAGTTAGTCATAAAGTTGATGTCGTCACTATCGGATTCGACGTCATTTTATGATGCCGGCCGCAAAAATTTTTCACAGCGTCTGCGAGAATTTTTAGCGGAGCGATTACATTTGAGTGAGTTTACGATTACGGTTTGGTGAGATCAATCGCTCGCTGCAGCGTGTCGCCGGCCGTAATCTGCAATTGCATTTCTTTATCGCCCAAACGCGGATGCTGAATCAGAACTTTGTAGTTTCCGGCCGGCAATTCTATCGGTCCGGCCAACGGCGTTTTGCCGAAGGTTTCGCCATCGATGCGAACCACGCCCCACGGCGTCACGCGCAGATCCAGATAGCCGTTGGCGCCAGGAGTCGCCGGCTGCGCCATCACGATATTGCCGGTCGCCCCGCTCGCCGCTTTATTTTCCATCCGCTCTTTTAAAATTTTGATATAAACGACGCCGGCTAAAAACATGGTGGCGCTGACGACGGCCGCGACGCCCCAACTCAAGCTCGGCACTTTGGAACGTTTTGTTTCAATCGCCGCTTTAGGCGCTGTAATGTTTTGTTCCAGCGTGATTTTTCGATAGGCCTCCGGCGCTTCAATAAAATCGGCGAGCTGCTTGGCGGTCGTCTGCAAGCCATAACGTCGTTCTAAATGCGTGGCATGCTCGATAACCGCATTCGCCTCGCCAAAACGGTCGGCGGCATTCTTCGCCAACAATTTTTGGCAAGCGGCGATCAACTCTGGCGTCGCCTCCGGCCGCAAGAGCGCGATCGGCACCGGCTCCCAATTCACCACATGATGCAAAGTGGCCGGCAGCGTGCGATCGGCAAAGGCCGGCTCGCCCGTCAACATTTCATACAACACGGCGCCAAAAGAAAACAAATCACTCGCCTCCGTCACCTCTTGCCCCAGCACTTGTTCCGGCGACATGTATGCCGGCGTGCCGGCGATGGAAGCCGTCGCCGTGGTATCTTTACGATCCTTTGCCAATCCGAGATCGCCCAGTTTCACCGCGCCGGCAAAGGAGAGAAAAACATTTTGCGGCTTGATATCGCGGTGCAAAACTTTGCTTTGATGCACCGCGGCAATGCCCTTCGCCAGCTCTTTGGCAATATAAAAACAAATATCCAGCGGCAGCTTTTTGCCCTTCTTGATCAATTCATAAAGCGTCGGCCCTTCGACAAATTCCAAAACCAAAAAAGGCTCTTGCCCGAGCATGCCGGACTGGAAAATACGCCGCAGATTCGCATGCGCCAGGCGCGCGCTGATTTTACTTTCTTTTAAAAACTGCTCGCGCCATTGCGGGGCTTCGGCATTATTCGCCGGCAAAAGCTTGATGAGCACGACGCGGTTATGTTGAAAATCCCAGGCTTTATAAATCGTCGACCCCGACCCGCGTTTCAGCTCCGCAAAAATTTGGTATCCGTCAATTTTTTGCATCGGCCCATTGCTTTTGTTTATACTGAATCCAACGCCGCGACACGCCCAAGCGCTCGGCGGCATGCGTCACGTTGCCGCCGAGCTCGCGCAACGTTTGTTCGACAAGTTGTTTGGCCATTTGGTCGAGCGTCATGCCGGAAGGAAAAGAGGCATGGGCATGGCCGTTGGTTTCCGTCAAGCGCAGCTCGAGCGGGCTGATTAACGCGCCCTTCGCGAGCACCACGGCGCGCTCGAGCGTATTTTCCAACTCCCGCACATTTCCCGGCCAGAGATGCCGCGTCATCATGTTGAGCGCTTCCGCGGTGAAGCCGTGAATGTTCTTGCGATATTTGCCGGAAAATTTCGTCAGAAAGTGTTGCAGCAAAAGCGGCAGATCATCAACACGCTCGCGCAGCGACGGCAGGTTGATATTGATGACGTTCAAGCGGTAATACAAATCTTCGCGAAACGAGCCGTCTTTGATTTTCTCCGCCAAATTTTTATTAGTGGCCGCGATGATGCGCACGTCGACGTGGCGCACGTGATTTTCGCCGACGCGCTTGATCTCGCCCTCCTGCACGACGCGCAGCAATTGCGTTTGTAATTTTGGGCTAATGTCGCCGATTTCATCCAAAAAAAACGTGCCGGTATCCGCGGTTTCAAAGAGGCCTTTTTTGTCGCTGATGGCTCCGGTAAACGAGCCTTTTTTGTGTCCGAATAATTCGCTTTCCAATAGCGACTCCGGCAGGGAGCCGCAAAAAAGCGCCACGAACGGTTTGTCGCGCCGCCCGCCGTGATAGTGAATGGCGCGCGCCACCAATTCTTTGCCGGTGCCGCTTTCGCCTTGAATGAGCACGGTGGCGTCGGAGTCGGAAATGCTGCTCATCATATCGAACACTTGTTTGATCGCCAGGCTTTGGCCGACGATGTCGGCAAAGCCGTGCACCTTCTGCGCCTCTTTGCGAAGCTGGCGATTCTCTTCTTGCAGTTGCTGGTAAAGCTGCGCGTTCTCGATCGCAATCGCCGCTTGATTGGCAAACGTGGTGAGAAACTGCGTGCTGCTTTCGGTAAAGCCGCGGCGGCGGTTGATGCTGTCGAGATAAATCGCGCCGATCGGCCGCTGTTTGATTTTCAGCGGCACGCACAAGACCGCCTGAATCTGGTGCATGACGATGCTCTGCATTTCGCGAAACCGCGCGTCGCTTTGCGCATCGTACGAGAGCAGCATTTCGCCGGTTTGCAAAACTTGGCGCACGACGCTATTGGAAAAATTCGTCAGATTCCGGATGTTTTGATCCGAAATATTCCGCGCCGTTTGCACCGTGAGCGCGCCGGCGGCCTCACTGCTCAAAATAATAAAGCCGCGTTCCGCGCCGACCGTTTCCACGGCAATATCCATGATCTTTTCGAGCAACACATTCAACTCTTGCAGCGAGTTGATGGTATGGCTGATCCGCAAAAGCGCATCCAGCACGGCGACGCCGTTTTGAGTCGTTTCCGGAACCATTGGGAACGGAATATAAAATAAAAAAGGCTCAACCGCTGCCCTCTCTTTTGCCGGAAGAGAAATGACGATTGCGCCTTCGGCTTGCAGGCCTCACTCCTGCACGACAAGACCAATTTTTTTCTAATTTAGAAATTTAATCATCACGTCGCTCCTCGAAAGCTAGACGCGCGATGTCGATACCTTTAAAATTACAGACGGCTGGCGCTCATTGCGTAAAGCAATTTTTACAATTCGATAACGCGATTTGGCATCATCCGCCATCCTTGCCACGCGCTCAAGGCCGGCTTCAGTGAACGATGCTAAACAGAGAGACTGCATCCGGGTATACGGTGAGCGTCACTTGCACCGAATCGCCCTCCGTGGCTGTGCCAATCACACGGAAACTAAGAGGTTGACGATCGACAAAGATGAAAGCGCCGTTGGCATTGACCGAATCAAAATTGAGCGCCGCAAAGGTCAGATTGGCAAATGAGCGGTTCCCGCCGCCGAAGTCATCTGGCCGTCGCAGCCAAGCTTGAGCGCGATTGGCAATGGTCAGCAAATCTTGCGTAATCATCAACTGATTGGCCTGCTTAAAACTTTCCTGAAACATCTCCAGGCCAACGACCAGCGCCACCGCGACAAGGATGGCCACCAGCACCAGCAAAAGCATTTGTTGCATACATGCACTCCAAAATTTAAGAGATTAAGCTCTTGAATTTTTAAGTACCGTTAAAAATTCATGAATGCAGAAATTTTTTCGCACCCCACGGAGCCTTGACTTTTCGCGGAAAGTTGTGTAGCTTTATAGCAGCCTACTTTAACGATGGAGACGAAAGCATGAATCAGGAACGTTGGCGGAAATTGATCGATGGTGGCGAGTCGGAAACGGTTGAGCTCAAAGCCTCGTTTGACAAAGAGGTCATGGAAACGGCGGGCGCTTTTGCCAACACGCGCGGCGGTGTTATTTTCATCGGCGTTTCAGACGAAGGCAAAATCCTTGGTATGCCAACCGGAAAAGAGACGCTCAAAGATTGGGCGAATCAGATTTCGCAAAATTCAGATCCGCGCATTATTCCGGAAATTGAAGTTGTTGAAACAAATGGGAAGCAGATTGTTATGATACAGATTAAAGAGTTTCCACTCAAACCTGTTTCCATGCGCAGCAAATACTTTCGTCGGGTGAGCAACAGCAATCGCGTGATGTCCATGCCGGAAATTGCGCAGATGCATTTCGATTCCGCCGGCATGAGTTGGGATAAGCTTCCGGCCACCAGCGCTGCTCTCGACGATATCGACTTTGAAAAAGTTAAAAGATACATTCTCAAGGCAAATGCAACAGGCCGACGAAAGATTGGTGACGCGGAAAGTCCGTTACAGGTTCTCGAAAAGCTGGAATTGATCAAAGAAGGACGGCCAACTTGGGCAGCGATTCTGCTTTTTCGTCAAGCGCCGCAACGCTTTCTTTCACAGGCTGTCATTCATTGCGGTCGATTTAAAGAGGATATCCTCGTTATTGATGATCGCATGATTCAAGGCGATATTATCGAGCTGGTTGATGAGGCCATGGACTTCATCCGGAAAAATATCAATGTCAAGTTCGTGATGACCGGCGAGCCGGAGCGAGAACAAATATGGGATTACCCGCTCGAGGCCTTACGAGAGGCGGTGATCAACGCCGTTTGCCATCGCGATTATACCATCTCTTCAAACGTCGAGGTTAGGATTTATGATGACCGCTTGATTGTTTTTAGTCCGGGTGGATTGCCGCTTGGTATTGCCGTCGCAGATCTTTATAAACCACATTCCTCCGCTTTGCGCAATAAAGGAATCGCCACTATTTTCTATGACCTCGGATTGATCGAGCAATGGGGAAGCGGAATTGACAAAATGCGGAATGCTTGCCTTAACGCCGGAGTTCCCGAGCCGCAGTTTGAAGAGCACCAAGGCTTCCGCGTCACTTTTAGAAAAGACGTTTATACGGAAGAATATCTTCGTAGTCTTGGTCTGAATGAGCGGCAGGTCAAGGCGGTGAAGCATGTGAGAGAAAAAGGAAAGCTTACGAATAAAGAATATCGGGAGATTTTTGGGGTTGCAGAAAGAACGGCGCGTATAGATCTCTCCGAGCTTTTTGCCAAGAATATTTTCAAAAAAGCTGGGAAAGAGGGTACAAAGGCAGAGTATTTTTTAAGCACAGAATAACCCCGGCAAAACCGGCAATGACCCCGGCAAAAGCCCGGTAAAACCGGCACTAACCCCGGCAAAACGTATCGTATGTGTGATAATTTGTTTACCATCTAAACTTTCCTTACTTTGCATTGAAATACGCATAATGCACACGAAATGGGCATTAAATGCGCAAAGAATCCACGCCCTTATTTTAAGGTAATGAAAAAGTAACGAGATGGTAACGAAGGTAATGATAGACAGCCTGTCAGCAAATCCAATGGGCAAGAAGTTTTTTGTTAAGGAATGATCCACATCCAGAACCTCCAAAAACATTTCGGCACGAAAACCATTTTTGATAACGCTTCCGCGCACGTGCCGCCGCAAACGCGCGTCGGTTTTGTCGGTCCCAACGGCTCCGGCAAGACCACGCTGTTTCGCATGCTCATCGGCGAAGAGCAGCCGGACGGCGGCAGTATCGTGATCACCAAAGGCGCGCGTCTCGGTTATCTCAAGCAAGAAGTGTGGGACAATCCCGATCGCAGCATTCTCGCGGAAACGCTGGCCGGTTTTCCGGAATTGCAGAAGTTGGAGCAAGATTTGACGGAGATCGAGTTCCAGATGGCAGAAGATCATCATCCCGAACTGCTCGAAAAATATGGCAGGCTGCGGCAGCGTTTCGAAGCGCAAGGAGGCTATGAAGTCGAACACCAAGCGAAGGCGATCCTCAGCGGCATCGGTTTTCGCCCCGAGCAATTCGTGCGGCCGCTGCACGAATTTTCCGGCGGCTGGATGATGCGCGTCGCGCTCGCTAAATTGTTGCTCGCGCAGCCGGAGATTTTGTTGTTGGATGAGCCGACGAATCATCTCGATCTCGAAACCGTGGTCTGGCTCGAAAATTTTTTATTGGAATATCCCGGCACGATTTTGCTGACGACGCACGATCAAGTTTTTATGCAGCGCATTGCCGAGCGCATCATCGAAATCAGCCAACGCCAGTTGCACGCATTCATCGGCAGCTTCGAAGATTACGTCGAGGAAAAAGCGGCGCGCCAAGAACAGCTCGAAGCGCAATATCTCAATCAACAAAAAAAAATCGAGCAAACCGAGCGTTTCATCGAGCGATTTCGCTATAAAGCCACCAAAGCGCGGCAGGTGCAAAGCCGCATCAAAATGCTCGACCGGATGGAAAAAGTCGAGCTGGTGCAAGACAACGCGCGCGCCATGAAATTTCGGCTGCCGCAGCCGCCGCGTTCCGGACAAGAAGTGGCGCAGCTTACGCAAATTACGAAACGCTATGGCGAGAAGACGGTTTATGACGATTTAGATTTCACTCTTTTGCGCGGCGAAAAGGTGGCGCTCGTGGGGCCAAACGGCGCGGGAAAATCGACGCTGATCAAAATCATCGCCGGCACGGTGGAGATTCAGCGCGGCACGGTGGCGTATGGCCATCAGGTGACGATGGATTACTACGCGCAGCATCAGCTCGAAATTCTAAATCCGCACGCGACGATCATCGAAGAAGTGACGGCGATCACGCCGCATCTCTCGCCGGGGCAACGCCGCACGCTGCTCGGCGCGTTTCTTTTTTCCGGCGACGACGTGTTCAAGCCGATCGCGGTGCTTTCCGGCGGCGAAAAAGCGCGCGTCGCGCTCGCCAAAATGCTCTCGCGTCCGGCGAATTTGCTGGTGATGGACGAGCCGACCAACCATCTCGATATTTTGTCGCGGCAAGTGCTCGAAGATGCGTTGTCGGATTATGAAGGCACGCTCATTTTTATCTCACACGATCGCGCGTTCATCAATTCGATTGCGAACCGCATCGTCGAAGTGCGCGACGGCAAAGTGCGCAGCTTTCTTGGAAATTATGACGAGTATATTTGGAAAAGGGAACAGGAAGCTAATGCAGCTGCCAGCCCGTCACCTGCAAATTCTCAAGATCTGACCTCGCCGGAAATCTCCGTTTTCCGCAACAAAAAAGAGGACCGCCGCGCCCGTGCCGAAAAAATTCAAGAACGCTCGCGGCAGCTCAAACCTTTGCAGGAAAAACTCAATAAATTAGAAAACACGATTGCCGATCTTGAAAAAGAAAAAGAAGAACTCACGGCGGCGCTGTGTGATCGTGCCGTCATGATGAACAGCACGGTGTATCCGCAAAAACTCAAACGCCATCACGAGCTGGAAACGCATTTACAAACTTGTTACGACGAATGGAGCGCCCTCGCCGGGCAGATCGAGCAGGTGCGCGCGGCTTTTGGAGAAATTGATTGATCCGCACGAGACGAGAGGGGGGAGGAAATTTATGGCACCGCAAGGACGGAATCCGGATAAACCATATACTTGATAATGATGCTGGGATCTTCCTTGCTGATGCCCGTGAGCAAAAAACGATTTTGTTGTTTGCTGGACATCGTAAAATTGGCGATCGGGGTGTTGGCCCCGGCGTTGATATTTTTCCAACTGACTTGGGCAAATGACCGGCCACCGCCGCCCATTCCCGCCGGCTGGCGATACCAGGCTTGCGAGCGCCCGGCAACGGATAACATATATTGCCGGACTTCATCTTTGTGCCGATCCCCTTTGCGCTCTTGATCGAACATCGCCATACCGCGAATAATCGCGACTCCGATAATGATGGTCGCCAAGACGAGAGGCAATATTTGCTGCTGACCCATAGCGCCAAGCTGACGAATAAAAGTGTGAGATACAGATGAAACCGCTCGTTAAGCTTAAATAGAGCCACCGGCCTTGAAGTGCGGAATGATTATTTGACGATTTTGATTTACCCAGTCCTCTTCTGAAAACCATTTGCGTTTCATTTTAGCATTCTCTATTTTCTAATCACCGTGCCGCATCTTGAAAACCGCGGTGGCAATTTTTTTGCAGCGAGATTTTTTTTGAAAGCAATATCATATCAGGAGTCGAGCCATGAGCGCACCGGATATTAAAATCGTTCGCATCGAAAAGCCCGAGGCGATGAATTTCATTCTTGGGCAATCGCATTTTATCAAAACCGTCGAGGATATTCACGAAGCTCTTGTCGGCGCGGCGCCGGGCATTAAATTCGGCGTGGCTTTCTGTGAAGCCAGCGGCCCGCGTCTCGTGCGTTGGAGCGGCACCGATGATGAATGCATCGCGTTCGCCCAAAAGAATGCGCAAGCCCTCGGCGCCGGACACAGCTTCATTATTTTTCTCGGCAATGTTTTTCCCATTAATGTGCTCAAAGCGATTCAAAACGTGCCGGAAGTTTGCCGCGTTTATTGCGCCACCGCGAATCCGACCGAAGTCGTCATCGTCGAAACCGCGCAAGGCCGCGGCATCCTCGGCGTCGTTGATGGCGGCAGCCCGCTGGGCATCGAAGGCGAAAAAGAAATCGCCGAGCGCAAAAGCCTGCTGCGTCAATTCGGCTACAAACTATAAGCGCGCTTCCATTTCACTTTTGCCGTTTATCTTTTTATCTTTTTTTATTCTGATGCCCGAACTCCCCGAAGTCGAAACCATCCGGCGCGGACTGGAACGCGTGCTCATTGGCAAGACCGTTCGCCAAATTAAAATCCACGAGACGCGTTTTCGCCAACCGCTCGATGCCCGAAAAGTCAAAAAACTGCTCACCGGCCAGACCGTCGCGGCGCTGCATCGCCGTGCCAAATACGTGCTTTGTGAAATGCGGAACGGCGCGCATTTGATTCTGCATCTCGGCATGAGCGGGCGCGTGTTGTATTGTAAGAAAACCTGGCCGTTAGAAAAACACGATCATGTGCAATTCTGCTTTCATAACGGCCACGAGCTGCGTTTCTGCGATCCGCGCCGTTTCGGGATGATCGACGCCGTCAAGCGCGAGGAGTTGCAAGATTATATTCATTTTCAAAATCTCGGACCGGAACCGTTGTCGCCGACGTTTACGGCAAAATATCTTTTTGTGTGCGCGCGCGGTTTGTCTCGCCCCATTAAAAACTTTCTAATGGACGGCGCGATCGTCGTGGGCGTGGGAAATATATATGCCAGCGAGTCGTTGTTTCGCGCCGGCATCAATCCGCAGCGCGCGTGCGGCAAGCTGCGCCTCGAGCAGTGGAAAAAATTAGCCGACGCTATTCGGACAACTTTAAAGCTCGCGCTCGCCACCGGCGGCACCACCTTGAATGATTTTCATAACAGCGACGGCGAAATGGGATATTTCCAGCAACAGCTCATGGTTTATGGCCGCGACGGTGAACCCTGTCAAACCTGCGGCAAGAAAATCCAACGTCTCGTACAAGCCGGTCGCAGCAGTTATTTTTGCCCACGTTGCCAAGCCCGCGGAAAATAACAATTGGAGTGCGAAGCCCTACGTGCGAAGCCAATGGCCGCAGGCTTCCGCTTCGCGCAAAAACCTGACCGCAAAATTCCTTCCTTGTTGGTATAAAAACTGATTGGACGAAAAATTACAAACAACTTGGAGATCAAGCATGCAAACAAGGATGGTTATATTATTAGGGGTTTTATTTTTTATAGGCTGCGCCGGCACCCGCTCAAACACAGAAAATCCGGAGTTGCAACCGTGGGCCGGCATGTGGCAGGGCCTGGCGATTCAGGAAAGCCACCACGATCAGCCGCAGCAATGGACGCTCATTTTATCGCAAAAAAATGGAAAACTCCACGGCAAGCTTAGCGATGATATCGGCGAGATGCGGCGAAAAAAATTGGAAGAGATCAAACTCATCGACGGTGAATTACATTTTAAAGTGCAATATGAAACCCGCCGCGGCCTGCACCTGACTTGCCGGCACCAAATCAAATTGCAAGACGATACGTTGTTAAGCGTTTTCTCCGGCATGGAAGGCGGGCGGGCATTATCCGGCGTTTGGGAGGCGCGGCGCATGATCGTCAAAGCCGTCATGCAGCAATAAGCGTTTAAGGTTCAGAACATAGAATAAAATTCTGAAAGCTTTGCGGCTCAACGGATAGAAAAACGACCAACGGATAAAAAATTAAAAAAATCCGTTGGTCTTTTTTCATCCGTTGGAAATTAATTCTTTGCACTCATATTGCTGATTCCCAATTCATGCAATGCCGCGCGCAATTGTACGGCGTTTTGAAAATGTATCGTGTGCAGCCCGACCCGTTCCGCGGCCAGAATATTTTCTTTGGCATCATCGATATAAACGGTGCGGCGCGCGTCGATCTTATAGCGTTCCAATAAAATTTTAAAAATAGCGCGATCGGGTTTTTTGAGGCGCTCTTCGCCCGAAACCACAATGCCGTCGAACCAGCGCAAAAATTCATACTGTTTTCTGGCAGCCGGAAACGTCTCCACCGACCAATTTGTCAGGGCATAAACCGGCATTCCCATTTTCTTCACCGCGTCTAAAATTTTAACGGTTTCCCCATCGGCGTCGCCGAGCATTTCTTCCCAGCGCGTCTCGTACGCGGCGATCAAATCGGCATAGTGCGGATACTGTTTTTGCAGCAGCGCCACGCCGTCGCGAAACGTGCGTCCGGCGTCTTGCTGGGCGTTCCATTCCGCCGTGCAAATATTTTTTAGAAAAAATTCAATTTCATTTTCGGTTTTCATCAACTTGCGATAAAGATAGCGCGGGTTCCAATCGATCAAAACGCCGCCGAGGTCGAACACGATAGTTTGGATTTCAGCCATGTTTGAGTTTCAGAATAAGAATGGTTAATGATAGAATGAACGTCACCGCATTGCTGAGAATGAGGGGCAGATCTTGATTCAGAATGCCGTAGATGAGCCAAAGAAAAACGCCGGCGCAAAACGTGGCAAACATCCCGAGAGATAAATCCTTCGCAGATTTTGTGCGCCAACTCCTGGCAACTTGCGGCACGAAGGAAACCGTCGTTAGAGCTGCCGCAATCAGACCAAGAATAGTGATGAAATTTTTGGGCATCGGGGAAATTCTTTTTTAAAAGCCGCCCGCAGGGTTGCGGCAAATGTTACGCGGCGTTACCGGACCAACAACATTTTCTTCGTCTGACGGAACGCGCTGCCGCCATCGAGCGGCGTCGCGGTGAGTTTATAAAAATACAACCCGCTGGCGATTTGCCTGCCATTTGCATCGACGCCGTACCATTGCGTAAAATGATAACCGCCGGCGAGGCGCTCATCTTGCATGAGCTTTGTCACTTCATTGCCGAGCATATCATAAATCATCAAACTGACACGACTCTCCGTGAGAAGATCAAACTCAATCGTCGTCGCGGGTTTGCCGAAGGTTCCGTCCGCGGAAAAAGGATTGGGATAATTTTGTTGAAGATTAAAAGCCGTGGGCAACGGCAAATTTTTTAAATTGACCAATGTCGGAAAGAGCCGCGTCGAAGAAACAATTTCTCGGCGTTGGCTTAAGCTCTCCCATTCCATTTTCACCACGGCCGCGCCGCCGCGCTCGTAATACTCCAGCTTAATATCATAATATTTTCCGGCTTGCAAATCAATAAAGCCGGCGTACGCGGTCGTGACTTGATCGCGCCATTTATCGATGAGGAGTTTGTTGTCCACCCACAAGCGGACGCCGTCGTCAACCGACACATAAAAAATATACGCTTCCGAAAAACGCGGGCGAATTTGTCCCGTCCAGCGCACGGAAAAATTATCCGCTTCGATCGCGGGATGCGGCTTGCCATGCTCCCAATCAAAATTGATTGTTGGATCGATGCGCGTGAAAACCCGGCCGGCGAAATTCAGCTCATCATAATATTCCGCCTTCAATCCGCTCGGCAAAGCGCCGACGATGATCAACGCATTTTTTTGACTCACCGCGATGCCGTTTTCACCCGTCACCGAGAGTCGCACGTTGTAGAGGCCGTTGGCGTTGTACGTATGCGAAGGATTCCTTTCCGAACTCGTATTGCCGTCGCCAAAATCCCACGCCCAACTTACCGCGCCGGGCACACTGGAGCGATCGCTGAATCGGATGGTGAGCGGCGCCGAGCCATTGGTTTCATCGACGGCGAAATCAACTTTACCGATAAACTTCACGCGCAAAATATTGGCGCCGCGATCAATCGGCGTAAGATAATCGAGGTCTTTGTAGAGATCGGAAAAATATAAACCATCCGGCCCCGCGGCCAGCGCCGAGGCCGAGGCTTTGCCGGAGCCGCTGTATTCAACCAAAGTCGTCGGCCCGCTCACTAATTTGCCGGCCGCATCAATCTCGAACTCAACAACACGCTTGCCGTTCGATTGCGGCCCGGTCGCCCAGGTGCCGCCGGATTCGGTGACGAAGGCACGATCCATTTTTTCAAACGGAAAGCCGCTGCCGCCAAACGTGCCCGGCTGAATGAACGCTATGTTGACCGGCGCATGCACCGGATTCCAATTATAAATCGCGTTGATCGTCATACTCGTGCTGGTGTTATTCCAACCATAATTGCCGCCGCGCACAACTTTCGCAAGCCGATCATTGCTGTCATTACCGTTCTCAACTTCGTAGAGAAAATTATCCGCCGCGCGCCATGCGCCGCCAAACGGATTACGCAAACCGTACGCAAAGATATAATCGGTCGCCGAAATACCGTTGCTCGCATTATAAAAAGGATTATCCGCCGGCGCCGTGCCGTCGAGATTCAAGCGCAAAATTTTGCCGCGAAACGAATTGAGATTGAGTGCCGTGTTCGCGTCAAAACCGTCGCCCATATTCACATACAACTTGCCGTCCGGGCCGATCGTCAGCGTCGAGATAAAATGCGATGCGCCTTGAACCTCGCGCGGCATTTGCAGAACGGTGGTTGGCGTGGCCGCGGTCAAACCACCGTCGTTGCTGCTAAAACGCACGACTTTGGGGAAATGCGGGCCGCTCGGTTCGGGGTCGGCATAAAGCAGGCTCGCGAAAATATCGCCGGTGATCGGCTCCACGACAATACCGGACAAACCTTGCTCGCCGGAGCCGGGAAAAGCGCCGGTCGGATTGAAATTGAGCAAGTTCGTCGCATAGTCGCTCACCGTGCCGTCGCGCGTCACGACTTTGATCGTGCCGTACAACTCGGTGACATAGAAATATGGATCTTTCGGTCCGTTGCCGGCATTGGGTTTGAACGCGATATTGATCGGCAATTGAAAACCGCGCGCGACAATTTCGACTTTATATCCGGGCTGCGCGAGACTCCACGGCACGGCCGCGCCTTGGGCGAGATTGGAAAAGTTTGGCGTGTTTTGAGATACGCCGCCGAGATAGCTGCTGCCATTTTCGGAAATCCAAAAATAAACTTGCTGCGCCGCCGCGAGATTGATTGAAGGAAAATAAATCGTGTGCTCGCCGCCGTCGCCGTCGGTAAAAAACAGGCGAAAAAGTCTGAACGCTAAACCGGAATTTCCTCCCGATATAACAACGCGAATCGGGACGTGATTCGGCAGTGCCGGCGGATTATTCACGACATTGCGAATGCCGTCTGAGCCGCTGAAGCTCAACAACGATTCATTGGCCGGCGATTCGAGACGCAGAAAAGCGCCGGGCGAAAAAATCGGCTCAAGACCGGCCTCGTCAATCAAACGCGGCGCCGGCGTGCTCGCCACCTCGTCGAGGGCGAGCGCATAAATTTGCGCCGGCGTGCCGGTTTGAAATAGGCGCTCGGCATACGCGCTCCACAAGCCGGTGTTGTCGCGATGCCGCACGCGCAAGCGATAACGCGTGTCGGGCAAGAGTTCTTTGCGCGTCGCATACGAGTCGGAAAATTTGCCATCGCCTAAATGCGTGTGCACTTTTTCCGCGCCGCCGATGCAACTGGTAATCCATACCATCTCCGCGGGCGTCACCGTCCAGATTTCCCAATCCGTGCAATCGTGCATATTGCCAGCATCCGGGTCGGACATCGGCAGCGTTTCCATGTGCACGTCCGCCGGATTCACGATGCGCCCGTCGGCTGAAGGCTCGGTGATGAGGGGAGGATTGGGAGGGGTTTGAGCATTCGTAGTTTCAACATTCACACACAAACCCAATTTGAAAATAAAACAAATGATAAAAAAATACTTTGGATATCCGAATTTACCGAATCGTCCGGATTTTAAAAGATTTGATTGATTACCAGCCAAAAGCATGAAAACCTTTATTGGTGAAAAGCATTCACTTCCGCCAAAGGGCAATTTCGTTTCTCACAAAACTTTTCCCTTGTCCGCGAGCGTTTTGCTGCGGATATTTTCGAGGCGCGCCAAACGATCAATAGCATTCAATAGGGCGGCACGGCCGGGCCTTCATAACCACACATTCCGAGCCGGGGCGAATTCACGAGTTGAACCGGCTCGCCATAATTTTCATGCGGATGTTTCTTCGCGTGTTTGTCGCACAACACTCCCCACACGTTTTCTTCAATCAAACATTCCATGCACAACCATGCCGCCGGTTGTTTGCACTCGATGCACTCGCTTTCCGGCATCAGATTGCGCGCCATCAGGGCGAGGGGACGAGCTGTGGTGGGTTTGCCTTCACGCACTCCGGCGACTTTGATCAGGGTCACGGATTCCGTTCCAAAATCATAGATGTGCGTCAGTTCATCATCATACTTAAAAACTTCATCAGCTTTTCGGTTCTTCGCTATTTCTTCTCCTTGCCAGCCGCCGATGGAAAATTGGCTCAAGTGCCCGCAGCACTCCAGCCAGATGCGGCGCAGATAAGAGTCGAGGTCTTTCAAAGTTTTTGAGCCGCGCATTTCCAAATCCAGCCAGAACTCGCCGTGCGCCGTGTCCTGCACGCGGAGATGATACAGCGTTTCGCTGGCGCCTTTCTTGCGCTCGGCTTGTTGGATAATCGCTTGGCGTTCGGAGCAGGCCGCAACGTGTTTGGTTGCTCCGTTCTTGGCGATCTCGGCGCCGCAGTAGGCGCACTTGCCTTTGGAGGGTTTGCCGCGAGGCATGAGGGATTCCTTTGAGATTAATGCTGTTTAATATCCTTGACCTTTCGTGCTTTGAAACAAATGAAATCCGGGAATTTCATCAGCCGATTATATTTTTCCCAATCGGCTTTTTTAAATTCATCCGTCGGTTTGGGTTCCAAGATTTTTTCTATCGCGAAACCGTTATCCGTCATCGCCTCAGAGATATAACCCAGGCTGTGGAAATAGCTGGGCATCGTCACTTTCGTTCCAAACCCGCGCCATTTGCAGGAAACCTGGGTGGTTTCGAAATAATTCTCAATTTTAAAATATTTGTAGGCAAAAAATGGATGTTCGGTTGAAAAAACGATCCATCCGGCATTTTTCAAAATTCGATTAAATTCCCCAAAAAGAGCTTTCAAGTTCATCACATACGTTACCGCCAAAGCGCTGACAATCCCATCAAAGTGCTGGTCAGAAAAAAATGGCATAGGCTCTTCCAAATTTGCCTGAATAAACTCCGCCCTTTCATGATTTCTGGCTCTGGCGAACTCGAGCATTTTTTCGCTGGCATCAAGACCAATCACTTTGGCGCCTTTACTAATCAACCATTCCGTATAAACGCCCGGACCGCATCCCGCATCCAGGATAGTTTTATCCGTGCTATCGTTGATGAGGGAAAAGACGGCTGGTCTGTCATAATAGGCGTTATGCGGTTTTGTCTCAATGAGCGAAGCGTAGGCCTCGGCCAACTTTTGATAAGCCTCGTAAGATAATGACTTCTGCATCGGTGTCACGCTTAGGTATTCAGAGAATAAAAATTGAACGATATGGGCTGCTTCGCCTAACAAGAAACTTGCTTCAACTCCATGTTTGCTCAAACTTTCTTCGGCACCACAAACGGCTTGCGGTATTTGCGGCGCGTCAAATATTGATTGGCTTCCGATGAAAATTTTCCAACAAATTTTTCCGAGATTGCCTTCGCGAAGATAAACTGCAGCTTCGGCGAACCCAACGTCGGAGCGATTTTGCAGGCCGGTCTGCGCGATGCGATTGTATTGGCGCGCGGCCTCGACGAGCTTGCGGCCTTCCCAGATGTTGTGCGAAACCGGCTTTTCCACATAAACATCTTTGCCGGCCTGGCACGCCCAGACGCCCATCAGCGCATGCCAGTGATTCGGCGTCGCAATCACGACGGCGTCGATGTTTTTATCATCGAACAATTTGCGAACATTTTTGAATGTGCCACCTCTTCGTTGCGATCTTTAAACTTCTGCGCCTCGCGAGCCAAAAGCTCTTGATCAACTTCGCAGAGCGCAACAACGCGCACGCCGGGCAGGTTGCGAAATACTTCGATGTGATCCGCGCCCTTGATGCGCATGCCCACGATGGCCACACGGATGTCATTGTTTGCTCCGAGGATACGCGAATAGGATGAAGCGTGGAGGCTTTTCAATCCCGCGCCCAGCGCGACGCCGGCGTAAAGAGATTGCCGCAGAAACTCGCGGCGCGAAAAATTTTTATGGCGTCGCCGGAACCGAGAGTCTCATTCTCTATCATAAGCAATTGTGGCCGGAAAAAACTTGCAAAAGGGATTATATTTTTGTATGTTTTAAAAAGTCAACGACAAGATAATTGAAAAGTCAAGCCGAGTCAAGGTGAAACTTTATGTATGAGCAGGTCACACTGCAAGTCTCCGACCGCGTCGCCCGTCATGCCGCATACATGGCCCTTCAAAGCCAGCAGCGGATGGAGGAAATCCTGGCGCGATGGTTGTAAAAATTCGTCACAGAAATGCCCGTGGAGGAATTATCCGATACCGAAGTATTGGCCCTGCGGCGCTTCGCCGAAATTTTCCCGAATTTTGTATTTGCTCTCCACCACCCATTTTCTGAAATCTTCACTATTTGATTTCCCCCACCGAGCTCGACATTGCGGTCGAGCTCGGTGTTGCACGATTGAATGGCGGCGTTGCGAGAACGGCGCCGGCAATTCCGGCCGCCGCTGTCAGTTTCAGAAAATCGCGCCGTGGAGTCAAGAGAGTGTTCATCGTTCCTCCGCAAGAAGAAGCGCAACATGAATGTTGTGCCACCAATCACGCCTTTTTAGCGGCGGCATTATCTTTAAACGCCAGCGCGAAGAGCAAAGAGATTCCCGCGGCGAACGCGCAAGGAATCCACCAGATCGTGGGCCATGTTCGCACGGTTTTTTCGACACCATCAATAATCACCTTCGTACTATAAGCTTCAACCACCTGACCCGCAAGCCATGAGCCCAATCCGAGGCCGACGCCATAAGTGATCAACGCAATAAAACCCTGCGCGCTGGCGCGAATGTCTTTCGAGACTTTCTGATCGACATAGATTTGGCCGGTGACGAAAAAAAAGTCGTAGCAGATGCCATGCAGCAAAATGCCGAGATAAAGCATACCCACAGAACTTAAAGCTCCAATTAGCTGATCTGCTGTCAAGCCCGCCATAGTTAGTGATGGATTTTCACCTAAGGCGAAAAGAGAATAACGCACGAACCACGCCAACATACCGACCAACAGCATTTTCTTCACGCCGAGCCGCATGAAGAAAAACGGCATGAGAATCATAAAAATGACTTCCGACATTTGCCCCATGCTTTGCTTGCCGGCCACGCCTTGCATGCCGAGATCATTCAAAAACGGGTTAGTGAAACCATAATAGAAGGCAAGCGGAATAGAGATGAGAAATGAACACAACACGAAAATAAAGAAGGAGCGCTCCTTGAGCAGCCGCAACGCTTTGAGGCCGAGCACATCGCCGATCGTGACGTTTTTGCCGATATTTTGCGGCGGCGTGTTGGGCAAAATAAAAGAATACAATCCCATGATGATCGACGCGGCTGCCGCCATTTTCATCGGGATATCGCTTTTCTCCACGTCGGCGTTGAAATTGAATTGAATGAACGTGATCGTCAAACCGGCGACGATCCAGCCGATGGTGCCCCACACGCGCACTTTCGGAAATTGTTTGTCCGGGCTGTCCATCTGATTGAATGAAACCGCATTGACCAACGCAAGGGTGGGCATGTAGCACAGGTTATAGAGCAGCAGAGTCGGAATCAACACGCCGGCGTCCGTAATGCCGGCAGCGATATACATCACGACGCCGCCCAGCAAATGCAATACGCCCATGACCTTCTGCGAGGGGAAAAAACGATCGGCAAGCATGCCCACAAAAAACGGCGCAATCACCGCGGCGATGTTGTTCATCAAGTACGAATTGCCGACTTGACCGCCGCTGAAGCCGATCTTAAACAAATAGGTGCCCAACGTAACAAACCACGCGCCCCAGATAAAAAATTGCAGAAACATCATCACGCTGAGCTGCGCGTAGGTTTTGGTGTTCATCATGCTCCTTCCTCCTTCGGTTTGGGAATTGAATTGTGGTTTAAATCATAGCGCAAAAAAACTTTCCAAAATTTTATGTGCCCAACGGATTAAAAGCCTACGGCCGTAGGCGGCCAACGGATAAATGCGGCGTGAAATTCGTTGGGCATTTAATCTTTTCCATCCGCAACTTTTTCCTCTGGCCATTCCGCGCCCAGCCATGCGCGATAAATTTTCTTTTGCAATTCATTCGGTGTTTTCACGCGCTGCACCTGATAATCCGGCGCGGGAGCCGGCAGCGTGATTTCAAACTCGCGCAATTGTTCGTCGCGAAAAACCGTCAATTTGACTTTATCGTCGGGTTTGTAATCTTTGAGACGCTCGTTCAAATCGCTGCTGCGCACGCGTTTGCCGTTCAAGGCGAGAAGCTCATCGCCGAGATCGAGGCCGGCAACTTGCGCGGCGGAACCGGCGGTGACGCGGCGGATGATCGAGCGCTCGCCGGCGGGCACGACCAGAATGCCCAGATCCGGCGCGGCACTGTCGCGTTTTTTCTCGACGACTTCCAAACCAGCATAACTCAAAAATTTGGTAAAATCAATTTCTTTTTTGCCGTAAATATAATCACGAAAAAATTCGGTAAAACTGCTCTGCGTCAGCTCTTCAGAAATTTTTTGCACGTCGGCGTTGGTATAGCCTTTTTTGCCCAACGGAAATCTTTTGTAAAGCGCGCGCATGGCGTCATCAAACGAGGCGCGATTTTCAGAGCGTTGCCGAATTTCGAGATCGAGCAAAAGGCTCACCTGCTCGCCTTTTTCGTAATAATCCACTTCGGCGTTAAACGCATTCGGCGAGTTTTTCCAGAGTTTGACCCACGCATCGAAACTCGACTCGGCAACCGATTGAATATTTCGTCCGGGCCGCGCTTTCGCATTGCGAAGCAAAGTCGCCAGCGCCTCGAAGGTTTGTTCGACCGTGTTGAATCCGGCGCGCCGCGTGAGCATCGTCGTAAAATAATCTGTGCCGCCTTCGGCGAGCCACAATTCTTCGGTGTAATTTTCTTTGGTGAAATCATACGGCATAATTCCCGCCGGCCGCAGTTGCTTGACATTCCACGTGTGAAAAAATTCGTGCATCGACAGGCCGATGAAACCGCGATAGCTGGCCGGCTCGCGGAAAATATACGGGCGCGTTCCCATAATCGTCGAGTTGATATGTTCGGTGCCGCCCCCGCCCGTTGACGTGCAGTGCAACATGAACGTGTAATGCTCATACGGCAGCTCGCCCCAAAACTCGCGGCACGCTTTGACGATTTTTTTGAGGTCTTCGGTCATCTTCGACGCGTCCCAGTTGCCCTCGCCGTAAATCATCAGGCGATGCGGTTTGCCTTCCGCTTCGAAATCAAAATCCTTGTGCGTGCCGATTTCCAACGGACAGTCGGCGAGATAATCATAATTCGGCGCGCGAAAGAGATTCTGCTGTCCCGCCACTGCGTCGAGTCCGGTGGTCACGTGCCAGTTGTTGAAAGGTTGCACTTGCAGTTGCAGCGGCAGTTTGCGAAATTTCTCGACGTACATGAAAACCGCGCTGGCGTCGACGAAACCGTGGCGATCATTCAAACCGCGCGTGCGCAGCTCAAATTCATTCGCATAAACTTTATAGCGCACCGTCACTTTTGCCGCGCCGTTATTTTCCACGCGCCAAGTGGATTTATCCGTTTTACGCCAAGTTAAAGCGACACCATTAGCCTCGGCAGCAAATTCTTGCACGCCGCCGGCGAAATCAAACAGCACGTAACGGCCGGAGCGCCACACCGGCATAATGAAATCCACCGCCTTCTCATTCTTTGCGAGACCATCGAGCGTAATTTCGACTTCAAACAAATGCGTGTGTGGCTGGCTCATGCCGAGCTGATAACGCACGATCGGGTTTTGTGTTTGGCCGGATTCTGTTGTGGCTAAAAGAGTGGCTGCGATCATCATAAAATTCCACAGTTGGGGTTTCATGCTCTTCCTTTCGCCGTTCATCGTCTGGGCGCAGTCGGACTTGGTCACGCCGATTTTTCAAATTTAGAAACATTCCCTGACCAAGTCCGACTGCGCTTCGTCGTTTTAAAACAACCCCTCCGCGCCGCGGCCCTGCTGAATCAGCGGCACATAAGTTTCGAGTTCTTTCAGAATCGCCGGATCGGTGAGATCGATCGTCTTCTTGCGCTCGGCGGACATGTAAGCGGCCATGCAGAGCTTGGTGATTTCGAGGCCGTAGCTCAACGGCAGCAAACCGTCGCGGCCTGCCAAAAACGCCGCGGTCATTTCTTCGTATTCATCGGTGTAACCGTACAAATCCGCTTCGTTGTGTTGCACCGCGAGCAAGCCGCGCGAGGCCGTCGATTTTTCCAGCGCCGTCTCCGCATCGGCAACCGCTTCCGCCGCCGCATCGCCGATAAAAATTTGCAGCGAGGAGTTAAGCGTGTTGATTTCAAAAGCATAACCGGGCCCCATGCCGTCGATGAACAAACGCAAACCCTGCTTCTCAAACATCCATGACACGGTGAATTGCGCTTTCACGATCTGGCCGGTTTCGGGGTTTTTGTACGTCACCATGCCGGTGGCGAAATCTTCTGCCGGCGTTTTGCTGTAATCGACGCCCATTCTTTGCAGGAGTTTTTCGCGCCACGGCTTTTGTCCCCACTTGAGCAGCGAGCAATCGGCAGAAATTGAAATCGGTTGCAAAAATGTCAGCGGCTTGCCGGGCGGCGTGAGGCAGTGCCATCCCACCGCGATGCTATGGCAACCCATGTCCGACAGCACACCGCCGCCTTGTCGCGTTGGATCCCAGAACCACGGCTCGTGCGGTCCGCCATGTTCTTCGGCAGAGCGCACAAGCACGAGCGGGCCCATTGTTTTTTGCTGCGGCGCGAGCTGCTGCATTTGCGTGCGCAGCGGTTTCATGAAAACTTGATTTTCAAAATACGCCGTTTTGAGCTGCGTTGCATTGACCAGTTCGACGATACGCCGGGCCTCTTTCATATTGCGCGCCAACGGCTTCTCGCAAATCAATCCTTTTAACGCCGCGCCTTTTTTTACGGCATCGACGATTTTCTCGACGATCTCAACGCGCGTGAAGTTGGGTGAGTTGACAACGATCGCATCCACGTGCTTCGCCATTTCCGCGACGTCGGAATAAACCATGCACTCGCCGAGACCGTTATCTTTCACCATCTGCGAGAACGCCTGCGCCGAAGCCGCCGTGCGCGACACCACGCCCGCAATTTCAATGTTGCGCACTTGCTTGATGGCGCGTGCATGAAATTTGGAGATGAAGCCCGCGCCGACCATGCCTATTTTAAGAACTTTTTGCATATGGAATCCTTAATTTAATTTGCCAGAATATCATCAATCATCTTCAATTCTTCATCAACAAATTTGAGATTATTTTGCGTCGCCACGATCTCCTCGATCTGGCTCACGCGGCTCGCGCCGATCAACGCCGAAGTCATGTTTGGGTGTCGCAGCACCCAGGCAATCGCCATCTGCGCCATGGATTGACCGCGTTGCTGCGCCATCTGATGCAATTGGCGCACTTTCTCTAATTTATTTTCGGTGACGTCTTCACGACGAAGATAGGCTTTCGGTTTGACCGCGCGCGAATCAGCGGGAATGCCGCTCAAATATCGGTCCGTGAGCAGTCCTTGCGCCAGCGGTGAGAAAGCGATGCAACCGATGCCCTCTTCTTGCAGCACTTCGAGCAGCCCATCTTCGACCCAGCGATTAAACATGCTGTACATGGGTTGATGAATCAAACAGGGCGTGCCGAGTTTGCGCAAGATTTGAGCCGCCTGTTTGGTTCGCTGCGCCTCATACTGCGAAACGCCGGCATACAACGCTTTGCCGCTGCGAACGAGGTGATCGAGCGCGCCCATCGTTTCTTCCAGCGGCGTTTCCGGATCGGGACGATGATGATAGAAAATGTCGATATACTCCAATCCCATCCGCTCGAGACTCTGATCCAGGCTGGCAATGAGATACTTGCGCGAACCCCAATTGCCATACGGGCCGGGCCACATATCCCATCCGGCTTTTGAGGAAATAATCAGCTCGTCGCGATAACCGGCAAAATCTTTGGCGAAAATTCTGCCGAAATTTTCTTCAGCCGAACCGTACGGCGGGCCATAATTATTCGCCAGATCGAAATGCGTGATGCCGAGATCAAACGCGCGGTGCAGCATGGCCCGGCCATTTTCAAAGACGTCGGCGCCGCCGAAGTTGTGCCACAGACCGAGCGCGATCGCCGGCAATTTCAAGCCACTGCGCCCGCAGCGATTGTAGCGCATCGTGTCGTAACGGGTTTGGGAGGGCAAGTAAGACACATCGTGCTCCATTATTAAAAAATTTCCCAACGGCTAGATGAACCCAATCCCGCGAGGCGGGACCTTATCCGCTGGGTTCATCTATCCGTTGGTTATTTTCATTTATTGCGTTTAATCAGTAACGGCTTGATAAACCATCACCGTGAACTTATCCATCATATCCACCGCGGCATAGGGATACAATTGCGTGAAGATCAACGCAATCATCTGCTCGCGGGGATCGATTAAAAATTGCGTGTTCCAAAAGCCGCTCCAGCCATACGCGCCTACAGAGCCCAGTTCGCCGCCTTCGTGCAATCCGCGTCTAATTCCAAAACCCAATCCGAAACCATTATTCGAATTTAAATCGCCCGCTAAATCCGCCGTCATCAACTCCACGGATTTTCGGCTCAATATTCGCGCGCCCTCCAGCTCGCCGCCGTTCAACAGCATCTGCGCAAAGCGCGCGTAATCCGAGATGGTTGCACACAATCCCGCGCCGCCGGCGTAAAATTTTTTCGGCCCGCTGTAGGGATAAGCCGGTGAAAACTCCAGGCTTCCTTCGGCATTCGTATCCGGCAGCTTCGACAACCCCTTTTCAGGAGAATATTGATAAACCGTGGCCAGACGCCCGACTTTGTTTTCGGGAAGAAAAAAATGCGTGTCGCGCATTTTCAACGACTCGAAAATCCGTTCTTTAAAAAAGTCATTGAGCGATTTCCCGGAAACCACTTCAACGAGATAGCCCAACACGTCAACGGAAAGTCCGTATTCCCATTTGTCGCCCGGATGAAATAGCAGCGGGAGTTTGGCGAGCTTCTTCATGTTCTCGGCGAGCGTCTCGTTGTGCAATCCGAGGCCGTGCGCCACGCCGGCTTTCTCATAAGCCTTTCCCAACTGCTCGTTCCAATGATACGTCAACCCCGAGGTATGCGAGAGCAGATGCCGAATCGTGATCGGCCACTTCGCCGGCACGAGCGAATCAAGCTTCGCGTTCGCCTGGCCGTTCGTCGCGCGCTCCGGATTGAGCACCATCATGTCTTTAAATTCGGGCAGGTATTTATGAATGGGGTCATTGAGCAGAAAGCGGCCTTCTTCATAAAGCATCATCACCGCCACGCTTGTCAGCGGTTTCGTCATCGAAGCGATGCGGAAAATCGTGTTATCTTGCATCGGCTTTTTCATTTCAATATCCTGCATGCCGGTGCTTTTAAAATACGCCACTTTCCCTTTGCGCACCACCAGCGCCACGGCGCCGGCAATTTTCTTTTTCTCCACGTATTGGTTAATCGCAGCATCGACGCGCTTCAAGCGCTCACTGGACAGCCCGACATTTTCGGGCGAGGCCACCGGCAGGCCTTGTGCGAAGATAATCGTTGTTACGCTAAGGTAAAAAATAAAAAACCGAATCACTGATTTCATGTTGATCTCCATAAAAAATTTGTTCATCCGTTGTCCCGCCGCGACGGGATTTCTATCTGTTGGGGAATTTTATTGTACTGAAATCCACATTTCTTTTCGCGCGCTTTCAAACAGCGCCTCGATCACCTTCATATTCGCCAGCGAATCCGCGAGTGGAACCGCCACCGACGCATCATTGATAATCGACAGGCTGAACGCGTCTCCTTGCAGCGTGAATTGATTGCACGTGTCGATCAGAATTTCTTCCGAACCGCTGCCGTGTTGCAGAAAAATCTTTGCGGGTCGATCCAGCGGCGGATTCAATGGAATCTCCATTTCAATCTTTCCCGTCGTGCCGAAGATCGTCGCGCTTTGATGACGCACGAGTTGCATCGAGCACGTAAAGGTGGCAGTCTGAGATCCGAAGTCGAGGAGCGCGGAGACCAGGCGATCTGTGCCAAAATTGGGATCATATTCCATGAGAGCACAAACGCGTTTCGGCTCCGCGCCAAAAATGAAACGCGGGATGGACACGGAATAACAGCCGATGTCGAACAGCGTGCCGCCGCCCATCTCGGGTTTATTGCGAACATTCTTGGCGTCATTGCTGAAGAAAGAAATGAACGAGTGCAGCGTGCGCACTTCGCCGATCTTGCCGCTTTGCGCCAGTTCACGCGCTTTCAGCCATTGCGGATGCTGGCGATACATAAACGCTTCCATCACTTTGATCTGCGGATGCGCGTTCGCCACGTCGATGAGTTGTTCCAATTCGCTTACGCTTGTCGCGATCGGCTTTTCGCAGAGCACATGCTTGCCTGCTGCAATGGCTTTGATCGACCACGGCACGTGCAAGTGGTTCGGCAAGGGATTGTAAATGGCTTCCACCTCCGGATCATTCAGCAATTCTTCATACGAGCCATAAACTTTGGGGATGCCAAGCTGCGCCGCCGCTTGTTTCGCCGACTCTAAATGGCGCGACGCCAGCGCGATCAGCTCGCCATGCTTTCCCTGCTGCATCGCCGGAAGGACTTTTTGAAGGCCGATTCTCGCGGTGCTGAGAACGCCCCAACGGATTTTGCGCATGGACTTAACTCATAAAAATAATTTCAATTAGCCCGAGCGAAGGCGCGGCAACAACAAAAATCCATCACTCCAACAATCCAGTAATCCATCAATCCAATTCCACCTCGCTCCGCTTACATGTGATACAACACCGGATTCAACGCCGTTGCCACGACTTCGCCGATCTTCGCGTCCGGCATCCATGTTTCCCAATCCGCGATTTGATTTTGATTCTTGGGCGGCGCCAGACGAATGCCGTCTTCGATGTAGATGATCGTCATCACGGCGCGCGGTTGATGGCTTTTATTCTCGCCCGCGTGATGAAAAGTCCAGCCGTAATGATAACTCACTTCACCCAGCTCAAAAGGAGTTTCGTCGAGGGCAAGATTTTTTTCGGCTAACGCCGCTTGAATTTGTTTTTCGCTGTCATCGCTGATGGCGAGATCGCGGCCGAAGTCGAATTTGTGGCTGCCGGCGCTGAACGCGAGCGGGCCCATCTCTAGCGGCGTATCTTGCAAGGGAATCCAAACCGTGCAACAGTTGCTGTTGCTCAGCGGCCAATAATATTGATCTGCATGCCACGGCGTGATGCCGCCACCCGCCTCTTTGTAAAGCGCTTGATCGTGATACAGGCGCACGCCGCTCACGCCCAGCAATTCTGCCGCCAGCCGCGCCAGTCGTTGGCTAAAACAAAACTCTTTGACGATCTCACTCTGCCGCCAGAGATTCATGATCTGCAAAAAGGCGCGCTCGTACGTCGTGCGCTCGGACATCGGCTTGATGAGCGTATTCAAACGGAGCGCTTCTGCCGTAATCGCTCGACCATAATGCTCCAGCGTCTCAGGTGAAAGCACGTGTTTGAGTTTGATAAAGCCTTGCTCACGAAACTGCTCTTTCTGCGCGTCGGTGAGGAGATAAGGCGCGTGCAGTTCACGTTGGATTTCAGAAACGGACGTCATGTTCTTCTCTCGACATTAACCCGCGGCGATATTTCGGATGTCGCCAACACGCGGACTTAATCAAAAAAAGGCGCGGAGGAATGCTGGTTTGTTTGTTGGGGCGAATAAAATTAAGTCTGCGCGTTTTTCATTCGTTTGTAACTGCCTCGTCAGTGATAGCCAGGCCCGCATCGACGATTTCGAACACTTCTCGCAATTGGGCTTCGGTTGTACACAGCGGTGGATTGGTGTGCAGCAGGTTGCGCCAGGTGAAGGCATAGACGCCATGCTCTTTCAGAAACGCGCCCAACCTGGTCATCTCCGGACTGGCGCCGGCGTAAGGGGCCATCGGCTCTTTGGTCTGGCGGTTCTTCACCAATTCCAGTGCGCCAAACAATCCGATATTGCGCGCTTCACCGACGCAAGGATGTTTGGCCTGCAAGCCCGCCATCAAATCCGCCATGACGTTGCCCATGCGCTTGGAGTTGCCGACCAAATCATCTTCTTTGAGCACGCGCAGATTGGCAACGGCAGCGGCCAGACTCATCGGATGCGCGCTGTAAGTCAGGCCGCCGTAAAAAACGTTCTTGCGAAAATAATCGTAAATCTTTTCGCTCACCGCCACTGCGCCCAGCGGCATGTACGCGGAAGTCAGGCCTTTCGCCAAAGTGATGATGTCGGGCACAACGTTCCAATGGTCGACCGCGAACCACGCACCGGTGCGGCCCAGCCCGGCCATTACTTCATCGCAGATCAACAGAATGCCATGCCGGTTGCAGATTTCACGCAAGCCTTGCAGGTAGCCGTCGGGCGGAATGATGATGCCGTTGGTGCCCGTCACCGTCTCGATGAAAACCGCGGCCACCGTGTGCGGGCCCTCGTACATCAGCGTCTCTTCAATTTGCTCGAGACATTTGCGCGCAAAAACTTCGTCGCTATCGCCGGCCTGATAAAGCGGGGAGCGATACTTGTACGGATCAAAAGTGCGGATGACGCCGGAGATGCCCGGCTCGTTAGCCCAACGGCGCTGATCGCCGGTGAGCGTGATGACGCCCGCAGTCGCGCCGTGATAGGAACGGTAGCGCACGAGAATTTTCTGGCGTCCGGTAAAAGCGCGCGCCATTTTGACGGCGCTTTCATTGGCCTCCGCGCCGCCCAGCGTGAAGAAAAATTTTTTCAGATCGCCCGGCGTCAACGCTGCCAGCTCGCGCCCGATCTCGGCGCGGACGCGCGAGGCCATGTTCGGCCCGGCGTAGACCAGCTCTTCGGCCTGACGCTTGATGGCGTCAATCACGCGAGCATCGCCGTGGCCGATGTTGACGCACATCAGTTGCGAATTGAGATCAAAATAGCGCTTGCCGTTCGCATCCCAAAAGTACACGCCTTTCGCGCGCGCCATCGGAATGGGATTAACCGCATCCTGCGCCGACCAGGAAAAAATCGAGTGGGCTTTGGTCAGCGCGACCATTTCTTCGGCGGACATGGGGTTGAGATTGAGGTCGGTCATAATAGATAACGCACTTATTAAAAACCTGGAGTGCCAAACTTAAGTTTGGCACTCCTCTATGTTTCTTAGCAGTCCCGCGCTTTCCTGCGAGACGAAGCAATCTCATAATTTTCAGTAGATTGCTTCGCTGAGAAACGCTCGCAGAATGACATTTACAAAACAACCCTTAACGAATATAACACGGATCAAGCAAAGATAAAAATCCGCGAGAATCCGTCATCCGCGTAATCCGTGTTCAAAGGCCTTTGCTTTGACGCTGTCGCGCTTGCCGGGCTTCAGTTTTTTATCGGTTCGTGTTTTTGATATCGCCTTTTAGCATAAATCCACATACTTTCATGCCGGCCTTGATTAAGGCGGCTCTGGAAGCTTTATTTCGGATATTGCAACGCGCTGCCGGCACGCGACCGGCAAGGTAACACGCCTTTTTCAATTCCTGCAAGATAAAACTTCCCAATCCTTTTCTGCGGAAATTCTCTTTCACTTCCATATACAAATCTGCAA
>Ga0247727_10003729_pt1 | contig 33327 bp, 25 predicted proteins | sample WisWelCaveWW1625_FD_202498 | JGI IMG/M metagenome (GOLD analysis project Ga0247727, IMG submission 202498) | Biofilm microbial communities from Wishing Well Cave, Virginia, United States - WW16-25 | ecosystem: Environmental > Aquatic > Deep subsurface > Groundwater > Cave microbial mat | place...
ACTCGGGCGTGGCCTCAAAGATGTTTGGGGCGCTTGCGAAACGCAAAATCAATATCGAGATGATTTCGACCTCAGAAATCAAGATTTCTTGCGTCGTGGAAGGCCGAAAGGGAAAAGAGGCGGTCCGGGCGATTCACCGGGAGTTTGGCCTGGGAGGAAAATGATCTATCTTTACGACACGACCCTTAGGGACGGGGCTCAGGGAGAAGGGGTCAGCCTCACTCTCAAGGATAAGCTCGCGATTGCCCAGCGTCTCGACCGGTTCGGGATCCATTATATTGAAGGAGGCTGGCCCGGCTCGAATCCGAAGGACATGGCCTTCTTCAAGGAAGTGCGTGAGGCCGGTATCGAACGTGCCAAAATAGTCGCTTTTGGTTCGACGCGCCGGGCCGATAAGAAGGTTCAGGAAGATTCCAACGTGAAAGCCCTTCTCGAAGCGGGAACGAAGAGTGTGACGATCTTTGGGAAAAGCTGGGATTTTCACGTCACGGAAGTCTTCAAGGCGAGTCTTGCGGAGAATCTTAGGATGATTCACGAGACGGTTTCTTATTTAAAGGAGAAGGGGCTCGAGGTGATTTACGACGCCGAGCACTTTTTTGACGGCTTCAAGGCCAATCCCGAGTACGCCCTGAAAACTCTTCAAGAGGCGGTGAAGGGGGGAGCTGAAAACCTCACCCTCTGTGACACGAATGGAGGGAGCCTTCCGGAAGAGGTTCGAAAAGCCGTGACCCACGTGAAGAAGGAGCTCAAAACCTCCTTGGGGATTCATTGTCACAACGATTGCAATCTCGCGGTGGCGAATTCCATTGCGGCGGTCGAGGGAGGGTGTGTTCTCGTCCAGGGGACGATGAACGGTTACGGGGAACGCTGCGGAAACGCGAATCTCACGAGCATCATTCCGATCCTTCAGCTCAAGATGAACCAGCGCTGCCTCACACCTTCGAAACTTCAGGAACTCACGGAAGTGAGCCACTACGTCGCCGAAATCTGCAATATGCCGATGGAGCTCCACCAGCCCTTTACAGGCCGCTCCGCCTTCGCCCACAAGGGAGGTGTTCATATCGACGCGATGATGAAAGACAGCCGCACGTACGAACATATCAATCCGGACGAGGTGGGTAACCGGAGACGTTTTCTTTCCTCGGAGCTCGGAGGGCGGGCGAATCTCCTCGCGAAGGCGAAGGAGCTTGGAATCGATCTGAAAAAAGATTCGCCTGAGACACGGCGGATCCTGGAAGAGGTCCAGAAACTCGAGAATGAAGGGTATCAGTTCGAAGCGGCCGAAGCGAGTTTCCAGCTTCTCATCGAACGGGTGCTCGGCCGGAGGAAGAATTACTTCAAGGTGGAAAGCGCCAACGTCCCAAACGAGAAGATTGGGGACCGGTCGTCGGTCGCCGCGGCCACCGTCAAGGTGACGGTCCAGGGAGAGACCGTGGTGGGAAAAGAGGAAAAGGGGGACGGCCCGGTTGACGCGCTTTACAAGGCGCTCAAGGAAGCGCTCGAAAAGTTTTACCCGGTGATCAAAAAGATTCACCTGACCGATTACAAGGTCCGTGTCGTCGACTCCAAAGCGGGAACGGCAGCCAAAGTCCGGGTTTTCATCACCTTCCAGGACGAAACGGGAGATTGGACGACCGTGGGGGTCGATAAAAATATTATCGAAGCCTCTTGGAAGGCTCTCGTCGAAGCCATCGAATACAAGCTCGCGCGGGCGAATGATTGAACTCGCGCCACGCTACCAATCCCAAGAAGTAGAAGCCCGCTGGTATTCCTTCTGGGAATCGCGCGGCTTCCTCACGCCGAAAATCGATCCCAAAAAGAAACCGTACGTGGTCGTGATTCCTCCGCCCAACGTTACGGGAATCCTTCATATGGGCCACGCCCTCAACAATTCCATTCAGGACATTCTGGTCCGCTGGCACCGGATGAAAGGCGAACCGGCGCTTTGGGTTCCCGGGACCGATCACGCGGGCATTGCCACGCAAAATGTGGTGGAAAAGAAACTCGCCAAAGAGGGGAAACGCCGCCACGACCTGGGCCGGGAAAAATTCGTTGAGGAGGTCTGGAAGTGGAAGGAGGAGCACGGATCCACGATTACAAAACAGCTCCGCCGTCTCGGCGCCTCCTGCGACTGGACGCGTGAACGCTTCACCTTGGACGAAGGGCTCTCGAAGGCGGTGCGCGAAGCGTTCGTCCAGCTTTATGAAAAGGGGCTCATTTACCAGGGGAATTACATTATCAATTGGTGTCCCCGCTGCCAGACCGCCCTCTCGGATGAGGAGGCCCCCTATCAGGAAGTGGAGGGAAAGCTCTACTATTATTACTACCTCGTCCGCGACTCTGAAAAATCAGAGGTGACAAAAGAAGGCGCGCCGCTCATTGCGACGACGCGCCCCGAAACTATGCTGGGCGATACCGCGATTGCCGTCAATCCCAATGATCCCCGTTACCAGGAGATTGAAAAGAAAGAAGTTTACCTCCCGTTACAGAATCGGCCGCTCCGCGTGATCAAAGACGATTTCGTCGATCCCGAGTTTGGAACAGGCGTTGTGAAGGTCACCCCTGCCCACGACCCGAACGACTTTGAAATGGGGCACCGCCACCACCTCGATCAAAGAAACATTCTTACGCCCGACGGTCACATCAATGAGAATGGAAGACCTTACGAGGGGCTCGACCGCTTCGAGGCGAGGAAGCGAATCGTAGAGGACTTAAAAAAGGAAGGGCTCTTTGTGAAAGAGGAGCCGCACCGTCACGCGGTGCCGCACTGTTACCGCTGCCACACCGTGGTGGAGCCTTACCTTTCAAAGCAGTGGTTCGTGAAAATGAAACCCCTGGCCGAAAAGGCCTTGAAGGCCCACACCGAGAAGAAGGTCCGGATTTCCCCCGAACGCTGGAACGGAGTCTACACCAACTGGCTTGAGAATATCCGTGACTGGTGTATCTCGCGCCAAATCTGGTGGGGGCACCCGATCCCGGTCTGGTATTGTGAAGAATGCAGGAAAAAGGAGACAGACTCCGGAGTCATTGTAAGCCGCGAGACGCCGAAAAAATGTCCCGCTTGCGGCAGCTCGAATTTAAAACAAGATCCGGACGTCCTTGACACTTGGTTTTCCTCCTGGCTCTGGCCTTTCTCGACCTTGGGTTGGCCCGAGAAAACGAAAGACCTCGGTTACTTTTACCCGACGTCCGACCTGGTCACGGCGCCCGAGATTCTCTTTTTCTGGGTCGCCCGGATGATTATGGCGGGGCTTGAATTCATGGGCGAAGTCCCTTTCCGAAACGTTCTCATTCACGGGACGGTCCGGGCCCAGTCGGGTCTTAAAATGTCCAAATCGCTCGGGAACGCCATTGACCCTTTGGAGGTAATCGACCAAATGGGGGCGGACGCCCTGAGGCAAAGCCTTATCATGTTGGCGGCGCAGGACGTTTATCTTTCTCCCGAAAAATTCGAAGTCGGCAAGACCTTCACGAACAAACTCTGGAATGCGGCCCGTTTCGCCTTTATGAATCTCCTGGATTTCAAGGAGGGGAAGCTTGAGCCGGACTTTGATTTTAAAAAGCTGACTCCTGTGAACCGCTGGATCCTCTCGCGTCTTGAGGAAGTGGCTCACGAAGTGGAAGAAAATCTTGAGCGGTTCGCCCTGAGTCAGGCGGCCACCGTCCTTTACCATTTTGTCTGGGGAAAATTCTGCGACTGGTATATTGAGCTTGTAAAGTCAGCACTTGTAAGGCCAACGATTGTAACTCGAGAGGGGAAGCTCATAGCTGAGGGAGAGAGAACGCTTCAAGTAGGCGATACGCTTGTTTATGATTATCAACAGCGCAAAGCAGTCCACTCTGAGACTCAAAAAGTTCTCTTCTACGTCCTCGACCGGACGCTTCGTCTCCTTCACCCCTGGATGCCTTTTATCACCGAGGAGATTTGGCAGAAAGTTCGCGAGCTCGCCTCTGACGGAAAGGGCTGGCCTGAGACGCTGAGCCTCGCGGCCTGGCCCTTTGAAAAGAAGCGCCGCTTCCAGGACCCGGAATCGGAGCAAAACTTTTCCGTCCTGGAGCAGGCGGTGGGGGGGATCCGGGAACTCCGTGCCCACCTTAATATTCCGCCGGGCCAGATGCTCAAGGCGGTGATCTGCTACCGGACCGAACCGGCGCATAACGCGCTTGTTTTCTTTAAAAAGGAAATCGAGAAGCTTGCCCGGCTTGAATCGCTCGAGTTCAGAAAGGAATTCCGGCGCACCTCGTCCCACGTCGGACACGCCTCCCAAGACCTCGAGATTTTCATTCAGATCGAAGGGGTCCTCGACCCGGCGAAGGAGAAGGCGCGCCTCAAGCGGAAGATCGAGGAGTGTCAGAACTACCTGGAATCGATCAAGAAAAAATTGGAAAACCCAAAATTTGTCGAGAACGCGCCGGAGGACCTCGTGGCGGAACAGCGGGGAAAACTGGTCGATCTCGAAGGGCTCCTCAAGACTTACGAGGAGCAGCTTTCCGTCTTTCAATGAAGCAGAAGTTGGAAAAGTTGAAGATCACCTCAGAGCTTCGGTCGTTACTCCGGGCGGCACTCAGAGAGGATTTGGGTCGAGGGGATTTAACGACTGCAGCGCTCGTGCCGAAAGAAAGGCGCGGGACTGCGCGAATTATCGCGAAGGAGGCCGGAATTTTCTGCGGCGGGCCCCTGGTTCAGGAGATTTTCCACCTGCGCGACCGAGGCCTTAGGGTGAAACTTCACGTTCGGGAGGGCGCGCGGGTTCGAAAGGGGCAAGAAGCAGTCACGATTTCGGGACGAATTCAGCCGATCTTGGAAGCAGAACGGGTCGCCTTGAATTTCCTCGGGAAGCTTTCAGGGATTGCGACGCTTACGCGTGAGTTTGCCGACAAAGTCCGTGGCACGCGCGCTAAAATTTACGACACTCGAAAAACGACTCCGCTCCTCAGGGCACTTGAAAAATACGCGGTCCGCTCGGGAGGCGGGGAGAACCACCGCTTCGGGCTTTGGGACGAGGTCTTGGTGAAAGAGAATCACTGGGAAGTTGTGTTTTCTGGAGCGTCATTGCGAGAAGACAAGAGATTATTTCGGGCACTCCGTGCCCTCGCAATGACAAAAAAGCGCTACGGAATTCCCGTCGAAGTTGAGGTCCGAAACCTCAAGGAACTTGTCCATCTCCTCGAGGGAACTTTTACTCCCGACCGGGTCCTTCTCGACAACTTCTCAGTCCGGGAGCTCCGGCGGGCCGTTTTGTTTGTGCACGGCTTTTACCAGCTGCTTCGATCGAAATACGGAATCAGACGAAGGCGGCCGGAACTTGAAGCGTCGGGGGGTGTGAACCTTGAGAATCTTCGTCAGATCGCCCTGACCGGTGTCGAGCGGATTTCCGTGGGGCGCCTGACGCATTCGGCTCCCGCGCTGGACTTTTCTCTGACAATGCAAAGGATATAGACATCCGGCGGATTGAATTCGATGGAGCCGTTTTCTAGAGATCCCTTTCACTTGGTCATTTACGCGGTAGCTGTTCTCTACGGATCGGTCTGGGTGATTCTAGAAATCCTTATGGTGTACGGAATCTACAAAGTCTATCAGCTTTTGAAGAAGAAATTATCTTCGGAGCCGTAGTCATTTTATGGATTGGAATAGTGCGTCCTGGTTTGCCTGCCTGAACAAAGCGGCTGGGGCGATGCTTGAATGGTTTATCAAAGAGAAGGCAAGCGTCCCCGCTGCCGACTTCAGTCTCTTTTACTGGTTTACCTGGGGTTGTGAAGTGGCCTGGGTCGTTTTGGAGGGCCTGATGGCCTTCTGGCTCTTCAAAATTTATCGATTACTCAAACATCGTTATCGAAATCAACCGTCTCCCGGCTGAAAGGTTTCTCGATGTCCTACGCGACTCACTTGGTCCTTCTCAAGGCGACAAGATCTCTTGGCAGTATTGCGGACTTCTTACTCCTCTATGCCCTCCTGAAACTCGTTGATCTCCTGAGGGAACATCACCAGCTCGATCCTCACCGGAGGCTCTATTATTATCTATACGCCAGTTTCGGATTGACCCAGCTGATGTTTTTGGCGTGCGATTACGTTCAGTTTTTCCTTGTAGAAGTTCTTGTCCTGAACATTCAAGTGACTATAGGGGCCTGGGCCTTAGTAAAGAATTTTGGATTGGTTGTCGGGGTCCTGAACCCGCAGTCCGTTAGAAAGGTCGCGTGACCCACTTTTGATATGTATTTAAAGAGAATAGGCTGGAACGCGCTGTCATTCTTTGGTATCTTAAATAGTCGTAGACTTCCTTGGAGATGAAATTCTTCGATTTTCCTTATCTTGTTTTCTCGGCGATCACCGCGCTCGTTTGGGGCTTGTTCTATGCCCTTCGGCCGGATCTGCGGCCTAAGATCTGGTTTTCAAGCCTCGTGGCTTGTGTTCTGGGGGTCACGGAAATATGCTTTGTTCCCGCATATTGGGAACCCGCGTTCCCTCGGATTCAGCTTTTTAGAGACCAACTCTATCTCGAATCACTATTGTTTTCCTTCTTTCTCGGGGGGGTGGCCTCCGTGTTTTATGAGGTAGGGCTTCGAGTTCCTTCTTTAGATGCGGGAAGAGTGACGGGAAGAGTGCTCTTTTCGCTTCCGGGCGTTTTCTTTCTTTATCCGCTGATTCCCCAGGTTAGCGTGATGTATTTCTGCATTGGCAGCTTACTCGCCTGCGCCTATCTGGTTTATCGAATCGATAGGCGGCTCGGAAAGCCAATGCTCGTGAATGGACTCCTCCTTTTTGTCTACGCGTTGGTCGTCTACCTTCTTTTGTGGCACTTCTATCCTTCAGTCAGGGTAAGCTACAAATATCACGCGCTTTCCGGGATCAACATTTGGGGCATCCCCGTCGAAGAGCTTTTGTTCTTTTTTTCTTTCGGGACGATTTGGTGTCTTTTTTACGGGCTCATCGGCAATGGCCGGGCCCGCCAGTTTTTTCCCGCCTTTTACTCCAAGAGTTACTCCTATGCAGCCCGTTAAACTGGACTCTTTCCATCTCGTCATAGGAATGATCGCTTTAGCCTACGGGGCCCTTTGGGTCATTCTTGAGGCGCTGACGGTTTACATCCTTTACCGACTTTACAGATTTCTTAAGCAACGGGCGGGGTAGGATTTTATGGTTACGGTCAGCATGGATTTCGTGCTTTGGCTCACCCTTTTCTACTATGCCGCTTGGGCCGTTTTAGAGGGGCTCTGGGCCTACTTGCTCTACAAGATTTACACCTTGCTCAAGCGGCGGGTGCGTGCCGGAGGGTTTCCCCAGTGATGCTGCCGCCGATGAGTCGGGAAACCCACCTGCTGGCAATGAAGATTGAGCGTTCCCTCGGAAGCCTTTGCGACTTCTTCCTGCTTTATTTTTACATCAAGCTTTTTGACCTTCTCCGACTCCATTACGGAAAAGCGCCGCACCGGAAAGTTTACTGGGTCATGTATCTGAGCATTGCTCTAACGCAGCTCTTGTTCTTGGCCAGGGGTTATGTCGAATGCTTTTATGTGGAGGCGATGGTGATGAGTCTTCAGCTCGTTCTGGGAGCTTACGTGGCCTTGAAAAACGTTCGATTGGTTATTTCCCTTTTGAGGGGCCTCCCGGTCTTGGAAAGGGAAGTCTCTTGAAGGGGGACAATGAGCGTCGAGTTTTGCTATAATTCAGCCTCGGGAGGAAATCTATGAAGACCATCTTTAAAGGAATCGTTTTACTTCTGGTTCTCGCGGTGGCGGGGGGTTATTTTTTTGCCAGCACGCTTCTTGGAAAAGTAATGGAGCAGGCGATTGGAGCACCGGTGAAGGTCGGCCGGGTCCACCTCGGGGTTTTCTCAAACGAAGTCGGGATCTACGGCCTGAAGGTCGAAAATCCAGACGGATTCCGCGAGAAAACCCTCGCTTCGGTTCCCGAGGTCTACGTCAACTACGACCTCCCGAGTTTCTTCACCGGAAAACCTCACATTAAAACTGTGCGGCTGAACGTGGAGGAGATTACCGTTGAGAAAAATCCGACGGGGCAAGTGAATCTTCTCGAGCTTAAAGCGATGAAAAGCGGGCCGGCGAAGCCTTCGGGCCAGGCATCGGCCCAACAACCGGCACCCGAGGTTCAGATTGACCAGGTCGTTTTGAATCTTGGCCAGGCGCGCTACGTCGACTACACAACCCCTACTCCTGCGATTCGACAATTTTCCCTGGGAGTAAAAAATGAAATCCTCCACAATGTCACCCAGCCCCAACAGGTAACCAAGGATATCGTGGTGATTACCCTGAAAAAAGTCGGCCTCGCGGCGCTCACCACGGGAATCGACACCCTCACAAAAGGCTGGCAGGTCCAGATTCAGGAGTCCTTTGACAAGGTCAAGCAGAAGTTGAACCTCTGAACCAATGGGTGGCAGGGAGAAAGTTTACTTTCCCCTCCGCGGGGCCTCTTTGCAACAACTCTACGCGATCCCAGGGTGGGGCCCCACCCGGTCCCTTGCTTTGGGACGCTTGGCCGGGTTTTCCCCACCTGGGAGTCGCAAGAGTTGTAGGGATCACCTTCGGCCCTTATTGCTCCGGGGAATGGAAACTTTCTCCCCTGTAACGTTTCAGGCGATCCCGGAAGGCTCCGGAGGCGATGTCGGCGGGTTCCAGGTCAGGGCCGTCAAGCCGAGGCGGACACCTTGGGTTTTCTACTAATCTCAACCGGCTCTTTCCCAGATCTTCTCCTTGTAGGAGTCAACCTCTGGTTATAGATGGAATAGCCCGGTGACTTCCTAGAGCCCGGAAGCATTCGTCCGCCGAGCCTCCGGCCCTTAGGGCCGATAGGCCCGGAGGGGCGCTCGCCCGAAGGAGCTTCTCGGGATCGCTCTCCACTCAGGGTGAGGAGATTCTGCCTGCCACTTACACGGGGAGGAGGCTGGTCGAGAATGTGTGACTGGTGGTAATCTGTAAATGAGATGAAAAAATCACCGTTTAAGCTTATCACCGAAATGACGCCGAAGGGGGATCAGCCGGAGGCGATTGAGGAGCTCATGAAAGGGCTCGAGGCCGGTCGCCGCGAGCAGGTCTTGGTCGGAGTCACCGGTTCCGGCAAGACCTTCACAATGGCCCAGGTGCTTGCGAAATGGGGGAGGCCGACCCTCGTCATTTCCCACAACAAAACCCTCGCTGCCCAGCTTTATAGTGAACTTAAGGAATTCTTCCCCGAGAACGCCGTCGAATATTTTGTTTCCTATTACGATTACTACCAGCCCGAGGCTTACATTCCACACACCGACACTTACATTGAAAAGGACGCCTCGATTAATGACGATCTCGACCGGCTCCGCCTGAGGGCCACCAGCTCGGTCCTTTCCCGCGAAGACACAATTATTGTTTCCTCCGTCTCCTGCATTTACGGTTTGGGCTCTCCCGAAGACTGGGCCGGAATGCTGGTTCAGATTGAAAAGGGACAGACGTTTGAACGGGAGCAATTCCTTTCGGCCCTGATCGGAATACAATATGAGCGGATCGAGGGGGAGCTGAAACGGGGCGCCTTCCGCGTCCGGGGCGGACGAATCGACCTGTTCCCAGGGTACGGCGAAAATCCCCACCGAATCGAAATCGAGGACGACCGGGTTCAATCGATTACGCTCCTTCACCCGACCCACTACACGCCGATTAAGGAACTTGCAAAGCTTGCGATTTACCCGGCGAAGCACTTTGTGACACCGTCTGGGCGCCTCGAGAAGGCGATTCAGTCGATTCAAGAGGAGCTCGCCTGGCGTGTGAAGGAGCTGATTCAGGCGGGGAAGGACCTTGAAGCGAAGCGGCTTGAGTCGCGGACCCGCTACGACCTTGAAATGCTTCGGGAGATGGGTTACTGCTCGGGAATCGAAAACTATTCCCGCCACCTCTCCGGCCGGGCGCCCGGTTCCAAACCCTATTGCCTCATTGATTACTTTCCGAAAGGGTTCCTCATCCTGATTGACGAATCGCACCAGACGATTCCGCAGCTTCGGGGAATGTATAACGGGGACCTTTCGCGGAAGAAAGTCCTCGTGGAGCACGGCTTTCGCCTCCCTTCGGCCCTGGACAACCGGCCGCTTCGCTTCGAAGAGTTCGACAAAATGATGGAGCAGGCAGTCTACGTTTCAGCCACCCCCGGGACTTATGAAATGCAGCGCGCTCAAAAGGTGGTGGAGCAGATCATTCGCCCGACCGGATTAATGGATCCCGAGATTGAAGTCCGGCCAAGCGTCGGCCAGATCGACAACCTCATTGCCGAAATCAAAGCGCGGGGCAAGAAAAAAGAGAGGACGCTTATTACGACCCTCACCAAAAGAATGGCGGAAGATCTCTCCCGGTTTCTGAAGGAGGTCGGAATCAAGGTCCACTACCTTCACTCGGAGTTTGACGCCTTTGAGCGGATGGAAATCCTCCGCGATCTCCGGCTCCAAAAGTACGACTGTATCGTTGGAATCAACCTCTTGAGAGAAGGGCTCGACCTTCCCGAGGTCTCTTTGGTGGCCATTCTTGACGCCGATAAGGAAGGGTTCCTCCGAAGCGACGTTTCCTTGATTCAGACCGCCGGCCGCGCTGCCCGCCACATTAATGGAAAGGTTCTAATGTACGCCGACACCGTGACCGATTCGATGAAGCGGGCGATTGAAGAGACAGGAAGGCGCCGGAAAATTCAGGAGGAATACAACCGAACCCACGGCGTGACGCCTACTTCCATTCAAAAGGAGATCCGCGCCGGGATTGAGCAGTACCGCCACGCGGAGGAGCTCGTTTCAGAGGTGGTGGGAGAGGAAAGGAAGGAGCACGACTTCAAAGAGTACCTCGCTCATCTCAAATCGAAGATGGAATTGGCGGCTCGGTCGCTCGATTTCGAGCTCGCAGCCCGCCTCCGGGACCGGATCCGCGCCCTGGAGGAGGAACGCGGCCTCCAAGTCCTGGAAACCCCGCGAAAAAAATAGCTATTTTTCACTCTCTTTTATTGACAAGCGCTTCTTTTCTTCCTTATAATCCGCCGAACACGAGATGGACGAGACGCTGAAGTTTTTCGAAGAAAATAAATTCGTCGCTGTCATTCGCACCAGTTCCCACGAAGACGCCGAAGAAATGCTCAAGGCCGTCACCACAGGCGGCATCAAGATCGTTGAAATCACAATGACGATTCCGCAGGCGACGCGCCTCATCGAAAACTGGAGCAAAAAGGAAGGCCTCCTCGTTGGCGCCGGGACCGTGACCGACGGCGAAATGGCCCAGCGGGCGATCAACGCCGGCGCACGTTTCGTGACGAGCCACTACACCGACCGGGACGTGGTGAGCGTTGGAAAGAACAACAATACCTTCCTCATTCAAGGAGCGGCGACTCCGACCGAGGCGGTCAATGCCTGGCAGACGGGAGCCGACCTTGTGAATCTTTACCCCGCAGAGCTATTGGGCGGGCCCAGCTATGTCAAGGCCCTGAAAGGCCCGCTTCCTTTTATCAAGTTCCTCGCCTCCGGGGAAATCACGCTTGAGAATGCCTTCGAGTATCTCAAATACGCCTGCGCGGTCGCCCTCAACCATAGCTTCTTCGACAAGGCGCTCATTCGGGCCAATAACTGGACCGAGATCGCCGAGCGGACACGCCAGCTCACCCAGAAGCTAGAATCCCTTAAAGTCTCGAAGAATAACGCCAATCCTTCCTGAGCTTTCCCGGAAAACTCCAAACCAGTTTCTTCAGACTAGGTTTGCGACCCTCTTTTTAGACTGGTCTCTCGTCTAGGGTTTTCGTCCCCTCACCCCAAAGGATCAACCGTTTGTCGTTTTTTAGTTCGGACTCACCAAAACGGGTGTTAGCTTTTTCTCCACAAAGTAATTCTATTTTAAAAGTAAGGAGAAAGTTACGGAGGAAGACCGGAGAGCGGAAAGTGAGAAATCAGGGAGGGGGATAATCATGAAGCGATTGGTGAGCCTTTTAACCGGCATTGCAATGATCCTAACCCAGCCAGCTCCTTTTTGTTGGGGCGGCGAACCTGCTGCGAATCAAGAAACAGTCGGTTTTGTTCCCGTCAAAACATTTCAAGCAGTTCCGCCGAGAGAAATCCACGAGCCGATGACGCCCAGGCCCGGGGACGCGACTTCAAAATTTCTGGCGTCTAGTCCGCTCACAAAAACCTCTTCCACAGGAGGGCCGGAGCTCATGGGACCCCCGGTCCGAATCGAAGATTCCAACACGGAACCGAGAGCAAACCACGAACCTCTCCCAGCAAACGAAATTAACGGTTTCCCGAAAGAGGAGCCCATCCCTTCCGCGACTGGAACGGAACTCACGGTGGAGGAGCCAACGGGGACCGAAGCTTCCCTTGCCGAGATCAATGCGATCCAGGCAACCACTGTTCTGCCAGACAAACCGAGGCTTGGGATTATGGAAAGGTTTCCGTTGCGCCAGCAGAGCACGTTTGAGCAGATTTCCGCTTCAAAGGTTCGCTTCAATTACGACGTGAGTTTAAAGAAGGACGGCGTCTTCGCCGCACTGACGATTCAATTCGACAATTTCGGAACTGAGGCAATCGAGACGGCGGATTTGTCTCAGCTTGACGAAATTACCTTCGGCCTCGCCTCCAACAACACTTGCGGGGCATCCCGAATCTGTCTCAAGATCGAGTTCGTTGATGCGAACGGCCGCAAAGCAGTTTTCGGAATTCGAAACATCTCCACTATGGAACAGTTTTTTACCATTCCGAAAGCGTTCTTCACGAAATACTTCCCCAAGTTTCGCCTCGACCAGGTCCGGTTTGTGAATTTTATCTATGACCGGAGCCTGACCAAGTCTGGCACCCGCCAAGGGTATCTCGAAGTCACTACCGGCGGTCTTTACTTTGAACCTCCGATTCTTCCCGACACCGGGCCGGTGACCGATCTCGTGGCTTACCGGCCGTCCGCCAACGAAATGGAGCCGCTCGGAAGAGACACGGTGACCGATTTTGTGCAGACCTCCACGGACCAGTTTTATTTTGATTACAATTTAGCGAACGGACAGGACGCCGATTTCTCCCGGTGGGCCGGAGCGATTCTCAGTTTCCTCGACCATCCCTACGACCTGACCGCTCAAGACCTGGTCTTTGCCCTGAGCGCCGCCGGAACAAGCCGGATTAAGATTGTGGTGAGTTCGGGCATCGGAGCGAACGAAAAGAAAGTCGTGCTGATCGCGGAAAATGTGACCGGAACGCCTCAATTTTACCGGATCACAAGCGCCCTTCTCGCCTCGGCGGAAATCGAGGGCTTTGACCCGACTAACATTACCTTCATTTCCTTTGTCGTGGACGACGTCAACGCAAATTCACTGACCGCCTCGGGACGCGTGACGGTCGATACGCGAAACATCTATTATCCTCCGGCGCTTGTACCAGACGTGGGTCCGGTGACGGACCTGACGCCGGAGCTTCCGGTCGTGACGGCGATTGAGCCGAACGGTCGCGATACAGTCACGAGCTTCACCCAAGCGTCTTCGGACCAATTCTCTTTCGATATCAACCTCGCCAACGGCGAGGACGCCGATTTTTCGAGGTGGGGCGGGGCGTTGATGAGTTTCTTTACGAACCCCTTTGATCTCACCCAAGAGGATCTGGTCTTTGGGATCCGTTCGACAATTCCCGGTGGAAAGATGAAATTCGAGCTCATTTCCGGTACCGGGGCGAATGAAAGAAAGGTAACGCTCATTGCTGATAATCTGACGTCGAGCGCCCAGTTCTTCCGGATCACGAGGGCCCTTGTGGAATCGGCCGGAGTTCAGGGATTCGACCCCTCCGACATACGGTTTGTCTCTTTTATCGTGGACGCCCAGACGGCGGGCTCACCGACGGCACAAGGAACGGTCACCATCGACACGCAAGGGCTTTTCTTCGTTCCTTCCTTGGCACCGAATCCCGCGCTGACGGCAAGCAATATCTCGAACCTCCCCGGGATTTTCAGCCTGAGCGCCTTCGATTCGAACCCTCCGAATCCGGAAGGGACCGTTACCTCGAATCAAATTTCCACGACCCGGTTCAATGTGACTTACGATCTCCCAAATGAAGACAGTTTCGGCGGAAGCATTACGAGTTTCGATAACTTTGGGACGCCAGGAGTGGAATTTCAAGATCTCTCAGGACAGACAATCGTCCTCGGACTTCGTGATCCAGGAAGTCCGTCCCAAGTGATTCTTCAGCTGGAAGATGCCAACGGAAACCGTGATCAGGTTTACCTCACGGGCGTGGACGCGACCGAGCGCTTTTTCGAGGTTCAGACAAGCCTGTTTGACGAGGTCGACCTGACGAGAACCACAGCTATGGTCATTGTTCTGGAAGAGGACCGGCTCCTCGATCCGACCTCGACCTTGGAGGTGAGGCTCGGCAATTATCCTCCCGTGGCCTCCCCAGTAATCGCTTCACCGAATTCAGCGCCGGTCCCTTACACCCCTCCCTCTTCCCTGGACCTGTCCGGCCGGAAAAAGAAGAAAAAAGGAAACTTCTCTAATCTACCTGAACCCCTTCCCAGCCTAGCTCTCTAGCCCCCCCTAAGTGGGCGAAGACGCACGGGTTTTGACAAGAAAAAGGCCTGTGTTATAATAAGTTCTCTTTTCACAGGGACTTACGATGAAAACCAAACGCTTCCTTTTTCTCTTTTTGGTCTTGCTTTGTATCCTTTCAGGCACGTTCCGCCCTGAAGCGAAGGCGGAATTCCTCGGAGATTTCCCCACCGGGCTCCTTCAGCTAGAGAAAAAGGCCCCTTACTACCTTTTTGTACCGGCGGAGTACTCTCCCGATAAGGGGTGGCCTCTCGTAATGATTTTCGGCGAGAGAGGACAAGATCCGAGAAAATTGATTAATGGCTGGGTCGACTGGGCGAAGCAAAATCAAATTCTGGTTCTTGTGCTCCCGAACTTCTTTCCGGAAACGGGCGTTCCTTATATCTTTGACCAGTGGGTGTTTGAGGTGAAGCTTGAAATCGGCATGAGATACCGGATCGATCCGAATAAGATTCTTCTTGTGGGATTCGGGTCCGGGGCCCACTACTCGTCCTATTTGGCCCTGAAATATCCGGATGAATTCACCGCGGCCGCTTTGATTCGAAAGGCCTGGGCGGGACCTCTTGAGAAATTGGCGAAGCCCGTCTCCGACAGCAAACAGCAGCCCTCCTTTTATCTTGCTTTGGATCCCAAAGGGGAAGAGTTCTCCTCTCTGGAGAAGAAGGCGCTTGAGCTTGAGAAGAAAGGGTATGAAATTGCGCTGGACCGTTTGAAGTCCGGGGAAGATTTCGCAAAGCTCCGGGACCGGATGCTTCAATGGTTCCGCTACCAGTCGGAGACACGGGCTCTGGCAAAAGAAGGCGCGGCAAGGGGCTGGACGGGCGCGGTCGGGAGACACGTTCGCAAGTTTTTCGAGGTCTGACGTGGAGCTCACCGGCGCGCAAATCCTCATTGAAAGTCTCAAGCGCGAAGGCGTCGAAGTGGTCTTCGGTCTTCCGGGCGGCGCCATCCTTCCCACGTTTGACACCCTCTACGATTCAGGTCTCCGATTCGTCCTCGTCCGTCACGAACAGGGTGCAGCCCATATGGCCGACGGCTATGCCCGTGCGACCGGAAAGCCGGGAGTTTGTATCGTGACGTCCGGACCCGGGGCGACGAATCTCGTGACCGGAATCGCCACCGCTTATATGGATTCGGTGCCGATGGTCTGTATCACCGGACAGGTGGCGACCACCGCGATCGGAAGCGACGCCTTCCAGGAAGCGGACACGATCGGAATCACGCGCCCTGTCACGAAACACAATTTCCTCATCAAAGATGTCCGGGATATTGCGCGGACCGTACGGGAAGCGTTTTATATCGCTTCGACCGGCCGCAAGGGACCGGTCGTGATCGATTTCCCGGTCGATGTGAGCCGCGCGAAGACGGAATTCGATTGGCCGAAAACAGTGCACATTCGCGGCTACAAACCGACGGTGGAAGGTCACCCCAAACAGATTGAGAAGGCCGCGGAGATCATCAATCAATCGAAGCGCCCCGTGCTTTATGTGGGGGGAGGCTGTGTCGCCTCAGATGCGGCCGAGGAACTGACGGCGTTTGCCCGCAAGACCGGGATTCCTTGCACGACCACGGTCCACGGATTGGGCGCTTTTCCGGAAGATGATCCGTTGGCGTTGCGGATGCTCGGAATGCACGGGACCCACTACGCGAATTACTCGGTCCAGAATTCGGATGTTTTGATTGCGGTCGGGGCCCGTTTTGACGACCGGGTCACGGGCAAAGTGAGCCTGTTTGCTCCCAAAGCGAAGATCATTCACATTGATATTGATCCAGCCTCGATTTCGAAGACCGTTTTGGTCGACGTTCCGATCGTGGGCGAAGTGAAACAGATCCTTCGGGAACTCGCGAAAAGGGTGAAGAAGCTCGATCTCGCCGAGTGGCACCAGCAGATCGAAGGATGGAAGAAGAAACACCCCTTGAAGTACGACCAGTCGGGAAAGGTGATCCGCCAGCAGTACGTGATCGACAAGGTCGGGGAGCTGACGGGCCACGACGCGGTCATTACGACGGGGGTGGGTCAGCATCAGATGTGGACCGCCCAGTGGTATGGATTCCGCAAACCCCGGACGATGATCACCTCGGGGGGGCTCGGAACGATGGGCTACGGGTTTCCGGCGGCGATCGGCGCCAAGGTCGGCCTTCCGGAGAAGACCGTGGTTTGTATCGACGGTGACGGCTCGTTTCAGATGACTCTGTTTGAACTGGCGACGGCTGTCTATTACAAGATTCCGGTGAAAGTCTTCATTATGAATAACGCGCATCACGGAATGGTCCGGCAATGGCAGGAGCTTTTCTACAACCGGCGTTACTCGGCGTCAGAGCTCGGGCCCTCGAATCCCGATTTCGTCAAGGTCGCGGAAGGGTACGGCGCTCTGGGGATTCGGGTGACGGAAAAAGACGAAGTGGTGCCGGCGATTAAGAAGGCGCTTGCGCACAACGGACCGGTGGTGGTCGATTGTGTCGTGGCCCCGGAGGACAACGTTTACCCGATGGTCCCGGCCGGTCACGCGCTCGACCAAGTCATGGATATGGCATAAGGAGAAATTATGAAACACACGATATCAGTGCTCGTTGAGAATCACTTCGGTGTCCTTGCCCACGTGGCAGGGCTTTTCTCCGCCCGGGGCTTTAATATCGACTCGCTTGCGGTCGGCGAAACAGACGACCCCACGGTCTCTCGAATGACGATCGTGGCGCACGGCGACGACCGGGTGATTGAGCAGATCAACAAGCAGCTCAATAAGCTCATTGACGTGATCAAGGTCCAGGACCTTACGGAAGAGGAGAAGATTGCGCGCGAGCTGGTCCTCGCGAAGGTCCACGCCACGGCGGCGAACCGCTCCGACATTCTCCAGATCGTGAACACCTTCCGCGCGAAGGTGGTGGACGTGAATCCCCGTTCGATCACGATCGAAGTCACGGGAAATGAAGAGAAGGTCGATGCGATGCTTGAGCTTTTGCGCCCCTTTGGAGTCAAAGAAGTGGTGCGGACCGGAACGATCGCGCTTTCAAGGAAAAGCGAGTTGAGTCTCAAGAAGGAAAAAGAAGAGTCTCCTTCAAAAAGCGAATCGGTCGCAAAGGAAAAGGAATAGGAAATGGCAGTCAAGGTTTACTACGACAACGACGCGGATTTGAGTCACCTCAAAGGGAAGAAAGTCGCCTTGGTGGGCTACGGCATTCAAGGCCGGGGCCAGGGGCTCAATCTCCGTGACTCGGGCGTTGAAGTGATTGTCGCCCAGCGCAAGGGGGGGAAGAACTACGATTTGGCCGTGGAGGACGGGTTCGAGCCGGTCTCAGCGGAAGAAGCCGCCCAAGCCGGCGACCTGATCCAAATCCTCACGCAGGATCACCTGCAGGCCGAAATCTACGAAAAGAGCATTCGGCCTTACCTCAAAACGGGAAAGACGCTTCTTTTCTCGCACGGCTTCAATATTCACTTTGGCTACATCAAACCACCCAAAGAAATTGACGTCATCATGGTCGCTCCAAAGGGGCCAGGCGCTTTGGTGCGCACCCAGTTCCTTGAAGGGGGAGGGGTTCCCTGTTTGGTGGCGATCCACCAGAACGCTTCCGGGAAGGCGCTCCAGCTCGCACTCGCTCACGCCAAGGCGATCGGAGGGACGCGGGCGGGTGTGATCGAGACGACCTTTAAAGAGGAGACCGAAACCGACCTTTTTGGAGAGCAGGTCGTTTTGTGCGGCGGCCTCACGGAACTGATTCGGTCCGGCTTTGAAACGCTGGTGAATGCGGGTTACCAGCCGGAGCTCGCTTACTTCGAATGCCTCCACGAGGTAAAATTAATAGTGGACGCAGTGTTTGCCTCCGGAATCAGCGGAATGCACCGCCGGGTTTCCGACACGGCCGAATACGGCGACTATACTCGGGGGAAACGGGTGATTACAAAGACGACGCGCGAGGAAATGAAGAAAATCCTGAAAGAGATCCAAAGCGGCAATTTTGCGAAGGAATGGATGGAGGAGAATAAGAAGGGGCGGCCCGGTTTCAACCGCTTCCGCGAGGAGTGCGACCAGCACTTGATCGAGAAGGTGGGAGCGGAACTTCGCAAAATGATGCATTGGATCCAGGAGCCGAGGCCTACGCGCACGGCGTCGTCTTGAGCAATGAAGGAGAAGAAGCGAAAGATCCACATTTTCGACACCACACTTCGGGACGGCGAACAGTCGCCCGGCGCCTCCCTCACGCCTGAAGAAAAAGTCGAAATTTCCCGCCAGCTCGAAAAGCTCAATGTCGACGTGATCGAAGCCGGGTTTCCCGTCTCCTCCCCCGGTGAGATGAGAGCGGTCCAACTGATCTCCGAGACCGTGACGAAGCCGGTCGTCTGCGGTCTGGCGCGAATGATCCCGAAGGATATCGACGCCTGCCGTAAGGCCCTCGAGAAGGCCAAAAGGAAAAGGCTTCACGTCTTCCTCGCCACTTCCGCGATCCACCGCGAATACAAACTCAAAAAAGATAAAGAGGAAATCCTCCAAATTGCGGTGGAGCACATCAAATCGGCCTGCAAGGATTTCAAGGATATCGAGTTTTCTCCAGAAGATGCTGCGCGGACGGAACGTGACTTCCTGGCCGACGTCGTGAAGGCTGCGGTCGACGCCGGGGCCACGGTCGTGAATGTACCGGACACGGTCGGCTACGCAATTCCCCAGGAGTTCGGAGATCTGATTGCTTATCTCGTCAGAAAGGTCCCTCAGCTCGGCAAAGAGGTGACGCTTTCCGTTCACTGTCACAACGATTTGGGGCTCGCCACGGCGAACTCCTTGGCGGCCGTGTTGGCCGGAGCGAATCAGGTCGAGTGCACTGTCAATGGAATCGGAGAACGGGCCGGAAACGCGGCGATGGAAGAAATCGTAATGGCCATTGATACCCGGAAAGACTTTATCGATTGCTACACCGATATCCGCCTGGAGGAAATCACGAAGACCTCACGGTTGGTTTCGCACCTCACCGGAATGGTGGTCCAGCCGAACAAGGCGATCGTGGGCCGGAACGCCTTCTCGCACGAATCGGGAATTCACCAGGACGGGATCCTGAAGAAACGGATCACCTACGAAATCATCGATCCCCAAAGAGTCGGCCTCACCGGGAGTCAGATCATTCTCGGAAAACTTTCCGGGCGACACGCCTTTAGCGAGCGCGTGAAGAAACTTGGTTACGATCTCGGGGAAAAGGAGCTCGACCGCGCCTTTGAACGCTTCAAGAGGCTCGCAGACCAGAAGAAGTATGTTTTTGACGAGGATATCGAGACCCTCATTCAGGATGAGCTCACGGAAGTGCCGGAGACCTGGAAACTGGAACACCTCAAGATGAATTTGGAGACTGGCAAAGCCCCCCAGGCGGTCCTTCGTCTCCGCCGCGGGAAAGAGGTGTTGGAAGCGACGTCTCAAGGGGACGGACCGGTCGACGCCTGCTACAAGGCGATTGAGAAAATTACCAAGCTCAAGGCGACGCTCACGTATTACACGATTCAGTCGGTCACGAGAGGCAAGGACGCGCAAGGAGAAGTGATCGTGAAGCTTCAGATTCTCGGCAAGGACGTCACCGGACGGGGTGCCAGCACCGACATCGTGGAAGCGAGCGTCAAAGCCTATCTTTTCGCCGTCAACAAAGTCTGTGCCCAGCTTCTTGGACCCGAACCTGAATCTTCCCGGGTGTAGCCGGGGTCACCGGGGCTAACGGGTTGGGCGAAGACTTCCGGCTTTACGGGATTTTCGGATCTCCCCTCGGTCACACCTTTTCTCCTCGAATGCAGGAGGCCGCCTTCCGGGCCTTGGGGATCAAGGCGTTTTATCTTCCCTTTGAAGTTGGCCGGAAGGGAATGATCCATTTGATGAAGCACCGGAAGAAGCTTCTCCTCGACGGCTTCAACGTGACCGTGCCTTACAAGGAGTTGGCGCTTCGTTATCTTGACGGCGTGAGCCCTGAGGCGCGCGCACTCGGTGCGGTGAATACCGCGGTCCGGAAAGGAAAGCGCTGGGTCGGCTTCAATACGGATACCCGGGGATTTCTCACGTCACTCCAAAAAGAGGGAAAATTCCGGCCGAAGGGAAAGCAGGTTTTAATCCTCGGAGCGGGCGGAAGCGCGAGGGCGGTGGCTTACGCTTTGGCGAAAGAGGGAGCGCGGGCGATTACGGTCGCAAACCGAACCGAAGCACGGGCGAAGAAAATCATTTCAGATTACCGTAAGCTTTTTCGCCGCGTGGAGTGGAAAAGTTTGGGCCTCAAGGGGTCCCGCCCGGAATCTTTTAGAAACTTCGCCCGCCGGATCGACCTCGTGGTCAACGCAACCTCGGTGGGGCTAAAGCCGGGGGACCCCGCGCTTGTCGACGCAAAAGATTTTCCTAATCGGAAGGCGTTTTTTGTCGATCTGATTTACAGGCCGGCTGAGACCCGGTTTCTCCGCTTGGCGAGGGGAAGGGGACACCGGACCCTCAACGGTCTCGGAATGCTTCTTTATCAGGGGGCGGCCGCTTTCGAACTCTGGACCGGCCGGAAGGCCCCGATTGAAACAATGCGGGCGGCTCTCAAAGAGGGCCTGCGGGGTGGCTAAAGTTCTCGAAAGCTTTCTTCAGACCGCGCCCCCCTTTTGGATTACCGGGACTTTTCTTTCGCTCCTGATTGTGATAAGTCTAACGGATCTGAAGACCGGCTTCATCTCGGGCCGCGTGACCTATTTGGGACTGGCCTTTGGCCTCGCGGCGAGCCTCGCTTATCCGGCGCTTCAGGGGAGCCTGGTCCCAGGGAACGCGCTCCTCAGGAGTGTTTTGGGAGCGGCTGTGGGCGCGGGCCTCATGATTGTTATGGGTTGGATCGGGAGCTGGATCGTTCAAAGAGAGGCGATGGGGGGAGGGGACGTGAAGCTTCTGGCGATGATCGGGAGCTTTCTTGGCTGGGAAAAAGCGCTCCTTACGTTTTTTGTCGCTCCTTTTTTTGCGCTCCCTTTTGCGCTGTATCAAAGGCTGGGTAAAAGGGAAGAGGTGATCCCTTACGGACCTTTTCTTTCTCTGGCCGGAGCAGTGCTTTTCTTTCACGGAGATTTCTTATGGCGTCGTTTTTTAGGATTGTGAGCATTCAGAAATTATGGGAGGAAGCTTATGCCGCTTAACTTTGTCACTTGCGGGGAATCGCACGGAAAATACCTGGCTGCCATTGTCGAGGGGGTGCCGGCCGGGCTTGAGGTGGACCTTGTCCGGATCAATCAGGAGCTCGCGAGACGCCAGCAGGGGTACGGCCGCGGGGCGCGCCAAAAAATTGAGAAAGACCAGGTGGAGATTTTAGGGGGCGTGATCGCCGGAAAGAGCACCGGTGCGCCGATCGGGTTTCTTCTCGTCAACAAGGATTACAAGATCGAAAAGATGCCGGAACTTTTTCGGCCGCGGCCGGGTCACGCGGACCTCGCCGGCTCCCTCAAGTACGATCAGGGGATCCGGGCGGTGCTCGAGCGCGCGAGCGCACGGGAGACGGCGATGCGGGTGGCGGTGGGGGCGCTGGCGAGACTCTTTCTTAAGGAATTCGAGATCGAGGTGATTTCCCACGTGATCCGGGTCGGCCCGGTAAGCGTAAGGGCAGAACACCTCTCCTTCGCGGACGTGAAGAAGCGGGCGGCCCATTCGGAGATGAATTGCGCCTATCCCGAGGCGGAGAAAGAGATGATCCGTGCGATTGACAATGCGATTGAGAAGCGTGATTCCCTGGGGGGCCAGTACGAGGTGCGGGTGGCAGGAGTCCCGATTGGGCTCGGTTCGCACGTTCACTGGACCCGGAAGCTCGACGGCCGGCTCGCCCGGGCGTTGATGGGAAAGCAATCCGTGAAGGCCGTGGAATTTGGGCTCGGGACCCGATCCGGAGAGGTTTACGGCTCTGAGGCGCACGACGAAATTTTCTACGCGAAAGAGAAGGGTTACTACCGGAAGACCGACCGCTCGGGGGGCGTGGAGGGAGGAATGTCGAACGGGGCCGACCTCCTCGTTCGCGTTACGATGAAGCCGATCTCGACCTTGAGAAGGCCTCTCGCTTCGGTCAATATGAAGACAAAAAAGCCCGAGAAGGCCGAGTACGAGCGCTCCGACATTTCCGTGGTTCCGGCCGGAAGCGTGATTGGAGAAGCGATCGTGGCCTATGAGGTGATGGACGCCTTCCTTGAGAAATTCGGCGGCGACTCCCTCAAAGAAATTCACCGCAATTACGAAGGCTACCTCCAGCAAGTCCGCGAAAGTTGAAAAACATCTACCTCATCGGAATGATGGGCTCGGGGAAGACCGGGACGGGGAAAGAACTTGCCCGCCTCTCGGAAAAGGAGTTTATCGATCTCGACGAGGAGATCGAAAAGAAAGCCCGCCGTTCAATCAACGAGATCTTTCGGGAAAAAGGCGAGCCCTATTTTCGATCCTTGGAAAAAGAGACGCTGGGGGAAATTTCAAGGAAAACGGATCTTGTCGTGGCCACCGGGGGCGGCATTGTTCTCGACGAAGAGAACCGTCAGAAGATGAAGGAAGCAGGACTCGTCATCTTCCTCGAGGCGTCCCTGGAAACCCTTTGGCAGCGGGTGCAGGATAAGACCGACCGTCCGCTTCTTTATGTGGATAATCCGAAGGGGACGTTACAACAATTAAACGAGATCAGAACCCCTCTTTACAAAATGACGAGCGGAGGAAACAGGGTCGAAACCGACGGACTGACGCCCAAGGCAGTCGCTGAAAAAATCTACGAACAATTTCTAAAATAAAATGCGAACCATTCAGGTCAAATTAAAAGAGAACCCGTACAAGATTGTGGTCGGGGCAGGGATTTTGGAGCGAGTCCCTGCGTTTCTGGCCAAGCTCGGGCTCAATCGAAAGGTTCTCGTGGTGACCGACCGAAACGTTGCGCGTTACCACCTGAAGCGTTTAACAAGCGCACTCAACAGGAAGCGGATTCCTTATCAGGTTTTTCAGCTTCCCACGGGAGAACGGGCCAAGAGCGCGGCAGAGATTTCCAAGCTTTACTCGTTTCTCTTGAAGAACCGTTTCGAACGGCGGGACCCCGTGATCGCACTCGGAGGCGGGGCGGTAGGGGACGCGGCCGGGTTTGCGGCCTCGACCTACCTTCGAGGGGTTCCCCTGATTCAGATTGGGACCACCCTCCTGGCTCAGGTCGACAGCTCGATCGGGGGGAAGACCGGAATGAATCTTCCGGAGGGGAAGAATTTGGTCGGCACCTTTTATCAGCCAAAGCTTGTCGTAAGCGACGTCACGACGCTGAAAACCCTTCCTCGCCGGGAGCTTGTGGCCTCCCTCGGCGAAGTCATTAAATACGGCGTGATTAGGGACGCAGGGCTTTTCCGCTACCTCGAGAAGCGGATCGACTCGGTCCTGGCGGGGAATGTAAGAAGCCTCGAAGAAATCGTCACCCGTTCGGCGCGAATCAAGGCACAGGTGGTGGAGCGTGACGAAAAGGAAACCAAAGGGGAACGGATGATTCTCAATTACGGTCACACCTTTGCGCACGCCTTCGAGGCGAGTCAGAACTTCCGAGGAATGCGTCACGGCGAGGCGGTGGCGCTCGGAATGGTCTGTGCGGCGCGGCTGGCACGCGAAAGAAAGCTCTTTCGAGCGGAGGACGAAGCTCGTCAAAATCGATTAATCGAAAAGGCAGGCCTTCCGACCCGTTTGAAACGGCTTCACTTCCGAACGGACCGGCTCCTTTATCACATGTTCCTCGACAAGAAGAAAGCGGGGGGAAGGCTCCGTTTTGTGCTTCCCGAGGCGATCGGGCGGGTGAGGGTGGTGGACAATGTCCCCCTCGCTAGGGTCAAAAAAGTCCTACAAGGCGCTTGACGGGAGCCCGAAAAACAAGGAAAATACGGCCTTAACACCTACCGAAATAGTAGAAGGAGTTCAAGTTTTGGATCGTCAAGGAATCGCGCTAGTCCTCGGGATTTTCATCGGGTACGCTCTTGTCCAGGCGTTTAAATTCCTGAACACGAATTTACTCTGGGTCCTGTTCTACCAACACTGAACTGACCAAATCTGCGTTATAGCCCTTTCTAGCATCTTCAAACAGGGCTAAACAAAGGGTGCTTGCCCTCATCAGGTGATTTGCATTTGTTTAATTCTTGGGGCAAATTTTCGGAACACTTGCTATAAATCCGAGGTTAACCAAACAAAACTGATGACATCCAACATTCACTACAGAGGCCAATCTCATTCTTGGCGCAAACTGACCGCTATTTTTGTCTCTATTTCCTTCACCTTTTCAAATACCTTTGCCTATGGTTCTCAAATCTCTGAAAAACCTGCCAAGCCTTTCCTGACGATTCCAGCCGATTTTGGGCGGGTGGATGAGTCGTTTGGGGGAGAAGGCGACAAAGTCATCATTTATCTCCAAGACGCTCACGACTCTCTCGAGGCCCAGGAAAATATTGCCAAGATCGTTGGGCACCTCGTAGAGAATCACGGCGTCAAGACGGTCTTTGAAGAAGGTTACGAGGGGACGATTCCTTCGGACGAATTCTTTGGTTTCATTAAAGAGAAGGACGTTAAAGAAAAGGTTTCCTTCTTCCTCCTCGATAAGCTCCGCTTGGGCGGTGCCGAGTACGCGCACATCAATCGGGAGAAAGAGTTCAAGCTGATCGGCGCGGACAATATCCGGCGCCATCTCGAGACGATCTCCTGGTATCGGGAAACGGCCAAGCAGAAGGAAGAGATCCAGGACGATTTAAACGCCCTCGCCAAAGAAATCGAAAAGCTCGCCAACAAGTATTTTCCGAAAGAACTCAAATCCTGGATCAAACTCCAGAAGAAATTTCACGAAAATAAACTGAGCCTGCTCGATTATTTGAAAAGGACGTTACCGTCATTGCAGAAGGCGCCGTCATTGCGAGGCAGTGTTACAGGCAAGGCCGAAGCAATCTCCGAGATTGCTTCGCTCACTACGTTCGCTCGCAATGACAGAGCCGAATACCCCAACATTGAGCTTCTCCTCCAAGCGGAAACTTCCAAAGACGAAGCCCTTTTAGAAAAAGTAAAAGAGATTGAGCCCAAGACCCTGCTTCAGGAGATCGACCGGCTCGAGATCAACTTCTCGAAAAGACACCTCTCCGAAGCAAGAGACCAAAAGATCTTTCAATATTCCAAGGCAATCGCCGTTCTCAAGAAGCTGAATGAGATTGAGGTAACGCCCACCGAATACGAAGTCTCGAAGGCGGTCCTCCACAATTTCAAGACCCAGGAATTTGCCGAGTTTCTCGCGAAGGAGCTGAAGAAGTCCGTCGTCCTTTCTAAGCACTGGGAAACCGGGATCGAAAAGGCGGTCCGCTTCTATGAATCCTCAGAATCGAGAGAAGAGGCCGTTGCCTCTCAATTGGACGCTTTCCTCAAGAGTAAAAAGGAAAAGGTCGCTCTACTCGTCTACGGAGGCTTCCACAAAGAGGGGATTAAGACGCTTTTGAAAGAGAGAAAGCTTTCTTACGTCGTCGTCTCTCCCCGAATCACTGAAATCGACGTCAAGCACCGCGACTACTACAAGCAGCTAATGTCCGTTGGCCATCACGCGTTTGAAGTCCCGCTCAACCTGAGCGTCGCGGCCCGTCCCCCAACGCTTTACGAAGCCGCTTTGAATCCCGTCAATGAAGGGCCCGCTGCGGCCTTTAAACCGAAAGCACTCATTAAAATCGTCGCCGATTTGGTTCGCGAAAACCCCGGTCTTTCCGTCGACCTCCTCGACCGCAAACTCGCCGAACGCTTGTCCGCCGCGCCTTTTGGCGGACGCTCAGAAGCTCGGACTTGGGCAGACGAAACGGAAGCAAAGATTAGGGATTGGAAGGAAAAATTAGAAAGTCTCACGGCCTTTGAAAGGGGAATTCTCCAAAAAAGCAAGACCAAGGCACTCGACCCGGGCGAAAGAACTCAGCTTGAGCGACAGACCGCGGCAATCGAAGGAGAAGTCAAACAGTGGGAATCGCAGTTGAGCAAAGCTTTAACAGAATCCCGTGATCCTTCGCTCACAGTCAAGCTCACCGAGACGATGAGAAGTCTTGCCGCCTTCCGGGCGACGATCTCCGCCCGCTCTGAAGCGCGGGGAGAACCGAAATCAAATCCCTCATTCTTAGAATTAAAGAAAGTCATGATAGAGGGCCGGTTGGCCGTCCCCGCCTTTAACCATAAGCAAGCTATCCTCCCCCCACTCAGATTGGACCCCAAAAGCACTCAAGCTCTTGTCGAGGGATTGGGAATCCAACTGCCCGTAGCCGTTGCGACACTGGTCTATTTCCAACAGGGATACCAGGGGAAAGGAGAATCACCCCTTCCTCCGGTCGAGTTCATTCAAATCCCAGTTTTTCTTTTGCTGACCGGTCCCGAGAAACGGTATGTATTTTGGACGGAGAAATTGCTGAAGAGTAGCCAGCCTGCCCAACTCGGTTTTTACGAAGAATACAAGCGAAGCTTGTTGCAGGAATATCTCATTGGCGAGGACGTCGACCAGTGGAAGCGAGTCGGGCAAAATATAGAGACCCAAGAGCTGGGCCAAATCCTTCACATAGGGAATATGGAGACTCGGATCCCTGTTCTTATAGACCCAAGGTTGATCCCTCACAGAAAACCTGAACAGTTTAATCGAGAAATTGACTTAACTCTTGAGAATCAGGGATCTTTCCGCTCCGAAGCGCGGCAGACGGGGTCTGAAGGAGCTACCCGAAGGGAAGCGCTCAAGGCGGTTGCCGGAGCGTTAGGTTTAGCGGGTTTAGCCGGGTGCGCCGTTCTTGTACCCCAACCCGATCAAATCGATCTCATTGTCCAATCCAAGTTTGAAGAAAGCCGATCCAACGGTCTTACCTTCAAATATGTGGAGGTGAACGGAAGGAAGGCCCTTCAGCTTGAAGCTTCCCAGGGTTGGATGCAAACCGGAATTTCTCAAGGGATCGATCTCAAGAAGTACTCCCAACTCGAAATTGAATATCTTTCGGAAGGCGACTCTTCCGTTAAATTCGAACTCAAGAATCTCGACCCTAAACTGAACGACACCTCGGATCACGGGATTGCAACGAATCAGCGCCTCATCTCGGATCAAGAGCTTCTCGAAAATCTTCACAAGGTGAAACTCAACTTCAAAGATACCCACGGCAAGGTTGAAACTCTCCGGATCGATCTTTCAAAAAAGTTGGTCACGAAAGACGAGGAGGGCAACCGCATCAGGGACTACGTGGCCCGCATCATTGCTTTTTCCGATCCCGAAGGCAAACCGATCCTTCGGATACGTCTCCTTCCTGCCCGCTCCGAGTCACGATTGTCAAAAGTTTGGAAAGAGTGGAGGCAAAAAGGGGGGATTTTTGGCGTGATATTGGACGTCGCACTATTCGGTTCCTTTATCTTTGCTATTTACGCCATCTACATCTTCATAGATATCCAATTAATGCTTGCAAAAATAGAAAACGAAGTAAAAAGTCCGGTGCAGTATCAAACACAGAAGACAGCACATTCAGAAGCGACAGCGCTCCGTCCGGTTGTGAAAACAAGAGAGTCCCCCCCCGCTCTTCAAACCCCATACGCACTAATCGGTCATTACAAGTCTGATGCTGACGGGACAGAGTTTCTATTAGTTCCACCCGAAAAGGGAGTAGCAATCCTCCGTCCCAAGTACGCTACGGATATTGAATCTCAGCCAATTATGAAAGTGACCTATCAGAGAGGTGGAAAAGTCTGGCTAGAGTTAAGGAGCACTGTGGAGGAGCCAATCTTGAAACAAGGACTACTGCTTGACCTCCCACCGACTCAAGGAAAAACCAAAACCGTGGAAATGGACCTTTCTGGAGAACTTTTTCTATACGCCGAACCTTACCGGCAAGCGGGTATGGGAGAGATTGTTCTGTTTAATGCCTCCGATATTGAAGGGGCTTCGATCAGAATTAGTTCGATCGAATTCTTTGCGAAAGCGGTTCCTTCCGACGCGAAGCCCACCGCCTCTTCAAATCTCTTTTACAGAATCAAAACCGTAGGAACTCGTACCGGTAGGAAAAATCAGCAACTCGTCCTTTATCGAAAAACAGATAAAGGCATTGTCCGGGAGCTAATAGGGAGTGTTTCTGAGGTAGACGGAGAAATCTTGGACAATGTCTTCGTTTCACCAGACGGAAAAATTGTAGTCTATAAAAAGAAAGTATTTGCTACTTCTTCCGTGATCGTCCACCGTCTTGAAGACGAAGATTGGAAAGAAATAATAAAGGAATTTCAGACCTCAGGGAACATTAAAGCGGTTCGTTTCAATGGAAATGTGGTGGAGATTGAAACCGAAGGAGCCAGCAAACCACTACGAGCCGATTTGAGTCTTGATCTCGAGCCTAAGATAGAACCAGTATTCTGGATTGCCGGCCTGGGGAGATCAATTTCCCTTAGGGCAGCCACACATAACGCATCGCCGCAGGATAACGCTGGGGAAATCTCCCGACAGGCTGGGCAACTTACCCTCGAAGAGTTGACGACCTTTTTAAAGAAAAACAAAGGGCCATTCGTGTCTCGAAAAATCCCGGAAGCCAAACGGTGGGAGTACAGCGATGAAAATCCTTACCTTTGGTTCTGGATGTTCGCCATCAGCGACAGTCTGGATCGAGTCAAGAAGGACAGCACGATGAAGGATAAGGTTGAAGCTGCGCTCCGCGAGGTGACTGAGCGCAAGGACGTGGATGATTGGATCAAGTCGGTGGCAGAGAGAGCTATAAAGCAACTCCGCTCCGAGGTGCGGATCTATTTCGATTCAGAGGGGGGCAAGGGCGGTGAACAAGAAGCGCAAGAAGGAAAGAGAAATATTGGGCGCCGGCTCATTCTGGGATTGGGGTTCGGGCTTGCTGGCCTTGCGAGCTTCATTATTTTAGCCCCCCAATTCATGGCAAAGCTAGAAGAGGGAACGACCGGGGAGCTTGCGGAAGGGGAAGCGATCTCTCGACAGTTCAAAACGATCCTGCAATATGTTCGCGAAAACAAGATCAAGAACATCACGTACGCAAATCTCACTAGAGCTGCCCTAACCCTCTACGAGAACGGAGGGAGAGCCCAATTTGAGGGAATCGCTCCTTCGGGAGAGATCAAGATGGCGGTGCCGGCGAGCCGGGGTTATTCTAACGCCGTCGGCCTGCAAGATTCCCCCTACTCCACACTGATCGCCCTGTTATGGTTTCGGGGCAAACTAGGTCGCAGTTTCTATAGAGATCTGGAGAGAAGCCCGTCCGAAGACCCGCTCCTGAGACACTTCCAAAGTCCTGAAGCGTTTCTTGAGTTCCTCTCCGAACCTAGCCGTGCGACTCCCGAACTCCTTGAGGGAGTGAGGATCGATAATTTCATGGTGCTTCTCCATGACAGTGCAGCAGCGGCACGAGCGATCGATGAGGCGAATAGAAAACTCTCGCAACATAAGCTGAAAAATGCAAAGGGGTGGATCGAGGCGCTTGAGCTTTTCAAAATGGGCCACGTTCTCGGCTCCAAGACGTCATATGGCGATCCGGAGGTGGATTTCCATGTTATAGGACCGCAGCTTCAAATGCGAGGCAGCGAGGAACCCCTCCGCTTTTTGGACGGCCTCATTTCTGAACTCAAGGCAGGCACTCGCGAACCGGGTCAGGTAGTACCCGCGATTGAAAATTACCTTAAACGCCGCGGTTACACCTTCCGCTCCGAGGCGCACCAGGATCCGACCGATCCTGGTACTCCTCAGTCCTTGAAGCGGTTGGCTTCAAGGGCCGAGGTGCGGATTGCCTTCCCCGACGAGGGCAAGGAACCTGACTCCGAGAGACGGCAAAGTCGTTTCGGTTGGCTGAGTCTTATCGTAGCTGGAGCCCTGATCGTTGCTGCTCCCTTTGTCATTCATCAAGCATGGCAGAAATTCAAGACCCCGCAGACAGAAATTTCGGAGAACAGACCCCCAGCTCTGACCGAAAAGGAAATTCCGGAGCAGTTTAAGGCCATCTCATCTGACATCCGCCAGCACCGAATCAACAAGATTAGTTACCTGGGTATATTTTATGCCGCAAGAAGTATCCTGTCAGGAGCACGCTTTAAAGGGTTTGATAGTGAGGGAAGAATTCAAACGGAGGAAACGATCTCGCTTCCAAGCTTTGCTTCTCAGAAAAATCCTTCGCCTTACCCCGTACTTCTGGAAGTCCTTGCTTTTCGGTCTTATATCCCCTATGAGTCGGAATTACCCGTCCGCTCCCGCGAGCAAGACCCGCTGCTCAAAAACTTCAAAAGCCCTGAAGAACTTTTAGAGTTTCTCTCCAACCCGAGCCGCGTGACGCCGGAATTCGCCGAACAGGTTCACATCGACGCTTTTATGATGCTCATGCAGGTGCACTTGAGGCTTATCGAAAGCATTGAAGAGAGAGTCGGAGAACTTAAAGCCAAGCCGAAGTTCAAGACCACCCAAGAGTGGGTATCGACTCTTACGGATCTGGTGCAAGGAAAGAATTTCGGTGACGTCATTATCAGGGTACCTGGCGGCAGCAACGTACCCGATCCTAATCGAGAGATCGAGTTTTATTCAGTTGGACATGGTTTAACAATGAGGGGAAACGAGGAGCCGGTCCGGTTCCTCAAGAGCCTGATTTCTGAAATTGAAACCGGCCGCATTAATCCCGCGACCGAGGAAGGCCGCGTCGAGATCAAATCGCGTACCCGCAATTATCTGAAAAGCAAAGGCTACACCTTCCGCTCTGAAGCGCGAAGCGCGAAATTTGTTACAGCGGTTAGCTTGCTATTTTTTGCCCTGGCCGGAGTCATCGGTTGCGTCCACACTTCCCGTCCTGTTGAGCAAACATGGGGTGCGAACGCCGGGGGCCACGTGCCGCCGATCACGCACAAGGTTACTTACTACGAACCGACTCAACGGTTTTTCTTATTTGAATGGTTTCGTTTAATCTTCGGTCCCGAGTACAGATACGAGGCCCAAGAGCGTGAGAGTCGAGAAATGAAGGAGAAAGACGAGAAGTTCCAGCGCTGGAAGAATGAAGGCGCTCTGATCGAAGTCGAGTGGGAGGAATGGACGGAAGACAATACTGAGATTCTTCGAGTCAGAAAAACCAAAGGAAACGTTGTGGACCCGCCAGAAGGTCAGGGGCAAGACAGTTTGCATCGTTGGATTTCTCCTTCCTCTTCAGAAGCTCCGATACCAATTTATAAGTGGAGGATTCGATCCGCCGAACCCGCCCGCTCCGAGGCCCGTGAACAAAGTGAGGGCCCAGGGCCGGTCACACCTGCAAGCACAACTAAGATTAATAGAAGGTCCGAGGTGCACTCGGCCCCGATCGGGCCGAGCACTCCTCAGTACAGGCGCTCGGACGGTGGAAATAGCGCCAGTGCCGAGGTGCGGCAGAGAGAAGCGCGACTCGCTATTGATGAGTCGTTGAAGGTATTCTTTATTCGTTACCCAACAATATCCTACGAAAAAGCCGACGCGCTTTACAAAAGGACAGGAACATCCCTAGTGACGACTGCATTGGAATCGGGGGGGAGAACAGAGCGTTACATTTTAAGAAAGCTGGAAGACCATTTAGCTTACAGCCTCGATCTGGGTGCTCAAGCGGCCATCGGGACTGCGCTTTTAGAAATTGCCGAAAAACACCCCTCCTTACTTTCCAAGTCTCCCCAGAAACCGCTTGTGGTTCGTGTCTTGCGTGAAGTCCTGTTAATGCTGGCGACCAGCAAATCTCAACATTACGTGGAGCAAATGAAGGAGGCGTTGAAGAGCGGAAATGCGACGAATGCAACTTACAACGGAGTCTCTGCGCTCGGTGCGATCGTTGCCTCCCGAAAGAGTCCTTATGCAGAGAGAGCCTTGAACCTTATCGATGACATCATTCGTCGAGGGAGAAAACTCGACGAACAATCTTTTATTAATGTTAATGCGCAACGTTGGACTGGGTGGATTGCGGCGCGTGAGTTTCTGGAAAAACAAACTGGTCATTATCGATACCTTGAAAGATTGAGGGAAAAATCCCGCTCCGAGATGCACCAGGATCCAACCGATCCTGGTACTCCTCAGTCCTTGAAGCGGTTGGCTTCAAGGGCCGAGGTGCGGGGAAAAGAAAAACCGGCTGAACTCCAGTTCCAGATAGGAGAAAAGGTTCAAAGGCTGCGCGGGAATTGGTCGGAACTTGAGTTGGACTATTCTGCGGCCGAAACATCTTCAAATTATGACAAGCTCCTTCGCTATTTCCACCTCACCGACGAGAGAAATTTTGTCACCAATCCAAAATTTGTATTATTTGCCAAGAAGGGAGAAGAGCCGCGAGTTGTCGGTCTTTCTTTTACGAGACTCGGGATTCTAGCTCTTCAGGTTATCAGCTTTGACGATCAGATCAATTTTCAAGCTTACACAAACATCAAGCTTGACCCCAAGACCGGCCAAATACTCTTGGGATTAGGGAACGTTCCTCGGTACAAGTTTCAAGAATCGCCTCATGTAGTTCCCTTCTCAGCAAAAGCCGAGTGGGACAAAGACAGTTTTTCCATTACCCTCCAAGTTAGCGACAATGGATTTAAGGCATATCTAAAACTTTTAGACAAGAGAGCCGCTGCTCAGGCGCGAGTTGAAAAAATTGACGCCGAACTTGGTGATTCCCGCTCCGAAGCGCGGATCACAGAAGGTGAGACGAGACGGGAATTTGGGGCGAGGGTTCGCGACATTTTCCTTGGCTTGGGGTTCGGGGGAGTGTTGGGAGCCCTCGGCTGCAGCCGCAAGAAGGATGACGATGCAGCGCCTGCTTTGCCGGTGGTGCAGACCGTGAGCCCTTCCGCTACGGGAACTGCGACTCCGCTTCCGTACAG
>Ga0247727_10003730_pt1 | contig 33320 bp, 23 predicted proteins | sample WisWelCaveWW1625_FD_202498 | JGI IMG/M metagenome (GOLD analysis project Ga0247727, IMG submission 202498) | Biofilm microbial communities from Wishing Well Cave, Virginia, United States - WW16-25 | ecosystem: Environmental > Aquatic > Deep subsurface > Groundwater > Cave microbial mat | place...
CCGGAGCACGCCGTCGCTGCAGCCGCGGTCGCTCTTTTGAATTTGTGTGATGCGATTTAGCCCGAGCGCCGGGACGACGGTGTCGCGCGACAGGTCGGCTGTCAGGTCGTTCGTGCCGTCGCCGCCGTCCAGGAAATCGCGGCCGCGGCCGCCGTCGAGCGAGTCGTCGCCGGCAGCGCCGACGAGCGTGTCGTTGTCGCAGCCGTCGCGCTGGGCGCGTGGGCGCGAGCGGTCGCCGCCCAAGAGCCGGTCGCGGCCCGTGCCGCCGTCGAGCAGATCGGCCCCTTCGCCGCCGTCGAGTACGTCGTCGTCGGCGCCGCCGGAAATCTGATCGTCGCCGTTGCCGCCGAAGAACAGGTCGTCGCCCTCGTTCGAGCCGAGCGTGTCGTTGCCGTCGCCGCCGGAGATGCGGTCGTTGCCCAAGCCGCCGAAAACCCAATCGTTCCCCGTCTGGCCGTCGAGCGTATCGTCGCCTTCGCCGCCCACGATCGAATCGAATCCGTCGCCGCCGTCAATCGAGTCGTCGCCGTCACCACCGACGATCGAATCAAGGCCGTCGCCGCCGTCGATCGTGTCGTCGTCCGCGCCGCCGTCGATCGAATCGTCGCCGAAGTCGCCTGTGATCGTGTCGAATCCATCGCCGCCCGTGATCGTGTCGAAGCCCTCGCCGCCGTCAATGGAATCGTCGCCCGTCGTGCCGAGTATGAAGTCATTGCCGCTGCCGCCGGTGAGCGTATCATCGCCGCTGCCGGCGTAGAGCGTGTCGTCGCCGGACCGGCCGTCGAGCACGTCGGCACCGCCGCCGCCGTACAGAAAATCAGACCACGGGCCGCCGACGAGCGTGTCGTCGCCGCCGCGTCCTTCGAGCCAGAGCGTGACTTCAGCGACCAGCGCGTCGAACGTCGCGATGATCGAATCGTTGCCGCCCGCCGCGTTGACGAATAGTTGCTCGACGCCCTCGGCCGCGTCGATCTCGGCACCGAGCGAGATTTGCAAAAGGCCGAATTCGTCGGCTGAAAGAGTGATCAAGTCGTCTTGTTCCGTGCCGAGGAATCGCGCGGTATCGAATCCGTCGCGGCCAATGAGGCTGTCGCTGCCCGCGCCGCCGCTGAGAATGTCGCTGCCGTGACCGCCCGTGAGCGTGTCGTCGCCGTCGCCGCCATCGAGCGCCGCGTCCAATTCGAGCAGTTCATCAATCGTGATCGAGTCGTTGCCGCCGAGACCCGCGATGTCCAGGTAGTCGATCAGGCTCGCGACGTCCGTCTCGGCACCGACGCTGACCGCGATATTCACCGATCCGTCCGGCGCGGCGGTGATTGTTTCCGCGTCATCCGAACCGACGACCTGAAGCACGTCGAAATCCAGCCCGCCGTCGATCGAATCAATTCCCACGCCGCCGTCGAGCACATCATCGCCCGCGCCGCCGGAGAGCGTGTCGGCCTCGCTGCCGCCGGAAATCCGGTCGTCGCCATCGCCGCCCGACAGACTGTCTGCGTCCACGCCGCCGTTCAGCGAATCGTTGCCCGCGCCGCCGTCGAGCGTATCCGCGCCGGCCGCGCCGAAGATCGTGTCATTGCCAAGACCGCCTTGCACGAGGTCCGCGCCGTCCACCAAATCGGTGCCGTAGCCTTCAGGCAACCCGCCGCTCAGCACGTCGTCGCCGTCCCCGCCCGAAATCGTGTCGCTGCCGTCGTCGCCGAGAATCGTGTCCAGCCCGTCGCCGCCCGCGAGGCTGTCGTTGTCCAAGCCGCCTTCGACCGCGTCGTCTCCCGCACCGCCGTCGATCGTGTCGAGGCCGTCGGAACCGAAGACCGCGTCGCCGCCGTCGCCGCCCGTGATCGAATCGTTGCCCGCGCCGCCGTCGATCGTGTCCGCGTTCGGCCCGCCCGCGAGCGCATCGTCGCCGTCGCCGCCAAAGATCGCGCCGACGAATTCCACGTCGCCTGCAAATTCGACGACGTCATTGTCGGCGCCGGCCGCAACCTCGACGGAAACCAAATCGCTGCGCGGGAAATCAAATGGGCTGCCGTTCACCGTGATTCGGACCGTCATCGCGTCGAGATTTGCGACTTGAATGGCGTCGGCCAATTCGGTGCCGCCGACAGACAGATGCAGCAGATTATCGCCGTCGCCGCCGTCGATCGCCTCGCTGTGCTCCGCGAAGATCACGTCGTCTCCGCCACCGGCCGCGAACGAATCCGCGTCGTCGTCGCCGTTCAATGAATCGTTGCCCGCGCCGCCGATCAGAGTGTCGTCGCCCGACTCGCCGAACACGTTGGCATTCACGGTCACGTCCGGCAGAATCTCGATGAGGTCATCGCCCGCTCCGGCGAAGACTTGAACCGAAGCAAACTCGTAGCGCACGAAATCGTACGGCAATCCGTTGATCGTGACTCGCGTCGTTACGTCGTCCACATTTTCGATCCGCACCGAATCCGCTCCGTCCGTGCCCGCGATCGTCAGCGTCAGCGAATCGATTCCCGGCCCGCCGTCCAGCGAATCGAACGGCTCGGCAATCAGCACGTCGTCGCCATCGTCGCCCACGAGAGAATCCGCGTCCGGCCCGCCGTCCAGCACGTCCGCAACCGCGCCGCCAATCAACGTGTCGCTTCCCGCACCGCCGACAAGCACGGCAGGAATATCCAGGGCCGACGACACTTCCACGCGGTCATCGCCGCCGCCAGCCGTCACGTTGATGCCGAGCACGTCGCCGCGCAAATACTCGTGAACATCGCCATTAATCGTAATCTGAATCGACTCTGCGCCTAATGGTTCGATCAGGACCGTGTCGTTCGCATCATCAAGTTCCGCGACAAGCACGCCCTCGCTGCCAAGAAACGGCGAACCGCTTGAATGAGAAAGCAGCAATCGATCTTCGAGATGCTCAATCGCGACCCGCGCATTCCCCATCCGCCCGCTCGACCGCCGCGCCCGCGTCAGCAAATTACCAGGCTTGTCTCCCCCCCCCCCAATTGAACGCAGCCGACGACTGACGGATTCAACGACACACGATGCGAGAGCGCGGATCATGTTGGCCCCCGGATTCAGTTGAGTATTCGGAACGCGAGTTAGTTCGTAGAAAGAGTCGTTTCCAATTACAGACCGTTCAAGCCGTGTGGGAATTGGGTCGGCGAAACTGACGGCACTGCTACAAGACGATGCCACTGTGGTCATCATGCGTTGGAATGTCAAGGACTCCAATTGATCTACTTTGCAGAAAGGGGTCGAGAGTCAATAGGCGATGGTTGAGGGCCGGCGTCTGCCCTCCGGCCGGCGACTCTCGACCCTTGACCCTCGACCCCTGTCGCGTCAGGCTAAAGCTATACTGGCGGCCTACGGCCAGAGTCTTACCTTGATCGATTGAGGGCCTCGCTCATGTTCGACACTCGTGTGCGGCTTATCGCCGCGTCGCTGGCTGTGATCGTTGGGTCGAGCAATCCTCTCCCAACACTTCGTGCGAGCGTTGAAGACCACGACTTGCTCGCCCCCGGCGCGATGCTGGAGAAAGTCGTCGGCGATCTGAAATTTAGCGAGGGCCCTGCGTGGCATCGGGACGGATTCTTGCTGTTCGAGGACATTCCGAACAACCGCATCCTGAAGCTCGACTCTGGCGACAAGGTGAGCGTGTATCGCGAGCCGAGCGGCCGCGCGAATGGGCTGTGCTTCGACTTGAAGGGGCGGCTACTCGCGGCCCAAGGGAATTCCAGCGATGGGGGCCGACGCATCGCGCGACTGGAGCAAGGCCGCTTCGTGCCGCTCGCCGATTCGTACAACGGAAAACGATTTAACAGCCCGAACGATCTCACGGTGGACTCCGCCGGCCGGATTTATTTCACCGATCCGCGATACGGCGACGCGAAGGGTGTCGAGCAGGACAAAGAGGCGGTTTATCGCATCGACCCCGACGGCAAATTGACGCGGATCATCGACTCGGTGTCGCGGCCGAACGGCATCGCAATCGCGCCGGATCAGAAGACGTTGTACGTGGTGGACAATCGCGAGGGCGGCGCGCAGCGCGTGCTGCTCGCGTTTGACTTGGACGACAACGGCAGCGCGTCGAACGCGCGCGTGCTCCACGATTTTGGTTCCGGCCGCGGCATCGACGGAATGGCGGTCGATTCAGCCGGCCGCATTTGGGCCACGGCCGGCTCGCGCGATAAGGCGGGCGTACACGTTTTCGAGATGAGCGCGGACCGCAAATCCGCCAAATCGCTTACGGTCGTCCGCACGCCCGAAGATCCGACGAACTGCACGTTTGGCGGCCCAAACCGCGACGTGCTTTACATCACGACGGCAAACTCACTGTTCCGCATCAAGACGGCGGTGCGGGGGCAGCCGAGTCCGCCGGGCAAGTGAGAAACGAAATCCGCACGAGTCGCGTCAAAGGATTGAATGGCCGCGGAAAAATCGCACAATGATGGGCAGGCCGTGACTGACGCCCTGAACACCGCGAACTAATTCGACCGCTCCGCTCGGTTCAGGAAGATTCTCATGAGAACACTGACACTTTCTGCCTGCTGCCTGCTGGTGCTGGCGGTGCCGGCGGCGGCGCGGGCGCAGAACGCAGAGGCGGACGAGCAGATCCGCACGGCGATTCGCCGCGGCGTGCAGTATTTGAAGATGCACCAGCAGGCCGACGGGAGCTGGAACTACGGCGGGCATCAAGTCGGCATCACCGCGCTCGCCGGGCTGGCCCTTGCTGAAAACGGCGTCACGGTGGACGACCCCGCGCTCAAGCGAGCGTACGAATACGTGCAGGCTAACGCCCCGTCGAACGTGCAAACCTACGACATTTCGCTGGCGATCCTGTTTCTCGTTCGAGTCGGCAAGGCGAGCGACAACGACCTGATTAAGGGACTCGGCGCGCGGTTGGCCGCGGGGCAACTCGCGTCGGGCGGCTGGACGTACAACTGTCCGTCGAGCGTTCCCGTGCCGCCGGCTGCGAGTGTGACGAACAAGCCTAGTGCGAAAACCGACACGACTAAACCCGGCGCGAAGGCCGACGCGCCGAAGCGTGCCGGCCGCATTAACATCGCGCCGCCGCTGCGGGCCGGTTTCGGCGACAACTCGAACACGCAATTCGCCGTACTGGGAATTTGGGCGGCGGGACGCATCGGCCTCGATGTGAAAGACACGATGGCCGAGGTCGATCGCCGCTTCCGAGGCACGCAGGCTGGCACGGGCGGCTGGGGCTACAACGGGCCGGGGGCCGACACGTCCGCGATGACCTGCGCGGGATTGATGGCGCTGATCCTGGCCAAGGGCGAAAAGACACTCGAAGCGCAGATGGTCGCCCGCCGGGGCGGCGCCGACCAGCCGGAAGGACCGGGCGGCCGGCCCAAGATGGACAGCGACAAGCAAATCGACAAAGGCATCGAGCGGGTCGAATTCTACGCGGCACGGCTCGGCCCGGGCGCGAACCATTATCTCTTGTGGTCAATCGAGCGCGTCGGCGTCGCGCTCGGCACGGCGCGCATCGGCCGCGTCGATTGGTACTCGGCCGGCGCCACGTTCCTCATCAAATCGCAGAACGCCGACGGAAGCTGGCGCTCGTCGTACGGCGACCTGGCCGACACATCGTTCGCACTGCTCTTCCTGCGCCGCTCGAACCTGGCCAAAGGCATGCCGCAACTCGTCACGAACCGCGGCGGCACCGAGAGCGAAACCAAGATGCGAGCCGGCAGCCTGGAAGACCTGATCAAAACGGTGAAACCGCCGGCCGGCGCTCCACCCAAGACCGAGCCCGATTCGAGCGACAAACCGAAGTGATGTCCAGCCCTCTGATCGACCTCGCGCTGAACTACCTGCCCGAACTGCCGCGACAGCGAGACTTCCGCATCGGCGTGATCGGCAGCGGGTTCATCGTGCGCGATTGTCATCTCGTCGCCTACGCGAACGCGGGTTTCAAGGTCGTCGGCATCGCGTCGCGAACGCTGGAACACGCCCGAGCAGTCGCCGCCCAGCACGCGATCCCAAAATCGTACGCCGACTACCGCGAACTGCTCGATGACGAAGAGGTCGAAGTCGTGGACATCGCAGTCCCGCCCGACCAGCAGCTCGCAATCGTGCGCGACGTCGTGATGCACAACGACCACGTGCGCGGCGTCCTCGCGCAAAAACCGCTGGCGATGAACTACCACGACGCGCGACAGATCGTCGAGTTGTGCGCCGCCGCCGAGATCAAGCTGGCGGTGAACCAGAACATGCGTTTCGACCAATCGGTGCGGGCGCTGGCGGACGTGCTCGGCCGCGGCTGGCTCGGCGAGCCGGTGCTGGGCACGATCGAGATGCGAGCGATCCCGCACTGGATGCCGTGGTCCGAGGGGCTGCCGTCGCTGTCAACGTACATCATGTCGATTCATCACCTCGACACGTTTCGCTACTGGTTCGGCGACCCGGACCGGGTGCTCGCGAGCACGCGGCCCGACCCGCGCACGAAATTTCCGCACGCCGACGGCATCAACCTGTACATTCTCGAATACGATCGCGGCTGCCGCGCGGCCGCGTGGGACGACGTCTGGACCGGCCCGGCCCGCGAGGGGTCCGAAAGCGACATTTACATCCGCTGGCGCGTCGAAGGCACCGACGGCCTCGCTCGCGGCACGATCGGCTGGCCGAGCTACCCGGCCCGCACGCCGAGCACGCTCGACTTCACGACGAAACGCCAGCCCGGCTACTGGTTCCAACCGCGTTGGAAAGAAGTCTGGTTTCCCGATGCGTTCGCCGGCACGATGGCCCAGTTGCTCCTCGCGATCGAAGACGACGCCGAGCCGGAGATCAGCGGACGCGACAACCTGCGGACCGTCGCGCTCGCCGAAGCCGTACTGCGCAGCGGCCGAGAACACCGCGTCGTTTCACCCCAGGAGGTCATCGACGAATGATCGCGTTCTTCGAATTCTCCGTCGAGCAGACGGTCCAACAGATCGTCAATTTCGTCCGCAGCCACTGGGTCGCCTGGCTCTGGACGGCCGGGCTGATGCTGGGCACGTGGTTCCTCGCGAACTGGCGGGCGCGAACGCAGTGGGCAAAGAAAGAATTCCTCGGCCGGCTGAACATTTCGCTGAACATGATTCGCGACGGCAAGCTGATGATTCGCACGATCGTGGAAAAGAGTCTCGAAGATGTGCTGCTCAACGCCGTGGCCGTCCAAACCGTGAGCGAGGCGGCGAAGAAGACCACCGAGGACAATCCGCTCCTGCCGCTCCCGAATAACGACGCGTGGTACATCCTGAACAGCGTGCTGAACGAGGTGGCGGAAAAGTTCAGCGGCGGCGAACTGCGGCGCGACGCGGGACTGCCCGTCACCACGGAACGCTACGTGCTCTGCCTCACGCGCGAGCGGGCCGGCGACATGAAAACGCAGAAAATCCGGGCCATGCTCGTCAACAAGACGACGCTGCTCGCCCTGCCCGACCAGACGCCGCAGCTCGAAAGCCCCAACCACGCGACGCGATTCAGGACGCTTCAGTTCATGGCCACGACGTACAAGAAGGACCAGAGTCAGTTCATGGAGATGGAGATTTCGCTGTGAAACTCGGCCTCATCAATTCCGCCTGGGCGCAGTCCGGCCGCGACACGGCGTTCGGCATTCGCCAAACGAAGGAGATCGGCTTCGACTCGATCGACATCTTTGCCGACCCGCTCGACGTCGACGTGCGCGAGCGGCGGCTGATCAAGGCTGAGTGCGACCGCGTCGGCCTGCCGATCGTGTCGATTGCCTGCGTCGCCGTCGGCCTGATCGACTTCAACCCCAGCGTGCAGCGGTTTCACGTCGAGCGCGTGAAAAAGTACCTCGACCTGGCCTACGAGTACGAAGCGAAGAACGTGCTGCTCGTGATCGGCGAGTACATCTGGGAGCAACAGGTGATCCCGCCCGCCGAGCAGTGGCGAACCGGCGTCGAGAACGTCCGCCGCCTCGGCGACTGCGCGGCCGCGCTCGGCCTTCAGATCGCGCTGGAACTCGAACCGTTCAAACTATCGCTCGTGAACACGATCGACAGCATGGTTCGGTTCCTCGACGACGTGTCCGTGCCGGCCGTGCAGGCAAACATCGACATTTCGCACATGCTGCTGTCGCGCACGCCGCCGGAGGCCCTCCGGCAACTGCGCGGCAAGGCGTGCCACGTTCACATCTCCGACTGCGACGGCCGCGTACACGGCGACCTCCCGCCCGGCCGCGGCGTCGTCGATTTCCCGCCCTACCTGCGTGAAATCAAATCGCTCGGCATCGACGGCGCGATCTCCATCGAACTCGAATACTCGCGCGAGCCGGACAAGATTGTCGATTGGGTCGCTGAGGCGTATCGCGCGACGGACAAGCTGATGCAAGCAGCGGGATTACGCGGATAATGTCGGGCCACCGTCTGGAGTTCTGGCGCGGGCTGCTCCGGCAGCCGAGTTTCGTTTGCCGCCCAGTCTCGGCTGGCACGATTTTGTGGCAAGCGAATTCGACAGGTCGTTACCGCGATGATACACTGGTCGTGCAGCTTGAATTCGCCTCAAGAGCAGGAGAAACGTCACATGCTCCGTCCAAGTTTTTTTGGCGCCGCGTTGATCTGCGTGGCGGTTTCGGCATCGGCGTCGGCCCAAGTCGCGATCGACCCGGCGGCCGCGCGGCCGGGGAAAACGTTTAAGGGGCCCGGCGCGGTCGTTTCATCGGTGTCGCACAGCGGGCCGAGCGGCATGATCGCGGCCGGATATTTCAACAGCACGATTCAGATCTGGAACGTGAACTCCGACCAGCCGGTCGAGTTGAAGGGGCACGAGAATTGGATCACGGCCGTGGCGTGGAGTCCGGCCGGGCCGCTGCTCGCCTCCGCGGGCCTCGACAAGAAGATCATCCTGTGGCAACTGCCCACGAAGAAGCCGACGCGTGTGATCGACGGTGCCGCGCCGGCCGCCGCCGGTCAGCCGCCGATCGCGGACAAACACACTGATTGGATCAGATCGCTCGCGTTTACGCCCGACGGCAAGTGGCTCGTCTCGGCCGGCGATGACAAGTCGATTCTCGTGTGGGAGGTGGAGACCGGGAAATTCGTGCGGCGGCTCGAGGGAAGCACGGAGTGGGTGATGGCGCTGGTCGTCAGCCCGGACGGCAAACAACTCGCCGCGGGCGGATTCGATCGCGTGATTCGCATCTGGGACATCGCCTCGGGCACGAAGGTGAAAGAGATACCGGCCAACAACCAGATTGTGCTCGCGCTCGCGTGGAGCCAAAATGCGCAGTGGATCGCTTCGGGCGGCCAGGACAAGAAAATCCGTCTGTGGGACGTGGCCTCGGCGAAAGAAACGCGAGTGCTCGAGGGACATACCGATCAGATTTTCGCCCTCGCGTTTCATCCGAACAGCCAGTTGCTGGCCTCGTGCAGCGGCGACAAGACGGTGCGACTCTGGAACACGGCCGACGGCAAGGAAATCAAGAATCTCGCGGGCCACACGAATTGGGTCTACGGATTGACCTTCACCGCCGACGGCAGCACTCTCGCGACGGCCAGCGCCGACGAGACTGTCCGGCTCTGGGATCTGACCCCCATGCCCGCTCCGTCGCCCGCGCCAGTCGCGAACGGTTCGGTTCAGAAATGATCGAGCAGATCCAACAAAGAATTCGATGGGCGAGCAAGAGAACACGGTCCTCGCTCCGACGCGCGAAGTGACGAAAACGCGTTGCGTTAACGTGCTCTGCGGTGCCACCGTCATCGCGCTAACGCTGGTCGCGTTCCTGCCGGCGCTGCGAAACGGATTCGTCAATTGGGACGATCCGTCGAACATCAGCGACAATCGCCACATTCGCGACGTTTCGTGGCCGAACCTGCGGTGGATGTTCACGACGTTTCACCTTGGACCGTATCAGCCGCTCAGTTGGTTTAGTCTCGCGCTTGATTTTCGCGTCTGGGGATTAGATCCATTCGGCTACCACCTCACGAGTCTGCTGCTGCACGCGGCGGCTGCGGCAAGTTTCTACGCGGTGAGCCGCGCGATCCTGGATTTGGCAATGCCGCGGTCGGCCGACCAGCCGCAGGCGCTCGCGGCCGCCGCCGCGATGCTCTCCGCGGTCTTGTTTGCGATTCATCCGCTGCGAGTCGAATCGGTGGCGTGGGCCACGGAGCGCCGCGACGTGCTGTCGGGCCTGTTCGCGATCTTGACGCTGTGGGCGTATTTGAAGGCGGTCGTGGGTTTTGATCGAAGGCCGCCCGCACGCATGGCGTGGCTCGCCGTTTCCGTGCTCTTTTTTGTCGCGTCGCTTTTGTCGAAAGCCGCGGCCGTCGCGCTGCCGCTCGTGCTGATCGTGATCGACGTTTACCCGCTGCGAAGACTGGAACACCGCGCTGCGCGGCCCGCGGCGTCGATTCGCCAAATCGCTTTCGAGAAATTTCCATTTGTGCTGGCGAGCATCATCGTCGGCGCTGTCGCATTGCACGGTCAACGTGTCGCCGGCGCCTTGAGCAGCCTGACGCAATACGGGCCGGCAGAACGAGCGATCGTCGCGTTGCACGCGGCGACATTCTACGTCGGCAAGACGATCGTTCCGATTCGCCTGTCGCCGATGTACGAGCTGCCGCGGCCGGACGGCATGTGGTCGTTTCGGTTCGTTGCCGGCGCGGTCGCCGCGGTGGCCGTCACTGTCGCGGCGTGGTTGTGTCGCCGGCGGTGGCCTAGCGTGCTGGCAGTCTGGGTGTGTTATCTCGCGCTGCTCGCGCCCGTTTCCGGGTTGGCACAGAGCGGTGGGCAACTCGCGGCCGACCGTTACACGTATTTGCCGTGTCTCGGCTTCGCGCTTCTCGCCGCGGGATTACTACGCCGCTTCGCGTGCTCGCGCATGACTGCCGCAAACGCGCCGCTGGCGTTGATCGGTGGCGCCGGACTCGTCGCCGCGCTGCTCGTGCCGGTTACGTGGGGCCAAACGAAACTCTGGCGAGACTCGCAGACGCTGTGGCAGCACGCACTCGCGCTCGATCGTTCGGCTAGCATTGCCCGCAACAATCTGGCGCGAGCAATGATCGACAGCGACCGGCTAGACGACGCCCGCCGGTTGCTGGAACGTGCCGTGCAACTCCGGCCGGAAAACGCGGACGCGCAAAATAATCTCGGCGTCGTCCTGCGGCGACTCGGCGATCCGGCCGCCGCACTGGCACTCTACGACGAAGCGATCCGACTCCGGCCGCGTTCGGCCGAAATCGCCTACAACGTCGCGCTGCTGCTCGCCGAATCGACGCCGGTCGCGCTCGGCCGGTTCGATTCGATCGAAGATCAATGGCGTGCCGCGGCCGGTTGGTACGAACGATGCCTTGCCGCGCAGCCAGACCACATCGACGCGATCAACGGACTGGGCATAGTACAGAAGCGGCTCGGGCGCTTGGATCTGGCGATCGAGAGCTATCACCGCGCGCTGGCGATCGATTCGCGCGACGTTGACACGCGGTTCAATTTGGCGATCGCGCTGGTGGCTCTAGGTCGGATCGACGAGGCACGGCAGCAGTACCGGCAGGTCTTGGAACTCCAGCCCGCACATGCCGGCGCACGGCACAATCTTGCGCTCCTCGAATCAAGCTCGCGCGGTTTCAGCCCGGAAGCGAAGTAGCAGCCGGGTGTGATTCAATCCGCCGAGCCGTCTTGCCCGCCGAGCGTCTCGCGCCGCGCGTAGATCTCGATCGTCGGCCCGCTACGAAAAATGCACTCCGGCAACAGCATGAAGCACGCGAGCGGCAGCAGCAGAACGAATCCCAAGAGCGAAAAGAAGGATTGAATCGGCAATTGGCGCCAAGGCGAGTCGATGTTTCGCGCCGATCGGCTCTTCAGCAAGTTGTACAGCAAATTCTGCCGAATGCCGCACGCGTTCAGCACGCTCTGAACCCAGCCGAACGGATTCTGCTCAAACGCGAAATGATTCACTTCCACGATCCGCAGATTGAGGCTCGCGAGTTTCTCGCGCAGCCACGCTTCCGAGAAATGCACGTAGTGCCGCGGCAGGTCCAGATGAAACCAGTGATAGCGCGTGAGGCGTGCCTGCCAACTGGCGATGTTCGGCACGGCGATCACGACAAGTCCGCCGGGTTTCACGATCCGCAAAACGCCGTCGAGTGTGGTTCTAACGTCGGAAAGGTGCTCCAGAACGTGCCAAAGGATGACGACGTCGAAATGTTCGGGCGGGAACTGCACCGCGTCGAAGCCGCCGATCGAGACGTCGAGTCCGAGCGAATCGCGCGCGTGGCGGGCCGCGCTTTCGTTTAGTTCCACACCGTGGACGTCCCAGCCGCGGCTCGCCAGAAAGGCAAGGATGTGGCCGCGTCCGCAGCCCACGTCGAGCACGCGGCCTGGCGGGCACATGCGGAGCAGCTTTCTCGCCCGGCGCGTGCGGAACCACAAGATGAGCGACTCGAACACGGAGTTGAATCGCACGTTCATCGCGCCGTAGTACGAGTCGTCGTAGTACGCGCGAATCGCGTCGGCAGCGAGAGCCGGCGCGGTGAACATCAGGCCGCAGCCGTCGCAGCGCCGCAGCGTGAAGGTCGCTGGCGGCGCAGTGGCCCAGACCGGCTGCGACGGCGCACCGAAGCAGGCGGGACAGCGAGTCACCGTCGAATCTGTCTCGTCCATCATTCCACCACGTCGCGACATCCATTCGTTGCGGCACGCGCGGCCTGCGACGCAGCGGGCCGGGCGACGAATCGTAGCGGACGCGGGGCGCCGAGGCCACGGCCGTGCAACAATTCGGCGCCGGCTCCGTGATCGAGAAAATGAAGTATTAGTAACTGTTATTGAGTTTCGCCTTGATATTAGAAACCGCGATGGTATTCTGGCGGGATGCAATTTGAGTCTCTCAAGGTGTTTTGCGACGTCGCCCGGCAGCGCAGCTTTTCGCAAGCGGCGGCCGCCAACGACGTCACGCAATCGGCGGCCAGCCAGATCGTGTCGCAGCTCGAAAAACGACTGGGCGCGAAGCTGATCGACCGATCGACTCGGCCGCTGCAACTCACGCGCGAGGGCAAGGTGTACTACGAGGGTTGCAAGGAGTTGGTCGAGCGGTATCTCGAGCTCGAGGCGACCGTGCGGAGCCTGCCGGCCGAGATCGTGCCGGCCGTGCAGGTCGCGGCGATCTACTCCGTCGGACTCGGCGACATGGGCCAATTCGTGCAGCGGTTCGCCGAAGAGCAGCCGCACGTCGAAGTACACATCGAGTACTTGCACCCGGACCGCGTCGTGGAAAAGGTGCTCGACGGCGCGGCGGATTTTGGGCTGGTGTCGTTCCCGCGCAAGTCGCGCGAGCTGGCGGCCACGCGCTGGCGCGACGAGGAAATGGTGCTGGCCTGCCATCCCGATCACGCGCTGGCGCGACAGCGAACGATCCGCCCGGCGCAGCTCGAGGGCGAGAGGTTCATCAGTTTCGATCGGGGCCTCGTGATCCGCCGCGAGGTGGACCGATTTCTGCGCGACCACGGCGTCGGCGTCGAGGTCGTCCACGAGTTTGACAACATCGAGAACATCAAGAAGGCGGTCGAGGTGAATGCGGGCGTCGCGCTGTTGCCGCTGCCGACGCTGGGCCGCGAGTTGGACGACGGCACGATTCGAGCCGTCTCGCTGGCGAATTCGCGATTCGTGCGGCCGCTTGGAATCATTCAGCGGCGGAATCACGAGTTGGGCAATTACGCGAAAAAGTTCGTCGCGCTGCTGCGGCTGGGCCTGAACGGCCGGCCGCGCGGAACGAACGGCGCGACACAGAACGGTCGGCTTCACGACTCGCGCAACGGCGCCGGCCGGCAATCGAATGGACGAGCGAAAGGCTCCAAGAGGGACGGTGTGACATGAGCCAGTTTGGTTCTCCGGGCCGCCAGGGCCTGTACGATCCGTGGTACGAGCACGACGCGTGCGGCGTCGGCTTCGTCGTTGACTTGAAAAACCGCAAGTCGCACAAAATCGTGACCGACGCGCTCAATGTGCTGCTCAGCTTGAGACATCGCGGCGCGTGCGGCTGCGAGGCGAACACGGGCGACGGCGCGGGCCTGCTGATTCAGATGCCCGACAAGTTTCTCCGCCAGCAGTGCGAGCGGCTGAAGATCAAACTGCCGCCGCTCGGCGAGTACGGCGTCGGCATCGCGTTTCTGCCGACCGACCCGGACAGCCGCCACGAATGCGAGCAACTCTTCGAGCAGATCGTTCGCCAGGAAGGTCAAGCGGTACTCGGATGGCGCGACGTGCCGACGGATAATTCGCCGATCGGGCCGAGTGCGAAGGTTGTCGAGCCGGCGATCCGACAGATTTTCATCGCGCGGCGCGATCCGCTGTGGCCGGTGAACGGCGGCGCGGATGACGACCTGGCGTTCGAGCGAAAACTCTACGTGATCCGCAAGCGAGTCGAAACCGCGGTGAAGGCGTCGAACATCCCGCAGCGGGGCATGTTCTACGTTCCCAGCCTGTCGCACAAAACACTCGTTTACAAGGGCATGCTCAACGCCGATCAGCTTCCGGCCTATTACCCGGACGTGGTTGACCCGGCGGTCGAGTCCGCGCTCGCGATGGTCCACTCGCGATTCAGCACGAACACGTTTCCGAATTGGTCGCGGGCGCACCCGTATCGTTACCTGTCGCACAACGGCGAAATCAACACGCTGCGCGGCAACATCAATTGGATGCACGCGCGGCAGAGCATGTTTCAATCGGAACTGTTCGGCGAGGACATCAAGAAAATCCTGCCGGTCATCGACACGGGCGGCTCGGACTCGGCCATGTTCGACAACGCGCTCGAGATGCTCGTGCTGACCGGGCGCTCGCTGCCGCACGCGGTGATGATGATGATTCCCGAGCCGTGGAGCGGTCACGAGTCGATGTCGCTGGAGAAGCGGGCGTTTTACGAATATCACGCGTGCCTGATGGAGCCGTGGGACGGACCGGCGTCGATCGCGTTCACGGACGGCCTGCGCATCGGCGCGGTGCTCGACCGCAACGGCCTGCGACCAAGCCGCTACTACGTGACGAAGGACGATCTGGTCGTGATGGCGTCCGAGGTCGGCGTGCTCGACATTCCGCCGGATCGCGTGTTGCACAAGGGCCGGCTGCAGCCGGGCCGCATGTTCCTGGTCGATCTCGAAAAAGGCCGAATCATTGCCGATGACGAGATCAAGCACGAGGTCGCGACCGAACACTGGTACAGCCAGTGGCTGCACGAAAATCTCGTCAGCCTCGAAGACCTGCCCGACGGGCCAGTCGAGCCAGAGCCGGAGCACCGCACGATTCGTCAGCGGCAGCAGGCATTCGGCTACACGACCGAGGATCTGCGGTTCTTGATGGCGCCCATGGCCACAGACGGCGTCGAGGCGCTCGGGTCGATGGGCACTGACACGCCTCTCGCCGTACTCTCCGACAAGCCGCAGCTCTTGTACAACTACTTCAAGCAACTCTTCGCGCAGGTGACGAATCCGCCGGTCGATTCGATTCGCGAAGAGATCATTATGTCCACGGAATTGTGGACGGGCTCGGAGCAGAATCTGCTGCAGCCGACCGCTCGCTCGTGTCACACGATCAAGCTGAAGACGCCGATTTTGAAAAACGAGGAGCTGGCCAAACTCAAGGCGCTCGACGGGCACGCGATGGCCGTGCCGGTGTCCGAGGGCGAGGGCGTGAAAGAGGGATTCAAGTCGGTCACGCTGCCGATGCTGGTCGACGCGACGGCGGGCGGGCCTGGGCTAGAGCGAGCGGTCGAAGCGTTGTACCGCGGCGCGTCAGACGCAATTGCCGCCGGCGCGAACGTCATTATTCTCTCGGATCGCGGCATCGACCACGATCACGCGGCGATTCCCGCCCTGCTCGCCGTCGCCGGCGTGCACCATCACCTGATCCGCGAAGGCACACGCACGCGCGTCGGCCTCGTAGTTGAATCCGGCGAGCCGCGCGAGGTGCATCATTTTGCCCTGCTGATCGGCTTCGGTGCCGCGGCGATCAATCCGTACCTCGCATTCGAAACGCTTGACGACATGATCCGCGAGGGAATGTTGACTGAGGCCGAGCACGACAAGGCGGTGAAAAACTTTGTGAAGGCCGCCGTGAAGGGAGTCGTGAAAGTCATCTCGAAAATGGGCATCTCGACGATTCAGAGTTATTGCGGCGCGCAGATTTTCGAGGCGATCGGGCTGAACCAGCAGGTAATCGACAAATACTTCACGTGGACCGCGTCGCGCGTAGGCGGCGTCGGCGGTGAAGTGATCGCCGAGGAGGTGCGCCGCCGCCACGATCACGCGTTCCCCGACCGGCAACTCAACGGGCGACAACTCGACGCCGGCGGACAGTATCAATACCGCCGCGACGGCGAGTACCATCTGTTCAACCCGGAGACCGTTCACAAGCTGCAGTACGCCTGCCGCACGAACAACTACCAGACGTTTAAGGAATACTCGCGGCTTGTGGACGATCAATCCGCGCGGCTCTGCACGCTGCGCGGCTTGATGCAACTGAAATTCGCCGAGCAGCCGATTCCGATCGAGGAGGTCGAGCCGGTCGAGTCGATCGTGCGGCGATTCAAATCGGGCGCGATGAGTTACGGGTCGATCTCGCAGGAGGCCCACGAGTCGCTGGCGATCGCGATGAATCGCATCGGCGGCAAATCGAACACGGGCGAAGGCGGCGAGGATCCTGAGCGCTACGTGTGGTCGAACGAACTCGGCGATTCGAAGAACTCGGCAATCAAGCAGGTAGCGAGCGGCCGGTTCGGCGTGACGAGCAACTACCTCGTCAACGCGAAGGAGTTGCAAATCAAGATGGCGCAGGGCGCGAAGCCCGGCGAGGGCGGCCAGTTGCCGGGTCACAAGGTTTACCCGTGGATCGCTAAGGTGCGTCACTCGACGCCGGGCGTCGGACTGATTTCGCCGCCGCCGCACCACGACATTTATTCGATCGAAGACCTCGCGGAGTTGATCCACGACTTGAAGAACGCGAATCACCGCGCGCGGATCAGCGTGAAGCTCGTGGCCGAAGTCGGCGTGGGCACGATCGCGGCCGGCGTGTCAAAGGGCAAGTCGGACGTCGTGCTGATCTCCGGTCACGACGGCGGCACGGGCGCGTCGCCGCTCACGTCGATCAAGCACGCCGGCGCGCCGTGGGAACTCGGCCTCGCCGAAACGCAACAGGTGCTGGTGCTGAACGATTTGCGCAGCCGCATCTTCGTTGAGGTGGACGGCCAGCTCAAAACCGGCCGCGACGTGGTGATCGGCGCGCTCTTGGGCGCGGATGAATTTGGCTTCGCGACCGCGCCGCTCGTTGTGCTCGGTTGCGTGATGATGCGCGTCTGCCACTTGAATACGTGCCCGGTCGGCGTGGCCACGCAGGACCCGAAGCTGCGAGCGAAATTCACCGGTGACCCCGGTCACGTCGTCAATTTCATGCACATGATCGCGCAGGAAGTCCGCGAGTACATGGCCACGCTCGGCTTCCGCACGTTGAACGAAATGATTGGCCGCGTGGACAAGATCGAGATGCAGCCGGCAGTCGAACATTGGAAGGCATGCGGCCTCGATTACTCGCAGATACTTCACCAGCCGCAAGTGCCGGCGCACGTCGGCCGATACCGGCAGATCGAACAGGACCACGGCCTTGACAAGTGCCTCGACAACACGACGCTGCTCGAACTTTGCCGGCCGGCGATTGAACGCGGCGAACGCGTCGAGGCGAAGCTGCCAATTAAGAACATCAACCGCGTGGTCGGCACGATCACGGGCAGCGAGCTGACACAGCGCCACGGGCCAAACGGCCTGCCGGACGACACGATCCGGTTGCATTTCAAAGGATCGGCCGGGCAGTCATTCGGCGCGTTCGTGCCGCGCGGCATGACGCTCACGCTGGAAGGCGACTCGAACGATTACATCGGCAAGGGCCTGTCCGGCGGCAAGATCATCGTCTTCCCGCCGGCCGGATCCACGTTCGTGCCGGAGGAGAACATCATCGTCGGCAACGTGGCACTTTACGGCGCGACATCCGGCGAGGCGTACATTCGCGGCATGGCGGGCGAGCGGTTTTGCGTGCGCAATTCGGGCGTGCGTGCGGTCGTCGAGGCGGTTGGCGACCACGGCTGCGAATACATGACGGGCGGCCGCGTTGTCGTGCTCGGCCCGACCGGCCGCAATTTCGCTGCCGGCATGTCCGGCGGCATCGCCTACGTGCTCGACGAGAATGGCGAATTCCGCACCAACTGCAACACCGAGATGGTCACGCTCTATTCGCTTGACGACACCGACGAAATCGCGGTCGTTGAGCAGATGATCCGGCAGCACGCCGAATACACGAAGAGCCAGCGGGCGTTCAAAGTGCTCGCCCTCTGGAACGAAATGGTCCCTCAATTCGTCAAGGTCCTGCCGAACGACTTCAAGCGCGTGCTCGACTCGCAGCGAACCATGCTCGCGCAGGGCCTGTCCGAAGAAGACGCGATCATGGCCGCATTCGAACTGAACGCGAAAGACGTGTCGCGGGTGGGAGGGAAGTAGTTGGCCCGATTGAGATGCACGAGACAGGAACGGTCGCAAATGGGCACGATCCGAACAATCGAACCACGCAGAATCAAGCGGCCCGGATATCGCCAAGATCCGAGTTGGGCCGATGTGCAGGGCTATTTCTCCGGACCGGTCCCGCCGGTGGACCACGCGAGGGCGTTGAAGGAAACGGCTTGGCTCACAAAAACTCAGCTTGCCATGCGGCTCGAGGGGTATGTGGAAGTTGATCCGAAAGAACTAATCCGCGTTTTGAACCGGGCCCGAGTGAAATTTGTACTTATGGGAGCGCACGTGACAAATGCCTGGTCTCGCGTGAATCGCGCGACGCGCGACGTGGACGTGCTCGTCCAAAAATCGCATCACCGCAAAGCAGTCCAAGCGATTCAAAAAGCGTTTCCCACGCTTCAGCCGGAGGACAATCCCGTCGTTACTCGCTTTCGGGACCCGGCCGACGGCGAAGTCGCCATCGACGTCATGAAGCCATCGCACGAAATCCACAAGGCGGCATTGAAACACACCGTGCGTGTGCTCGGAACGCATTTCGTGCCGACGCTGGAGATGCTGCTCGCATGCAAATTTGCGGCCATGATTTCACCCAACCGAGAACGGACGCGAAGCATGCAGGATGCTGTCGATTTCGCTCGAGTCATTGAACACAACAAGAACGACGTCAGGCGCGAGAAACTTCGCGAGTACGGCGAGTTCGTGTACCCGGGCGGCGGCGCGGAACTGGTGAAGCTCGTCGAAGGCGTGTTGGCCGGACGAACGCTGGCGTTTTGAGGAGTGAGGTGTTGAACGATGGGCAAGCCCACAGGATTCATGGAATTCAGCCGCGAGCTGCCGGTGTACCGGCCGCCCGCGGAACGCGTCGGCGATTGGTTCGAGTTTCACGAGCACATGCCGGAGGCGAAGCTGCGCGAGCAGGGCGCGCGGTGCATGGACTGTGGCGTGCCGTTCTGCCACACCGGAACGCTGCTCGCCGGCATGGCGTCGGGCTGCCCGATCAATAATCTGATTCCGGAATGGAACGATCTGGTGTATCGCGGGCTCTGGCGCGAGGCGCTCGATCGATTGCACAAGACGAACAATTTTCCAGAGTTCACTGGCCGCGTGTGCCCGGCACCGTGCGAGGGTTCGTGCGTGCTCGGAATCAGTGAGCCGCCGGTGACGATCAAGAACATCGAATGTTCGATCATCGACAAGGGATTCGAGGAAGGCTGGGTCACGCCCGAATCGCCCGCGAAGCGAACCGGCAAGAAAGTGGCGGTCGTGGGCTCCGGGCCGGCGGGGCTGGCGTGTGCCGCGCAGCTCAACCGCGCCGGTCACTCGGTCACGGTCTTCGAGCGGGCCGACCGCGTCGGCGGCCTCTTGATGTACGGCATCCCAAACATGAAGCTCGACAAGCGAATCGTGCAGCGGCGCGTCGATCTCATGGCCGCGGAGGGTGTGACGTTCGTCACGAGTTGCGAAGTCGGCAGGGACGTGCCGGCCGCCGAGCTGCGCACGGACTTTGACGCGATTGTGCTCTGCGGCGGCGCGACGAAACCGAACGACTTCTTCACAAAAACCGACGGGCGCAACCTCAATGGCATTTACTTTGCGATGGAATTCCTGCACGCGAACACGCAGAGCCTGCTCGACTCGAACCACGATGACGGTAACTATATTTCGGCGCAGGGCAAGGACGTGATCGTGATTGGCGGCGGCGACACCGGCACCGATTGTGTCGGCACCGCGCTGCGGCACGGCTGCCGCAGCCTGCTGCAGCTTGAGATCGTGCCGCAGCCGCCGCTGGAACGAGCCGCCGACAATCCGTGGCCGCAGTGGCCGAAGGTGTACAAGCTCGATTACGGTCAGGAAGAGGGCAAGGCGCTGTGGGGCAACGACCCGCGGCGTTTCGCCGTTCAGACGGCAAAGTTTCTCGGCGACGACCGTGGAAATTTGCGGGCGATCCAAACAGTCCGAGTTGAGTGGGTCAAAAACAACGGCCGCGCCGCGCCGCGCCCCGTCCCCGGCATGGAGCGGGAGCATCCTGCCCAGCTCGTGCTGCTCGCGCTCGGATTCTCCGGCCCCGAAAATCAACTGCTCGATCAGCTTGGCGTCGAAAAAGATCCGCGCTCGAATGCAAAGGCCGAGTTCGGCAAGTATGCGACAAGCGTTCCAGGCGTGTTCGCCGCGGGTGACATGCGCCGCGGCCAGTCGCTTGTCGTGTGGGCCATCGCGGAAGGCCGCGAGGCGGCGCGCGAGTGCGATCGGTTCCTCATGGGCGAGACGGCATTGCCGTGATTCGTCCCATTCGCGCGACGGCGATCGTTCATGAATGAAGCCGTAACGTTTTGTCACGTTGAAGCGGCGGAGCCAATTGTGCATCGCTGGCTCGCGCGCACGCCGCTCTACGAATACCCGACCCTGTCTCGGTCACTCGGCTGTGGCTTTTGGCTCAAGCACGAGAATCATCAGCCGCTTGGCGCGTTCAAGGTGCGCGGCGGCGTCAATCTAATTCATTCGTTGACGGACGACGAGCGGCAGCGCGGGATTATCGCGGTGAGCACGGGCAATCACGGGCAGTCGCTGGCGTGGGCGTGCGCTCGGATGGGTGTACCGTGCACAATCGTCGTTCCCGCGGCCGGTAATGCAGACAAGAAAACAGCCATGCGGGCGCTCGGAGCAAAACTGATCGAGCACGGCCGCGATTTCGACGAGGCCAAGTCGTTTTGCGAGCAGCTCGTTTCGGCGCCGGGGCTGGCGGCGGGCGACTCGGCGCAAAAACACTTCGCGCCAGGCCAGGCGCCGCGTTACGTCCATTCGGCGAACGAGCCAAAGCTGATTGCCGGAGTTGGCACCTACGCGCTCGAGATCTTCGAGACGCTTCCCGCCCTCGACGTACTGATCGTGCCGATCGGACTGGGCAGCGGCATCTGCGGCGCGGCCATCGTTGCCCAACAGCTTTCGCCGGCGACGCGAGTGATCGGCGTGCAGGCGGAGGGCGCGCCGGCCGTCACTATGTCGTGGCGAAGCGGCACGATCGTTACGACTGAAAAAATCGGCACCAGCGCCGAGGGGATTGCCACGCGCGGGCCGGCGACGATTACGCTCGAAATCATGCGCCGGCTCGTCCATGACATTGTGCTTGTAAGCGAGAGCGAGATCGAACACGCGATCCGGTTGCTGCTCGCGACCACGCACAATTTGGCGGAGGGTGCCGGGGCGGCCAGCACGGCGGCGGCGCTGAAGATTCGATCGGAACTCGCCGGCAAGAGGGTCGTCGGCGTGCTCTCCGGCGGCAACCTGGATGTGCGGACGTTGCCAAAGATTCTGGCCGGGGGCGACCCGATTGGCGATCCGGGCTGCGTGAACTAAGCTTCCTGCAGAAGTCGTAACTTAGTTCCGTCTACCAACCATGGCGTGCCCACCATGTCGAGCACAGTCGCAACGGATCATCGCACCGATCGTGATCGCGAGTTCCACGATCTTCTGGCTACCGTGTTCGATCGTTTTTTTGATTGCCCGTTCTTCCTATTCGATGCGCTAACACGCGACTCGGTGGCTGGTGCGCGGCCGGAAGCTGCGATCCAATTGCCGGACTGGCTTGTCAACGCCGCCCGCGTTGCGGATCTGGAGCGCGTGGCCGTCCAAGTGATTTGCGGCGAGCTTCAGGTGCTCACGATCCCCGTGGGACGCGGCAACCGGCCGGAGTTGCTCGCTCTAGGTGTATTGGCAACGAGGCCTCTCACCGCAGCGGAACAGCAAGACGTGAGCCGCCGCTGGCGGATCAATCTTCCCGCTGATTCGCTGAGTTACTGCCAGCCGCGGCTGTTGCAGCGACTGGGCCGCGAGGCGCTGGCGACGATCGCCGATCAGCAGAAGCTGCACTCGCGGGAAAACGAATTGCGGCAACTCGCTTCGCAACTCACTCGAAACTACGAAGAAATCACGCTGCTGCACCAACTCACGCGCGAGGCGCAGGTGTCGCACGGCGTTCGCACGCTGCAGGAATTGACGCTCTCGCTGCTGTCGGAACTGCTCGGCGCGCCGCAGCTCGTCTACCTTGATGCAGAAAGCGGCGCGGTGCTCGTGCAGGGCCGGCAACTGCTCGTGGCGAGTCAGTGCCAAGACCTCGTGCGAGTTGTCGGCGAGCGCGCGCGGCGCGGTGCGCTGGTGGAGAATCACCTCGCACGGCACGCGTGGTCTCGCGACTTTGCCGCGGTCGGCCGGCTGATCGTCGTGCCGGTCGCGGACCGCAACGAACAATTCGGCTGGTTAATCGCGCTCGCGACCGCCGACCAGCCGGAACTCGGCAGCGTCGAAGCCAGTCTGATGACCGCCGTGGCGGCCATCCTCGCGACGCATCACACAAACGTCAAACTTTACGGCAACATCAAAGACCTGTTCCTTGGCGTCGTGCGGGCCTTGTCATCCGCCATCGATGCGAAGGATCCGTACACGTGCGGCCATAGCGAACGCGTGGCACGCATCGCGCGGCGGATTGGCCAGGCGCTCGAATTGTCCGATGACGAGTGCAATCGGATCTACCTGTCCGGTCTGCTGCACGACGTCGGCAAGATTGGCATTCGCGACGCGGTGCTGCTCAAGCCGGGCCGACTCGAACCGGACGAGTGGGCGCACATTCAGGAACATCCGCGAATCGGCTACGAAATCTTGTCGGGCGTGCGACAACTGCGGGCCGTGCTGGCCGGCGTGCGCAGCCATCATGAGAATTTCGACGGGACCGGTTATCCGGACCGGCTTGGCGGCGAGCAAATCCCGCTGATGGCCCGCATCCTGGCCGTCGCGGACTCGTACGACGCGATGAGTTCCGACCGGCCGTATCGAAAAGGACTGGACGAGCAGCAGGTCGAGTGCATTTTCCACGAGGGAATGGACAAACAGTGGGATCGCCGCGTTGTGCAGAAGTTGCTCGCGCTTCGGCACGAGTTCAAAGTTGGTTCGAAGTCCAATTCGGGCGCGAAGGCGGTGCCGGCCTCGTCCACGGGAAACGGCTCGACTGCCCAGTCTCAGCCGATTGATTTGAGCAAGGTATCCAAGCTGATCTCGTTCAGTACGCGATGATTCACGCGCAAAAAGAAAGGTTCCCGGCCGTTTCCAGCCGGGAACCTTTGCAGTTTGCCGTAGCGAGCATTCAGGACTAGAAGTCGTCTTCGTCCACGATTTCCTTACCTTGCACGGTAAAGACGTAACCGTAGATTCTCTTGTCAATGTTCTCCGAAATGAATCGGACCGTGCCGTCACCCATCAGGAACTGTGAGCCGCCTTCATGGAAGCTGCGCACGTTCGAGAGGCGATCGGCCGGGCTGGACGTCGAGATGCACGGCCCGGTAGCACCAGTTGACGACGGTGCCGTGTTGGCACGGGACGTGTCAATCTGAGAAGCCATTACCAACCTCGGGTTCATTGGCGACGGCATTTCCGTGTTCGTGTTGCCATCGATCTTCAGGTCGACGCCAACATGCTGAAACGCGACGATGAAGATTGAGCCGCGCGGCCAGCCGTTGATGGTTGTGCCCGAGATTCGAGCGACGCCCCACGCCTGGTCAATACCCCAGGGTCGCGGACCGGTTCCCGAAAAGTTCAAAGCCGAGGCATCGGGCGGTTGAAACACTGCGGTGTTCGTCGTCCCGATCACGTGTTCGCCGCCGGAAACTTCACCCATCGCCACCGTGAGTGCCGTGCCGTCGCGCACGTCCTTGATGCTGATCTTCGTGTTCGGACCGAAGTGGCCCGAAAGTAACACCGGATACGACAGGTCTTGCGGACTGCCGCACAGCAGCGGAATCGCGCCGTTAACCATCGCGTAGTCGCTGGCACCGGCCAGAAGCGCCGGACCGCCAACCTGAACGACGCCTTCGTCGCGATTCGACGGGCAGAAGAACTGCTTCATCTGCTTGGAAATCGTGGTCGAATTCTCGACCCGGTACCAGTTCGCCGTCACCTGCGTCGGCGGGTCCGTGTTACGCGTCGCGGCGCCCGATACCGGCGGCGGACCGACTTTCGTGTTGTACGAGTTGTACAGTGCCTGTTCTTCAATGAACGGCAGCAGCATCAGGAAGCCCGTGTGCATCGAACCGACGGCGTTGTGATCGTCGTCCACCATGCCCATCGGGAACCGACCGAACGCATCGTGATAGTTGTGCATCGACAACCCAAGCTGCTTCAGGTTGTTCTTGCACTGGGTCCGACGAGCGGCCTCGCGGGCCTGCTGCACTGCAGGCAACAGTAGGGCGATCAAAACCGCGATGATGGCAATTACCACCAGCAGTTCGATCAGAGTGAAACCACGTCGCACTTTCTTCATTGCACCAACTCCTTGTAGTGAGAACGCCAGTGACCTACGCACCCTACCTCTCGCTCCGTTTCTCGTCGCGTCCCAGTGCCTTCTGGCTGGAGAGCACCTTGACTCGCTACGGCGGGAATCGTTTAAGCAAACTGCACACCACGATTGCACGATGTTCAAAAACATGATGCATGCAGACGTAGTCCTTTGAAAAAGTTGATCTTACAACGTTTTTGCAGAGAATTTGATCGCGGCTCAGTCAGCGGACTGATGACCAATTTCGGTCATGATGGTTGGAAGATCGCCAAGCGATCGATCGCAAGATGTTCAAATTCAATGACCTTGTGGCGAAACTAGTTTGTGTTCAGAAAGCGTCTGCCCGGCAGATACGCGGCCAAAGAATTCGCCTGAACTAATCGCGTTGGCCACCAACTCCAGCGGATCCCGTTTGACAAAATCCTTTCCATGACGTTTATCTTAAGTCGTTTATTAAATTGGCTTTACAACTCAAATGTATCAATCTGACAACAAAATCGGTAGCCGCAACAATGGCGTTGTTCTACACGTCGGCGGCGTTGTTCTACACGTCGGCGGCGTTGTCGTGTACGTCCCCGGCGTTGTCGTGTACGTCCGCGCCGCGGGTGCTCACGTCGGCGGCGTTGTCGTGTACGTCCGCGCCGCGGATGCTCACGTCCCCGGCGTTGTCGTGTACGGCCACGCCATCGTCGTCTTCCTCCAGACGACCGCCGCGTACTCCGCCAGCGTTTTGGCCTCGCGCCATGCCGTTTCGTGAGATCCCCGTTCAGGCCGCGGCTGGTTCTTGCGGTCAATCGGTGGGCCTGATCGGCCGTCGGCCGGCACGGCGTCCTTTCGCATCGGTGGTCGGTCGCCGGGGTTTCGCGGACCCATCGGTGGCTCGCCGCGACGGAACGATTCCGGCAATTCTTCGGGGTGCTTTTCGTAATACCACTCGAGCATGCGCAGTTGGCGGATGAAGCGGTTCATCGCCGGATCGTTTAGCACTTCGATCTGCTGCTTCGAGAGCTGTTTGCGAAACTCAAAGAGTTTTTCCGGGGCGACCGGCGGCAGCGGGCCGCGCCCGCGCAGTCGCGGATTCATGATCGGTGCTGGCAGCTCGAAGCCGAGTTGCTGCGCGAATTCAAGCAGCCTTTCGCCGCGGTCGAGCGGCGACGTTTGGTCGAGCTGCTCCATTTGTTCAGGAGTCAGTTTGGCCAGCAAGTTGGGCATGAGTCCCCGCAACGCCGGCCGGTCCGGCACGAGCCAATAGCGCCGCTCGCGATCGTCCAGTTCTTCGGCCGCTTTTGCGTCGCGAAAGGCGTTATAGAGGGTGCTCGATCCGTCCGCCGCCGCGTCGTCAAGCGCCTGGCGTTGGTAGAGCGGCAGTGCGTCGCGCCATTTGCGATACCCGTCCATGATCGATTTGTATCGCTCGCGTTTCGCGGGCGGCAGCGCTTGCAGGTCGGTGTGCAGCCGGCGGATTCGCTGTTGTTCCTCCGCGGGCAGCGCGAGGAAGTCCGCGCGGCGCTGCCACGCGTGTAGCCGCTGCTGGCGCGACATCCGTTCGAGCTTGTCACGGTTGTTTGCGAAGCTGGCGGAGTCGGCGGCCCGTGCCGGTCGCGGCAAGGCGAACGCCGCTGCATGCCACGTCACGGCCGACAGCACGGCGACGGCAAGGCGCGTCAGAAGTTTTTGCTTTGTCTCGTTCACTGTTTTTGTGCCCTTACGGAGCTTTCGGTTCGCTGGCGTTTTGGTCCGGCGGTTTCTCGGCCGGCGGATTTTCGTCCGGCGCGGTCTCATTAGGCGCGGCGCCCGGCGCGGGGCCGGCCGCCGGTTCGGAAAACGCGCCAAGCTTTGCCAGGCTATCCAAGAACTCAATGTCCGGAATCGCGCGGTACGAGTCGAGATTCTCCACGATTTCCAGGTCGTTGATCAGTTCGCGCGTCGGGTCGGGCCACGCCAATCGGATCGCCGCGAAGCCGACGCCCGCCGCCGCCAGCACGCACGCGGCCCAGCCGACGATCTTGCCGGCGATGATCGTGAATCGTTTTAGTCGCCCCTCGATCATCTCCGCGCGGAGTTGCTGCGTGTGAATCCGCGTCACCGTCTGGCTCGCAAATTCCTCGGGCAGCTCCAGACGCGGCAGCCAGTCGAGCATGTTCCAGGTTTTTTCGAGCGCCTGAATTTCCCGGCGCACGCTGACCGATCGCGCGACTTTGTCCTCCAGCTTGATCGCGTCCGCCTCGGCAAGCTCGCCATCGAGGAACGCGACCAAGTTGATTCGCTCGTCGTCGGACAGTCGTGGTTGATGTTGTGGCTGCATGGCGTCTTGCGAATCTAACCCGGCATCGACTACGCGGTTCCGCGGAAGCGTTGAACGATTGAATCGTCGAACCGTTCAACGTTCAACCGCTCAGTTCTCACATCACATCCAAATACGGCTCCAACATCTCTCTCAAATTCGTTCGCGCACGCGACAGCAGCGACTTAATCGCCGACGGCGTGGTGCCCATGATCTGGGCGATCTCGGCGTAGCCAAGGTCTTCGAACTTATTAAGCAGCACGGCCATGCGCTGGCGTTCATCGAGTTTGCCGACGGCCTCGCGGACCATTTCGGCGACTTCGCTGGCGTGCAATTGGCCGGAGGCGGACGGCGACTTTTCGGCGACGAGTTGTTCTTGCGGCCGGGCGCCGAGCGGGCCGGAGTCGCGGGACTGGATCGCAACCGTGCGGCGCACTTTGCGCGAGCGCCGCGCGTTCATCGCGAGGTTATTCGTGATCGTGAAGATCCACGTCGAGAATTTCGCGCTCGGCTGGTAGCCGTGGCGGGCGCGATAGACGCGGAGAAAAACTTCTTGCGTCAAATCCTCCGCCTCCTCGCGGCTGCCGATCGCGTTGAACAGCACGGTCAGCACGCGATCCTGATATTTCGCGACCAACTCCTCAAACGCGCTCTCGTCGCCGTCCTTCACCTGCACCATCAGGCGGGCGTCGGGATCGACGATCAGCGATTCTTTGCTTGGGGTGTCGGTGGTGGACACGGGAGTCAGGGGTTAGGAATTAGGGGTTAGGGGTTAGGGGTTAGGGGTAGAGCCACGAGTTCGGTGGCGAATGACGGTGTTGTATTTCGTTGCCGGCCTCGGTCGTGCAATCGCAACTGTCCGCACGCCGCGTCGATTTTGCGGCCTTTCGTTTTTCGCACCTTGACGCTCAGGCCGGCGCGGCGGAGCGTCGCGGCAAACTCGTGCACTCGCTCCGCCCGCGGAGTGCGATAAGGCAAATCCGCGACCGGGTTGTACGGTATTAGATTCACGTGCACTTTGCGAGCGCCAATTAATGCGGCAAGCTGCCGGGCCTGCACGGCCGAATCGTTCGCGTCGCGCAGCAGCACGTATTCAAACGTCACTTGCCGGCCGGTTCGTTCGGCGAAGTAGTCGGCTGCGTCGAGCACGGCGGCGATGCCGATCTTCGCATTGGGCGGCACGAGCAGATTGCGCAGCTCGTCGTTCGGGGCGTGTAGCGACACGGCCAGATGATAGTTCTTGCCGGCGTCGGCGAGTTGCCGGATGCGCGGCGGCAGACCGACCGTCGAGATCGTGACGTGCCGCTGGCCGAGGCCGAGCCCGTCCGGGCGGCACACGCGATCGAGCGCCGCGAGCAGGTTGTCCAAATTCGCCAGCGGCTCGCCCATGCCCATGATCACCGCGTGCGTCAGCCGCTCGTCGGGCGCGAGCAGATTCCGCGCGAGCACGAATTGTTCGACGATCTCGTACGATTCCAGGTTGCGCACGACGCCGTCCAGGCCGCTAGCACAGAACACGCAGCCCATGCCGCAACCGACCTGCGTGCTCACGCACACCGTGCGGCGGCTGCGGTCGGCCATCAACACGCACTCGACCGCGTGACCGTCCGCCAGTCGCACGAGCAACTTCTGCGTGTCATCGGCCGTAACTCGCGCGGTCTCGACCGAGCTGCCGAACACGCAAAACTCCGCATCGAGCGCGGCCCGCAACTCACGCGGCAGGTCCGTCATTTCATCGAATTGGCTCGCGCGCCGCTCGAAAATCCAGCGCGCAATCTGGCGTGCGCGGAACGCGCGTTCACCCTGCGCCTCGCACCACGCTAGGAGCGCCAGAGAACCGAGACTGAGGATGGGCGTCTTCTTCATAACTTCGGAATGAACCGCCTGCGAATCGCGACTTCGGCCGCGCGGCAATCGCGTCGGCCAGAGTCATTCTAACCGGCGGCAGCGCGGGCCTAAAGGGGCGTCGCGCGGTGATCGATTGGTGATGTAGTTCGAGCAGTCGTCGGTCGCGCCGCGCGTGATGCCCGGCCGGATGCCGCGTTTGACTCGAGCTGGGTCGCCGAATTCGTCGAACTGCAGTTGGTGGGCGCACGACGCACTTTGCGATTCTGAAGTGCGAAAGTGTGGCACGCCCTGAGGCTTGAGAAGGGCGTGGTTTGCGTTCCCTGTCGCCACGCCCATCGCAGACTCTGGGCGTGCCACACTGCCGTCCCCCAACTCAAAGAAGCCGGCGCCTGCGGCATCGTCGAGTATCCGCTGAATAAGATCATCGAGTGATCGAGCGTAGCCTTCACGCTACGTCTGATGAAGTGGCGGGCCGGTGAACCCTCGACGTACCGGGCCGATGCTTCTCTCGTCACACCCTACGTCCTGCGTCCGTGTGCAATGCAGGCTGACAGCTCGCACTTGCTTGCGCCGCGACGGACCGTACAGTAGGGGCGTCTTCATCATGCCCGCTGAACCGCGCGAGGTGCTGCATGGACACCGACCGAAACCTGCTCTTCGGCGTCTTGGCCCTGCAGACCGACCTGATTGACGCGACGCAATTCGCGGAGGCGTGCGGCGCGTGGGCGACGCGAAAGGATGTGCCGCTCGCGGAGATTCTCGTCGAACGCGGATGGCTGGCGAAAGACGATCGCGAGCAAGTCGAGAAACTCATGGAGCGCAAACTCCGGCGGCATGGCGGCGACGTGCGTGCGTCGCTCGCGGCGGTCGCCGACGTGCGGGCGCGGGACATCATCAAGAGCATCAACGACTCCGACGTGCAGAAGAGCATGTCGTCGTTGCCGCCGGCCGCCGGGCACGTGCTGATCGAGTCCATGCCCGGCCCGGTCGCGACGTTGCTGCCGCAGCACCAGGAACGCTCGCGCTACACGCTCACGCGGCTGCACGGCGAGGGCGGGCTTGGCAAGGTCTGGATCGCACGCGATCAGGACCTGAACCGCGAGGTCGCGCTCAAGGAGTTGCAGCCCGCGCTGTCGAAGCACCTCGAAGCCTGGCGGCGCTTCCTCAAAGAGGCCCAGGTCACCGGCCAACTCGAACACCCGAACATCGTGCCGGTCTACGAACTGACCCGCCGCCGCGAGGACAACCAGCCGTTCTACACGATGAAGTTCGTGCGGGGCCAGACGCTGGCCGAGGCGATCCGGGAATATCACCAGAGGGGTCAGGGGTTAGGGGTTAGGGGTCAGGAGTCGGCAACCGACACGCTCGAATTCCGCCGGCTACTCGGCGCGTTCGTCTCGGTGGCGAACGCCATCGCCTACGCGCACTCGCGGGGCGTGGTGCATCGCGACTTGAAGCCGGCGAACGTGGTGCTCGGCGGCTTCGGTGAGGTGATCGTGCTCGATTGGGGGCTGGCGAAAGTCGCGGGCGCGGCGGACCCGCACGTGCAGACGCTCGGCATCAGCGAGGACGCCCGGACGGAGGAGACGCGGGCCGGCGCGCACCTCGGCACGCCCGCCTACATGGCACCGGAGCAGGCCGAGGGCCGCCGCGACCTGATCGACTCGCGAACGGACATCTACGGCCTGGGCACGAACCTGTTCGAGATCCTCACGGGCCGCCCGCCGCACGACGGCGCGAATACGGCCGAACTGTTGCGCGGAATCATTAACGAACCGACGCCGCGAGCGAGAGACAAGAAGGGGAGTAGGGAATCGGGAGTAGGCAGTAGTGATTCTGGCGCCCTACTCCCTACTCCCCATTCCCTACTCCCGCCTCTTCCGCTGGACGCCGTCTGCTTCAAGGCGATGTCGAAGTCGCGCGACGACCGCTACGCGACGGCGACGGAGTTGGCCGAGGACGTGCAGCGGTACTTGGCGGACGAGCCGGTGTCGTGTTATCGCGAGCCGCGGCTGGTGCGGGCGCGGCGGTGGATGAAGCGGCACCCGACGCTGCTCGTCTCAACGGCCGCGACCGTGCTCATCTCGCTCGCGAGTCTCGCCGCCATCGCCGCGCTCGTCGGCCAATCGAACCGCTCGCTCGCGGCGAAGAACTCGGAACTCGATCGAAAGAACTCCGAGCTGGAGCAGGCGAACCAGCGCGAGCGGGACGCCACCGCGCTGGCCCTGGAGAACGCCCGGGAGGCCCGCGAGCAGAGCCAGATCGCGCTGAAGTCGTACGAAAGGCTCGGCGACGTGCAGCGTCAGTCCGGGCAGGTGACCGAGGCGCTGGGGTCGTATCAAAAGGGTCTGGAGATCGGTCAGAAGTTGGCGGCGACCCCCTCACCCCTTCCCCTCTCCCCCGCGGCTGGGGAGAGGGGAAGGGGTGAGGGGGCCCACGCCCAACGCGACATGTCCGTCTTGTACGCGAAGCTCGGCGATGTGCAGGTTCAGTCCGGGCAGGTGACCGAAGCGCTGCGGTCGTACGAGAAGGGTCAGGAGATTCGTGAGAAGTTGGCGGCGGCCGATGCGACGGACGCCCAGGTACAGCGCGATCTGTGGGTCAGCTACTACACGATTGGTGAGGTCGAGCGGGCTGCGAAGCAGTACCAGAAGGCCCTTGCCTGGTATGAGAAGGCGGCGGCTAAGTCGAAGGCTATGCAGGATGCCGGACGGCTGGCGGCGGGGGACGAGAATATCCTGATAATTCTGGATGGGAGGATTCGGCAGTGCAAGCACGCGGCGACGGCGTTGGGTGATTGGAAGACGCTTCTGGAACAACCGGCGGAGTTGCTGCCGGTGTTGCTGGACTTGCGTGGGACGGAGTTGGTGAAGGAGGGTCGCACGGCCGAGGCGGTTCAGGCGGTCGCGAAGTTGCGGGAACTGGGCACGGCGACGGCGGGGCAACTCTACAACGCCGCGTGCGTCTACAGCCTGTGTGCCGCCGGGATCAAGGCCGAGAAGGACGAACTCACCGCCGAGCAGGCCGCCGAGCGGCAGCGGCACATCGACCACGCGTTGGAGACGCTCCACGAGGCCATCAAGGCCGGCTACAAGAACTTCGCACACATGCAGAAGGACCCCGACCTCACCGTGCTCCGCGACCTGCCGGAGTTCAAGGCCCTGCTACCGAAGTAAGCCGACCCTCGTTTGTGGCTTGTTACAAGACGCGACTCAAATTAGGATTGAAATATGTCCACACAGGAACTACTCGTCGAGGAGATCAAGCGTCAGCCAGAGCCTGTGTTGCGCGAAGTGTTGCACTACCTGCGATTTCTCGCAGGGCAGCGAGAGGAAGAGAGTTGGTCCGACGTGCTGCCCGCTCGCGAAGTCGAGCAAGAAGTCATGGACATTCTAGATGGCCGCGAACCCGAAGCACGGTGAGATTTGGTTGGCGGACTTGGGCATAGCCGGAAAGACACGGCCCGTCGTGGTGCTTCTGGCGGACGATGTACCCGTCGAGCGCACGCTGATCATCTACGTGCCTCTCACGACCCAAAACCGCGGCAGCGTGCTGGAAGTGAGTTTGGGTCATCTTCGTTTTCTCGACAAACCATCCGTAGCCAACGTACAGGGTGTTGGTGCATTGCCGCGTGCGCGATTTGAACGTCGACTCGGCACGGTGCCTGCGGCTGATTTGGATCGAATCAAGCAAGCCCTCCGCGTCGCCTGCGGCTTGTGACCACGCGCTGGAGACGCTACGCGAGGCCATCAAGGCCGGCTGGAAGGACTTCGCACACATGCAAAAGGACCCCGACCTCACCGTGCTCCGCGACCTGCCGGAGTTCAAGGCGCTCGTGCCGCAGTAGAAACCCTTCGGTGGGCAGCACGATCATGCCGGTGGACAGAACGGCCATTCCGGGCTGGAGGCGTTGGGTATCGGTACGCCGCCGTGGCCCGTCGGTGACGGAAACTGGACACTCGGTGGGTAGATGAGGCGTGTCGGTGGACCTGCGTCTGGCGTCGGTTGGCTGGCGAGGAGTCTGGGTCATGTCGAGAGGCTCGTCGGTGACAATAAACGGTCCGTCGGTGACCAGAAACTGGCCGTCGGTTACACGAAACGGGACGTCGGTGGGCAGAAACTGGCCGTCGGTGATACCGACACGCCTTGGCTGCTCACCGACGTGCCTCGCCATATCACCGACGTGCCTCGCCATCTCACCGACGTGCCTCGCCATCTCACCGACGTGCCTCGCCGGCTCACCGACGTGCCTCTCCGCCTCACCGACGTGCCTCTCCGCCTCACCGACGTGCCTCGCCGGCTCACCGACGTGCCTCTCTGCCTCACCGACGTGCCTCGCCGGCTCACCGACGTGCCTCGCCAGCTTACCGACTGGCCTCCGGTCGTCACC
>Ga0247727_10003731_pt1 | contig 33318 bp, 25 predicted proteins | sample WisWelCaveWW1625_FD_202498 | JGI IMG/M metagenome (GOLD analysis project Ga0247727, IMG submission 202498) | Biofilm microbial communities from Wishing Well Cave, Virginia, United States - WW16-25 | ecosystem: Environmental > Aquatic > Deep subsurface > Groundwater > Cave microbial mat | place...
GGATGGAAGGTGGGATGCTTGCCACTCATCAAATCGCGCGTCCATCCGCCAATGTATTCGTCCAATTCGCCTGTGTCTGGATTCGCAAACGCGTGAATTTGTAATTTCACGAGCGCGTCAGTGTCCGCTTGCGTCGTGCGACGGAGAACGAGTCCATCGCCTAAATTTTTTAATATCTCCATTCGCCTCCTTCGCATAGTTGTCATTTCGAGCGGCTTTTGCCACGATGTAATCATCGCCGAAATCTCACTGGGCAAAACCGAGATTTCTCGTTCCTCTGCTCAGAAACTTCCGCCTGTCATTGCGAGGGACGAAGCAATCTCGGTTGTCGCGTGGAGATTGCTTCGTCGCAGAGAGCACTCCTCGCAATGACACTTCACCCGTTTCTGTCATTAAACCTCACGCCCGCGCGTGATGTAGGTTTCGCAATGACATGCGTAATGTGAATTACTTTTTACTTTTTACTTTTTACTCATCGCCGCCCGATCTGGATACGCGCGCAGCGTTCCATGTTCAATCGCCCAAAGCCCCGTCGCAAACCGATCAATGAACGCGCGATCATGTGCGGCGACAAGGATCGATCCAGGAAACGCGTCGAGCGCAGCGTGAAAATTTTCGCGAGAAGGAATGTCGAGATGATTGATCGGCTCGTCCAAAATCAGAACGTTTGCTTTTTCGGAAACCAGTTTTGCGAGAATCAAACGCGCGCGCTCGCCATAACTCAATTTCCCAATGGGCGTAAAAACCTCATCCTTTTCAAACATAAAAAAATGCAAAAAATGGCGCGCCTCTGTTTCATCCACGGGCATCAGCGAACGAATCAACTGCAGCGGCGTTTGTTTCACATCCAACGTTTCTTGTTCTTGCGGCATGTAACCAATTCGCACATTCGCGCCCAAACGCACGCGTCCTTCGCGCGGCGCGATTTCACCAACAATAATTTTCAGCAGCGTAGATTTTCCCGTGCCATTCGCGCCAATGAGCGCAAGGCGTTCGCCGTGACGGAGAGTCGCGTTCATATTGCGAATGAGAAAAGGCTGAGGGCTGATTACTAAAGACTGCTTACTGGGCTGAAAAGAGTGTCCAACCTCCTCCAATGCCAACACCATCTGCGCACTGCGCGGCATTTCGCCAAAATCCAATTTCATTGCATAACCCGCTTTGGGTTTATCTATTTTGTCATCGGTCTGAATTTTTTCAATGCGCTTTTCAATACTCTTTGCCCGCGCCACCGTCGCTTTGGAACGATTCGCAAAAAATGCTTTGGCAAATTTATCGTTCGTGTCCGCCTTGCCGCCTTGACGAAATTTGGCGATGCCGCGAATCTGGCGCGCCGCGTCGGTTAGCCGCGCAATTTCAATTTGCTGGTCTTGATATGCCGACCACTGGTGTTCGAGTTCGCGCGCTTTCGCAATTTCGTAATCCGAATAATCGCCGTGATAGATCGTGACGCGATGCGTCATATCATCCAGTTCGAAAATTTGCGAGACGGTGTGATCGAGAAAGACGCGATCATGGGAAACGATCAATGCCGCGCCCGCGTAATTTCGAATAAAACGTTCGAGCCATTCGAGCGCGTCCACGTCGAGGTGATTTGTTGGCTCATCGAGCAACAAAACAGTCGGATCGGTAATCAGCAAGCGCGCAAGCCCCGCGCGCGTCCGTTGTCCGCCACTCAATTTTTCGATGGACATTTCGCGCGGCACATTCTCCAAACCCAACCCGCGCAAAATTTCCTCAATCCGCGTCTCGACAGCATATCCCCCCAACGCGTCAAACCGCGCGCACGCGTCGCCATACTCTGCCAGCAAATTGACGTTTGACGCTTCACATCCGAGTTCTTGCGCCAACGCGTCCATTTTTATTTTCGCTTCCTCCCACGCGCGTACACCTTGACGAATCAACGCGTCGAGCGTGAGCGATTCATCGAACGTTTGCCCTTGCGGCAAATACCCCAACGTCGCGTGCGCGTCAAGGCGCGCGAATCCCGCATCGGCTTGTTCAATGCCCGCGATGATCCGCAGCAGCGTCGTTTTCCCCGCGCCGTTCGGTCCAACGAGTCCCGCCCGTTCGCCTCGATTCAGGACGAATGAGACATCATCAAGAATCGTGGTGATGCCGTAGGATTTTGAAAGATGCGAAACTTGCAACATTGGTTCAGCCGTCTGGTGGTCGGATGGTCGGCTAGTCGGGGGGTTTGACCAGCCGACTAGCCGACGAACTGACTATCCGACTGCTTTTTCGAGAACTACCCGCGTCTTGAACGCTTTGAAACCCAAGCGTTCGTACAACGCCAGCGCGCCCGTCAGATTTTCGGCGTCCACATCGAGACCGAGATACTCGAATCCGTCCGCGCGAAAACGGCGCATCGCTTCGGCGAGCAGAAATGAGGCGAGACCCCGTTTGCGATACGCGCGCCGCGTGCCAAGATTTCCAACCCAACCGCGTTTTATGCCGCGTCGTTCATTGTCCACTGTGTTGTCGTAACAGAGGATATACGCTGCAACCTCCGTGCCATCCATTACCGCCAGCGTAATGTCGCGCCGCAAATCCGAGACATGCGTAAAGTTCGCGCGCCATGTTTCTACAGAAACCTGCTGCGAGCCCCAATGATCGCGGAACGATTCGTTGCGCGCATGACGCAACGGTTCATCCAGCTCATCGTCGTATGCGCGTAGCGTCAGACCCAATGGCAAGGCATCGTCGGGAATCGGATCGCGCAAATCGCGCTGCATTTGGTACGAGGAACGGGTGTGTTGATAGCCGCGCGCCTGATGCGATGAAATCATCTCCGTCGCGGTGTCTGGAAAATCAACGCGCAAAACGCGCGGCAGATCGTCCGCCTCATTCGCTTGCGCGATTTCGGCGAGACGTTCTGCCGCGCGTTCCTCCATCCATTCGAGACACTCGTGTTCCAAACCCTGCGCGCGCGCTTCGGGCGCAATATCACACGCGAGGTACGCGACATTTTCCGCTGTCGGTTTTGGAAACGTAAAGATGCGCGCGAACGCGGCGAGTTTGCCCGTGAGCGCGCGAATGATGCGCGCATCTTTCAAAGGTTGACTGCGTGGATCGTCGTACTGATTTTGCAAATCCTCGACGGTTTCATAGTAATCATTGTCGTCCACGCGATTCATCACTTGAAACAATTCCCAAATTTCGGGAATGTCCCCGCGTGTGTAACCGCGCCACGTAAATTTTTCTTGTTCGTGAATTGTGGGGGAGAGAATCGAGAAAGGCATGTCACACCTCATTTTGATTTTTGAATTTTGATTTTCGATTTGCGATACGCAAAGCGCGATTGTTCGATTCACGTTTCCGTTTCACGCTTGACGTTTCACGTTTGACGGTCCGCCATCCGCTTACGATAGATCGTGAACCTCCGCACCGTTTTGTAGCCAACACTTTCGTACAAATGCAGCGCATCATTTGGGTTTTGCGTGTCCACGCCGAGCGCGGTACTGTCAAAGCCCATGTCGCGAAACATTTTCAAGGAACGCACCAGCAATGCTGTGGCGACGCCGCGTCTGCGCCAGGGTTTGCGAACCGCAATGTCTTCAGTGTGTCCGCGTTTGTAGCCGTACTGTTTGTTTTCACTTTCGTCCACATGATTCAGAATCATGCCGACAAACTCATCGCCGTCCCACGCGATTTGCCACAGCTTGGGTTTCCAGATTTCCTTTTTCAGCCAGCGTTCAAAATCGCCCTCTTCCACGATTGGCGCGCTCCAATCGTCCGCGAACGCTTCTTCGCCGCCATAATAAATTTTTCGCATATCATCGGGTTTCACGGGACGCGTTTCGATGCCCGCGGGCAATGCCGCTTCGGGAATGTTTTCCAGATTCGCGCGCAGCATATCGAAAAAGTAACGCGCCGCTTGATAGCCGTCTGCTTCCACCATGTCGCTTAACCATGCTTGCGAGTCAGCTGCTTCAGTCTCAAACCAACACTCTGCATTTTCGGGATGAACCGCCGCGTACTCGTACAAACGGCGCTGCACGCGCGACAACAATTCATTTTCGATGCCGCGCCCGCGAAATTCGGGCAGCACAAAAATCCAATGCCCGTGAATGAATTTCGCGTTGTTTTCTTGAAACCACCGACAGCCCGCATACGCGACGAGTTCGCCGTCCTGTTCGACGAGAAACAAATTTTGCCGCGCGTCAAAATTTTTCATCCGCGCGTACATTCGTGACAAATCGTCCGCCGTGCGTCCTTCTGGCAACTCATCCGCGTTTTTGCTGGCGATCAGAACACGCGACATTTTTTCAAAATCCGCGTCCGCGCGCCAATTTCGGCAAGTGAATCCTTGCGCGTCGAGCGCGCTTGAAGTTTCAAGCGTGTCAAGTGTCATTGTTGCGATCATTTGTCATTCATCCTTTCCGCGATACGCGATACGCTATTCGCGATTCGCTAAAACGCTTTTCGATATGCAATAAACGTTTTCGTCGGGAGATACCCCAACTTTTCGTACAGCCGCAGCGCGCCCGATCCATTTTCGCTGTCCACACCGAGCGATACTTCGGTGTAGCCCAAATCCTTGAATTGCTGCAACCCGCGCGTAATCAACGCTTGGGCAATCCCACGCCCGCGATATTCTTTCAATGTCGAAATATCATCGGTTTCACCGCGTTTGCGGATATACGCAAGGTTATCCGCTTCATTCACATAATTTAGCACGACAGCCACGACGCGGTCGCCATCCCATGCAATATGCCAGAATTCGGGCTGAAAAAATGGGTGCTTGAGCCAATTTTCGTAATCTTGTTCGGTATGTTCGCGTTCGCCCCAATGCTCCTTGAAGCCCTCTACATTTGCGTCCCAAATTTTTCGATAGTGTTCGGGGCGCGCGGCGCGAACCTCGATGCCCGTGGGAAGCTCGTGCTGTGGAATGTTTTCAAGATTCGGGCGCGTCATTTCGTAAAAATAGCGCGCGGGGGTGTACCCTTCCGCTTGCAACAAATTTTCCAAATCTGTTTGCGCGCTTTCGATAAACACTTGGAAAAATTTCGACGCGTCGGCGGGATGTTTGGTGGCAAGTTCACGCAGCACGTTTTCACTGTGCCGAATCATTGCGCGCCCGATGCCGCGTTCTTTCCATGCGGGCAAGACGTACCCGTGATGGTTGTAGCAGTACATTCCGTTGGCTTCCGCATAGCCGCGCAACGTTTTGTACGCAATCAGCTCGCCGTTGTGTTCGACCAGAAACGCGCCCGTGCGGACATCCATATTGGTCATGGATTCAAGATGCCCTTGAAAATCCTGCACGGAAGTCGCCTCTTCCATGCCTTGTGCGTGTTTGTCGGCGTAAAGGACGCGCAGCATTTTTTCGTAATCCGCTTCCGCGCGCCAATTCCTTAAGGTGAGTCCTGCAATGTTCAATTCAGGCGCGAATGTTATTGTTGGTTCAAGAGTTGTGATTGACATATTGAAACCTCTATGAGATTGGAAATTGGATGTTGGATGTCTGACGTTTGACGTTTCACGTTTCTCGATATGCAATACGCGATTTGCCATTCGCCATTTGCTATTCGCCATCTGCCATTCGCCATTTGCTATTCGCCATTTGCCATTCGCCATTTGCTATTCGCCATTTGCCATTTGCCATTCGCTTCTCAAAATCCCCATCCACACTTCATCCCAGCGCGTGCCCAATTTGTTGAGCGCGCGGCGTGAATTGCCTTCGAGGACGAATCCGCATTTTTCGTAGGAACGAATCGCGCGTTGATTAAAGCCGAATGTCCGAAGCGAAACGCGATGCAAATTTAATTCAGTGAACGCATATCGCAGCAGCACGCGCATGGCGTCCGTGCCATACCCTTTGCCCCACAACGCGCGTTCGCCGACCATGATATACACCATGCCCTCGCCATGCGGTGGCAAGAGCCACAATCCAATTTCCCCAATCAGTTTGTCATCGGCAAGGGAATGAATGGCAAAACCGATTTCGTCGGTATCGGAGGAGTGGCGTTCCATTCGTTCCTTGAGCCGCGCCACGCCCCACGGTTCAGCGATGCGTCCATACGCCAGTTGAAAAAATTCAGAGTCGCGATGCCATGGAGCCATGACTTGCGGATCCGTTTCAGGATTGCGCGCCGCGAGTTTGACGAGTTGACCTGTGAAAAGATTGTTCATTGTTGGCGGTTCGCGTATCGCAAATCGCGTATCGCAATAAAAATGCGGCTTGCGATTCGCGATCCGCGATTAGCGATTTGCGAGTTTCTCCCATTCCCCCCGCAATATTCCCATCGTTACCAAATTGTCGTGGACCCCATTGCGAAATTCCGTGCCGCGCGTTTGTCCTTCATGCACAAAACCACATTTTTCGTAGGAACGAATCGCGCGCGCATTGGTCACCACTGCGTCGAGTGAAACGCGGTGCAGATTTAGTTCTTGGAACGCGTAACGCAATACGAGATTCATCGCGTCCGTGCCATAGCCCTTGCCGCGATAATCGGCATCGCCCATCCCAATTCCAACAAAGGCGTCGCCGTGAGTGTGATTGACGTGCATCAAAATCACAAAGCCGATCAGCTTGTCATCGGCGAGGGTTCGCACGCCGAAGCGAAAAAATGTTTCATTGTGCGGACGTTCCATCCGCTCGCGCAGCGCTTTGGGATTTAGTGGGGTGACGGGTTCTACTGCCAACAACCGCGCATACACTGTGTCTTTCGCCCAACTCGCTATCGTCGCCGCATTTTCAGGATCTTGCGCGACGAGACGGACGAGGGTGCCTGTAAAAAGATTGTTCATTGTTGGCACATCGCGTATCGCATATCGAAAGAAACGATTTGCGATACGCGATTCGCGATTAGCGATTCGCGTTCTCCCATTCCTCCCGCAAAATCCCCATGTACACATTGTCCCAACGTTTGCCGTCGCGTCGCATCGAACGGCGCACACGCCCTTCATGCACAAAGCCAATTTTTTCGTACGCGCGAATCGCGCGCGGGTTGTATTCGAACGTGCCGAGATTGACGCGATGCAAATTCAATTCTTGAAACGCAAAGCGCAGCAGCAGGTTGAGCGCGTCACTGCCATAGCCCTTGCCCCACAATTCGCGTTCGCCGATGCCGATGGCAACCCACGCGTTGTGATGCGGCGAAAACGCGTGCATCAACGCGCCTTCGCCAATGAGCCGCTCGTCTTGGGGCGCTTGCACCAAGAACGGAAAATCTCCCGCGCGATCCTTTTCTGCGCGTTCACGAAAGTGTTCTTGCGCGCGTTTGGCATTGCGCGGCAGAGTCGGATCGCTGTCGAACAGTTGATAAAATTCCGAATCACGCGACCATTTCGCCGCAAGTTCGCCCATTTTTTCAGGATCGAAAGCGACGAGGCGCGTGAGTTTGCCTGTGAAAAGGTTGTTCATAGTTGGCATATCGCTAATCGCGTATCGCCTATCGCTCGTCGAAATTACCCTTTGCGATACGCGATACGCGATTAGCGATTCGCGGCTTGCCATTCCTCCGCCAAAATCCCAAATGCTAACCCGTCCCAATAGCGTCCGTCGCGATAGACCGCTTCGCGGCGGCGCACCTCGCATTGCCAGCCGTGCTTGAGCAAAAATTTTTGCGCGCCTTCGTTGTATTCAAACGTGTCGGCAGAGAGGCGATAGAGGTTCAATTCTTCAAACGCGTAGCGCAAAATCATCTGCATCGTTTCACTGCCAAAACCTTTGCCGCGATCATCGAGCGAACCAATGCCCATGTTCAAGCGCGCGTTGCCGTGATTCCATTCAATCCAACGAATGTGCGCGAAACCGATGGCGCGATCATCCTCCTTTGTCCGAATCACGAAATAATAAAAATCACCGTGCGCGTCCTTTTCCATTTCTTCAAATTTTTTCTTGATGTGAAAGGGCGCGAGCGGACGCGCAGCTTCGTATTCGGTGAGACGCAGAAATTCAGGATCGTGCGTCCATTTGGAAAAAACTTCGGCGTCCTTTTCCGCGTCGAACGCGGCAAAACGGATTTTTTCGCCCTCAAACAGTTGTTGCAGCATGTTGCTCCTTGGGGTACGACAAATTTCAAATTTGTCATACGAAATAAAAAAACCACGAACGCATGCGCTCGTGGTGAAAGGGGTAGGACAGAATTTGTCCCGAACCGAGTTCGGCATTTGCCAAACAAAAAACCACGAGCAGAGTGCTGCCCGTGGTTGGAAAATCAATCGCGTGAAAATTTAGCGATGGTCAACAGGCGCACTGGTACAAGGAAACACAGCATCCCCGCCTGTAACAGTGCGGGTGTTGCTGCGGTGAGAATCAAAGGGGATCATTACCATTCATGCGCCTCCCGTGACAAAATACCTCGTCACAAGACCGTGAGTTTATATCATGGATTCAGGGGCATGTCAATAGGTTTGCACAAAATTTTCGAAAAATTTTTGGGCATTGTATCGCTTTTTGCCAAACGTCTTCCTATGCCCAAACCGCGCGCGTGGTTTTGGATTCAAAAATTCGGTTTTTCCAGTCGTGTGCACGCATGCGCGCTTGGAAGCGCATTTGGATCGCCGTTCGCCTTCGATAGCTATGAAATGGGGGGTTTGTCCAACATCGTCGAACAAGCTCAGGGCTTTCGCTTAGTTGTCATTTCGAGCGGTTTTGCGAGAAATCTCGCTGGGCAAAACGAGATTTCTCGCTCCGCTCGAAATGACAAGCGAAAGTCCTGAAGCTGTGATAAGTTTTATGCGAGAAGGCGCTTGAACCCCTGTCCAGATCAAGGCAAACGGATCCAATCTCTGGCAGACCCCAGATGGGCTGCGAACCATAAAGTAACAAAAAAATAACTGAAAAATGGATTTTATTGGCTCGCGACGTTAACTGAACCCATTGCCTCGAAAGGTAAAAGTTGGATACACTCGCTGTGAAACCAAATTCGCGGCTTGGGTTGCCGGAGAGTTTACCGCGGAATTCTCCGAAAGGCGTTTGCTTTGTGCACTTAATTGAATTGACTTTGTTTTTTTTATGTCAACCACCAATCGCGGTTGACAAGAATTTCCACATAGCTACGTTACTGGCGAGTAGAATCGGCTTGACATATAGGGCTTTTTCTGGCTATAATGGCGCAAAGTTTTAATCGGCGTGGGTTGTTGGTCAATGACCCACTAGATATGCCAAGGAAGAATTTAACAAAATGTCCTTGGTCAAACAAGTCTCGCGTGATCACGCAGACTAAAATACATAGGAGGCAATTCCAAAATGTCCATGACCAAAAGTGAAGTCTCGCGTCATCTCGCAGACAAAGTTGGTATCACCAAAAAGCAAAGCGATGCGTATCTCGAAGCGCTCGCTGAACTCGCGTATGCAGAAGCAAAAAACACGTTCGTTGTGCCGGGGATCGGAAAACTTTCCCTGAAAGAATCTGCCGCACGCGAAGCGACAATGCCCTTTGGTCCGCGCAAAGGTGAAAAATATATGGTGCCTGCGAAAAAGAAAGTGAAATTCACCGTCGCCAAAGCGGCGAAAGATGCCATTGCCGGCAGCGGTAAAGCCAGCAATTCTGGCAGCGATGGCGACTCGATGTAGGCGAGACCCGTTTGAAACAAGGCGCGCGGCGAATGCCGCGCGCTTTTTTTGTGAAAAGATGCCACGCACTTTCGAAAGTGCGTGGCATCTTTTCACACTTTCTTTAGTAGGACCGATTGAAAGATGGACGAAAAAGACTTACAACGGCTGAAAACCGCGCGCAATTTTTGGCTCGCCACTGTCCGCGCGAATGGTTCGCCGCATCTCGTTCCGATTTGGTTCGTGTGGCTCAATGACAAAGTGTATCTACACACGTCGAGAAAATCGGTTAAAGCGCGCAACATTTTGCAGAATCCGCGCGGCGTATTTGCGTTGGAAGATGGTGACGATCCTGTGGTGATCGAAGGGGAAGCAAAAATTTTGGAAGATGTGCCTGTGGAGGTTGCCGCAGCGATTCTTAGGGCGTTTGCAAAGTCGGTTGACAGGCGAATGTCATTTCGAACGGAGTGAGAAATCTCGTTTTGGGCAGCTGGAGATTTCTCGCAAGTGCGCTCGAAATGACAATTGCGCCGACTTTGCAAAAGCCCTGCAGCGATTCTAAAGAAATTTGATTGGGATATAAGCAGCGATGCAACGTACGATGCTTTGATCGAAATTACGCCAACGCGGGTGGTGATGTAAAAGACGGACGATGTGCCACTCCTAGAGACGTTCCAACGAAACGTCTCTACAGGTGCGTGGCACATTGTCCGTTTTTCGGCGCAACTTGTACCTGTGCTATAATCCGCGCCGAAAATTTTTCATTCTGCGTTCGCCGCAGAATCGAACGAGGATACCATGAATTTTACTCCAGATCCAGTTGCTTTCACGATTCCCCTGCCCTTTACACTGTTCGGGAACACAACCCTGCCAATTTATTGGTATGGCATCATTATCGTCATCGGCGCGATTGCGGGCGCATTTCTCGCCTCTATCGAAGCAAAACGCAAAGGTATTGATCCCGATCATGTGTGGAACGCGCTTTTGTTCGCGCTTTTGTTTGGCGTGCTGGGCGCGCGGTTGTATCACGTCTTGTCCGATTGGGCGCAAGGCGATCCGCTCGGTTACTTTTCCAAAGATTTCCTTACAAATCTGGTCAACGTGCTCAATCCGCGCAGCGGCGGGCTCGGCATTTTTGGCGCGGCGGTGGGCGGCATCTTTGGCATTTGGCTCTATGCGCGCTTTGCCAAGGTAAAATTTTGGGGGCTCGTGGATGTGGGGATTATCGGTTTAGCGCTCGGGCAAGCGATCGGACGCTGGGGCAATTTCTTTAATCAGGAATTGTACGGCAATCCAACCGATTTGCCATGGGGCATTGCGATTGCTGCACAACATCGCCTCACCCAATTTCAATCGTTGCCCGACACTGCCCGTTTTCATCCAACCTTTTTGTACGAATCACTTGGCATGTTCATCGTCACGGGCATTTTGTTGTACATTGCGCGGCGGTGGGACAAGACATTAAAACCGGGCGACATGCTTTTGTTGTGGGGCATCTTTTATTCGCTCGTGCGTTTCTTTACGGAAATGCAGCGTCCGGATGCGTGGAAGTTTTCCGAGATTCCCGTCGCGCAAATTATTTCGGTTGCCACGTTCGTCGTTTGCGCGATCTGGTTCTTGTATCGCCACACGGGTCCGCAAAGCGCGCCGCGCAGCAAAACACCGCCGCGCCGCATTACCCCACCGCCTTCCACGAGCAACCCCGCATCGAGTTCCGAAGCAAAATCGTAAAAAAAGAAACCCGTTTTCTTGCCGAAAACGGGTTTCTTTTTTTTCAAGATACCTTACTCAAAATTTCTACTGGCACATTCACTTTTGCCTTGAACGCGTTCGCGTCCTCCCACGAACCCACAATATCGCCCCAGTGCATCGGAATCGCGAGCGGCGGATTCACCATTGCCACCGCTTCCACCGCCTCATCCGCCGTGCAAACATATGTCCCGCTGACAGGCACGAGCATAATATCGCATTTGACATTTTTCATTTCGGGAATCGGATCGGTGTCGCCCGTGTGATAAATGCGTTTGCCGTGAAGCGTGACGATGTATCCAACACCGCCATAATGATTCGGGTGAAAGTTCTGGCGATCAGGATGCAGGTTATACGCGGCGACAACTTCCAGCGGCACCCCATTCGCGTCAAGCGAATCGCCGCGCCGCACAAGCATCACATTACCCTCAACTTTTCCGCGAATCATTTCGGGTCCGATGACCAGCGTCGTTTCATTTCGCACCTTGTCAATATCCTCCATTACGAAATGATCGAAATGATCGTGCGTGATCAAAATCACATCCGCGTCATGCGCCGCGTTTGAAATTTTCCACGGGTCAACATAAACTGTTCTTTCGCCCGTGAGTCGAAAACTGTCGTGACCGAGCCATTCGATTTTGGGTTCCATCGGCTTGTCTCCTTTGACTTCTTGGTTTGTGTGAGGGCATTATAACAAATTCAAATCGTGCTTGACAAGCTGTGTCGTCAAGATATAATTGTCCCCGTTGCGGGAGTGGTGTAGTGGTTGCATGTTTCCTTCCCAAGGAAAAGGTCGCGGGTTCGAATCCCGTCTCCCGCTTGAAACCTTGTTATGAAATGCAACAAGGTTTTTTTATGCCAGCGAGGTTGTTAATAGGGCAAGACTGTTGCAAAGTTAGCGCGCTGTCAAAGTCCCTTGACACTCTAGCTGCCATTGCGAAGGGCGAAGTAATCTTGGTGTTCGCCGCGCAGAGATTGCGACGATTGAGTTCATCGCATCGCAAGAGCGGCTCGCAATGACAAAGCCACGACTTTGCAACAGCCCAGCCCAAAAGTCACGGGCTATTGTCAATGGTTACAAGAGTGCGTATAATTCCACCCACGCGACCGAACCCGAAATAGAGTGAACGTGATTTCTTGATTCTTCTCTTGCTCATGAGCAACAACCCGGATTTACGAATCCAACACGTTACGCGCCGATAGACAACAAATTTTTGGATTGTCTGTCAGCGCGTTTGTTTTTTTTAGCGAAGGAAGTTCAGAATGGCTGAATCCTCCAAGCCCATCTACCATGCCTATATCAGTTGCAGCGAGGCGGAGCAAGATTGGGTCACAGACTGGTTGAGCTCGCGCCTCACAAAAGCTGGACTCAAGGTGTTGTACAGTTTCGATCTGCGTGGGGGCAAGAGTCGGGTGGAAAATATCTCGCAAGCGATTGCCCAAAGCTATCGCACGATCGTGATCATGACTCCGGCATGGCTCGCCGATAATTGGAAGGAATTTGAAGGCGCGATTGCCATCTTGGGCGATCTCGCTGCCCGCAAAGGGCAAGTGATTCCGCTCCTTCTCAAAGAGTGCGAAATTCCTACTCACTTGGCGTTTCGGCAGGCGCGCGATTTTCGCCGCGAAAAGAATTGGGAGCCGCAATGCAAACAATTGATCGCGGATGTGCGCGATGCTGTAGAGGTGCCTTTTCCGATACAGGTGGGCGCGACAACGCAATGGGACGCGTGGCGTGAATGGCTGCGGCGGTATCGTTGGCGCGTGGCATGGGGTTTGATCGGCGTGGTGGCTGCACTCGGTGCCGTTTCGGCGATCACCCGGTTTCCGCAGTTTGAAGGATGGCAGAGAACGGAATTGAACGTGGCGCGCCCGTGGCGGCTCGCGCGTTTTGATCAGACCCTTCTCGTTGCCACGGGCACCATTACCGGATGTAATGCTACGGATACGGGCTTGTGGCGAAGTGTTGATAATGGGGCTGGCTGGTCCCCTGAACCAATGCCATTGTTGAAAATTTCTTCTTCGGGCTGCGAATTGGCAGCGATCTATCGCTTTGCGGTCGCGCCTAATGCCCCGCGCGCAATTTATGCGCCAACGACGAATGTCGGTCTCTTGAAAGGCGAGCTGTCGGGCACGAACTGGACAAAGGTAAAGTCGGATATTTTGCCGCAAGATCTCTATTCCGCCGCCGTTCTGGGCGGCGAGACAGAAACGATCTTTGTTTCGGGATACAGCGAGGGGGTGTTCCGTTTGTCCACAAAGGACTCGCAGTGGACGCGCTTGGACGGGACCTCAACGTGTGAGGATACGAGTGAGCGGAAATCTTTGCCCGCTGCCGCAGCCCGCAAGGCGCAGCTCGTATCCAATCACGGACTGATCTATGTTGCGAGTCCATCGGTCACTGCGAACCCCCCCGCTATCCTCCCCAAGTCGGGGATCTATGTCAGCGCGGACGACGGCAATTGTTGGACCCAAATTCACGATGCCGATAAAAAGTGGATGTACACAACGCTGGCGACGAGCCCCGAGTTGCCCGAATATGTCTTCTTTGGAGCGACGGAACGCGAGCCGTTGAGTCCCATCAATCCACCGCATCAAATCGTCAGCAAAATTGATCGGCACACCAAAGGCGTGACGACGCTGTGGGATGAAAAAAGTATTCTCTATGGGATCCACCTGAATTTGTTTCTAGAGCCCAAGGGGAGGTTTTGGTATCTCTCGACTGCGCTCGGTCAAGCGATTCGCGGCCAGACCGATAAAAATCGGACTGACCTGGTGGGAAATAGTTTGGGCTTGTTCGCCTGTCGCTTTCAACGCGCCTGCTTTTCGGATTTGGCGCAAGATTCCCAATCCGATATCCCACTCTTGCTGGCAGATCAAAGTGTGTATCGTTGGTCGTCAACGCGCTCTTGGTTCCAGGCACTGTTTCCATAGGAGTCTGTCAAACAGATCATGACGAGTCAGCATCCCGGATGCGGCGGGGCTCCTTGGCACGTAGGCGTGATGACTCATCAAAATGAAATTGACAAAGCACGAGCCCCGGCACCCTTTTGTGGCACGTGCCTTTCTATATCGCTTTTTGTATCGCTTATCTATTGTCTTGCCTCGTCGTCTGTGATTTAATCACTCATGTTACGCAGACGAAAAACCCGAAAGACTGAATTAACAAAATTAACAGGTCATATTACGCATGTCATTTCGAATGCAATGTCCGATGGAGTGCATCGGCGAAATCTCGGTTTTTGCCAACGCGAGATTTCGGCGATGATTACATCGCACAAAAGCCGCTGCACAGAAACTTCCGATGTTGTGTACGAGCGAGGAACTGAAAACGCGAATCCTCGCGAATCCCAGCGAATCTCCACGAAAGATAAAGGAACCAAAAAATTCGTGCGGATTCGTTCCGATTCGCGTAGAACCTGTCCCGAAGCATTGAGGGATTCGCGTTGGGTGGCTTGACTCGACACAAAAGTTTCTGCGCTCATACAGCCCGTAGGGGCTGACCATCTCGAAATGACAAAGAGGCAATAAAATGTTACCTACTTTGGATCCAGGGCAAGGGCAGGAGAAACCCAACCCACCACCTGCGCCGCGCCGCGCGGCACGGTATTTTACTTTTCGCGGCGATGTCGAGAATTTTGATGCTGATGCGGTGCGCGTCGCGGACGAGACATTGCACGAATATCGCGAGAAATTTCGCGCCGAGGCGGATAAAGAATATCCGTTTCGGCTGGTGCCTGCGCGTCACGCCGAACTGCCCGCGAAATTGAACGGCTATCTAAATCCCGAAGTTGTCATGAAAAATCTTGAGGACGCTCCAAAGGTTGCAGAGGCATGGCTGGAGCAAGACATCACGAGCCGCGCGTTGTACGGTTTGGATTGGGGGCAAGTTGCGAGCCGCGAACTATTACGTCTCAGCCGCGTCCGCCGTTTGCAGAACGACAAAGAGCAGTGGAGCGCACACGTTCATTTTCAAGAGTACTTGAAAGAATTGCCCGTTTATGGCGGAGAAGTCGTGGTGCATCTGACGACTGGCACGCGCTGCATGGCAGTGAGCGCATCTTACTTTCCAATCAAACCGGATGCCCCGTTGGCGCGTCCACCGACTGAAGAGGATGCCATCCCACGCGCATTGCGCGCGGCGCGCCGGAAATTTCTCGACACACTGTCACCGACGGACGCAGTGGATTTGTATTGGGATGAGCTGGCACATTGGCTCGAAGTGGATGGCGCGCTGGACTGGAGCGCGGAAGAGTTGGCGTTGCTTGAACGCTTGGTGATAGGGTTGCGCGCAAACGGATTGTTGACCGATCCCAATTTTGTCGCGCAAATTTTGGTGGACCGCGCATCGGGCGCGGGTTTGGAACGGCTGCGCGATTTGGCGCGCAAAACGCGGCGCGGACCGGCGCACCTGGTGATCGCACCGTATGCCGGAAGCAAGCTCTTTGTCTTTCCATTTGCCGGGCGTTTTTATCACGCGTATTGCATTGAGTACGTTCCAACGCTTGGAACACCATGGCGGCTCTTTGTGGACGCGCAAAATGGCATGCCGCTTGGCGAACCCGAGGCGCTCGCGCTCTTTAATCAAATCTTCCCCTCAGTAACCACTGTGCCGGGACATCCGGGTAATACCGCAGGCAGTCCCCAAAATTTTAACTTTACCGCGGCGGATGTGACCCTTGTCAATAATTTTGCCCATATCTTTGACAAGAACTGTGCTGCCGTGAATTTTGGCGCGGCAAATTTGGAAACGAGCAACGTGATTTTTCACACCAGAGAGATGCGTAACTTTTTCGTTGGACTTGCAAATCCCGCCGAGCCGGTCGTCGTTGACTCATTCGAGAAAGCACCGGGCGTGAGTATTGCGCCCGGTTTGGAAATCAACGTGGGCTTGGAGCGCACGGGGTTGGCGATGGGATTCATGTTTTTTAATCGGGCAATCACGCCACCGGGGATCGAACTAGAACTTGGCGGCGTGCTGACGGCAGCGATTGATCCGTGCGTTGGCACAAATGATCCAGCTGATAGCACCCGCAGTTTACGCCTCGAACGCAAGCTCTTGCAATTTCAAACCGATCCGGGGGGGGGCTTGGCAACGGTTGATCGCCGGATCGTTTTTACACCGAGTCTCGATCCGGAAGTGATCTATCATGAAGTCGCGCACGCGTGCATGTGGATCGTCAATCGCTCACCCTTCGAACAAAGCAATGTCAATGTGCCTTTTTGGCGGGCGTTGACGGAGGGGTATGCGGATTACTTTGCGCGTTCCTTTGCCGCGCGCAGCGAACCTGCCGCCACCGTGGCAACAAGCCAGAATCATTGGGCAGCCGCCGCTTTTAGAAATTTTGGCGATGAACGCGCGCTCTCGCGGCATACGTCGGTCGAGGGCGAAGATCTATTGGCGATTGCAAATATGTATCCCGAAGACCAGGTGCAGGGGGCGGGCGTGTATCGCGTGGGGATGATCTGGGCGCGCGCATTGTGGGAAATACGAGCGTTTTTTTCGGTGGCGCGGAATGGGACAGGACCATGCACAATAGATTTTAGCACGCGGGGCGCAGCTGACGTGGATCGTTGGGCGTTGCACGCGTTCGATGCGATGGTGGGCTGGGTCACAAATTTTGAAACGGCGGCGGAAGCATTCATCAATGAAGCACAACGCACCTCGCAAGCATCCGTCTGCGAAATCGAAGAGATCAAGACGATCTTTATCAAGCATGGGATATACGCGGAACGAGGCATGCAAGCGGTGGCACAAGGAAACAACGCGATTGTCGTGGGCGCGGATTTGGGTGTGCGTCGCTTTGTCTCCGCTGCGACTCCACCCTGGGCGGACGCCGCACTGAAAGATGTAGTCGCGTTGATATTCAGTAATCCAAACACCCAGCCCGTGGTGTTGTATGCGGCAACGGAAAACGGCGTCTTTAAGCATGTGAATTTTCCAAATAACACTTGGCAGCCCGTCGGCGCATGGACTGCCGGCGAAATGCCGGTCTGTATGACGTTAGAGGATAGATTTCTCCTCGTTGGCACAGCACACGGAGTTTATTTCTGTGATCCGGCAAATCCGCAGTGGGAAGCGTGGAACCCCGCTCCAGGACCAAGAAACGCCTTTGGCGGACTCGCGTTCAATCTGACAACCGGCGAGCTGCGCGGGAATGACAATCATCGTTACCGCGTCTGCTTTGTCGCGGACCTTTCTGACCCGGATGCCCTCTTGGTAAAAGGTGTCAAACTAAATATCCTTACTCAAAACCCACTATTAGCTGACCCACCTCCCAAGATGGGACAATACCACCCACTCGCCTCAAGAAATGGGTGGGTCAATGTGCCAACTGTTCCAAATCTGATCAAGAACGTCAATGGTGTGTCGCGGATTTTTAGTGGGCGTCCTACCGCGGTGGCATTGGCGGTGCCTATCGCTGATCCTTCGCCACTGACCCGACGCACGAATCTGTACATTGGCACACTCGGGCGCGGGGTCTGGCGACAGGAGAACATCGTTCATGAACGCAACTCGGGGCTAGTGATCGGCAATTTAGACCCAATGCCAAACAATCTCCCTGAAGGTCTCGCGGTATTGTGCCTCGTCCTCGACACGGTAGGTGGTCACAAGCGCCTCTTGGCAGGCACCAACGACGGCGCGTTTGAACATGATCTGTCGCAGTCAAACAGCGGCTGGCAGCCCCTCGCGGGCTTGCCTCAAAGGACAATGATTCGGCAAATTGCGCCCACCGCCGGGGAGCCGCTCCTGGCCACGTATAACCAAGGACTCTTGTTCAAAACCGGAGGGGTCTGGACACCCTTCCGATTAGAGTAAATGGAGGAGTCATGCGGACACATCTAAAATTCATTCTGCTGGCTTTGACTTTGAGCGCCGTACTGTGGCTCGGGCTGGCGTTCGTGGCAACATCGCCCGCGCAAGCGCATAGTAACTGCGCCAACCGCTATGTTGTCCGGTACGGTGATTGGTTGGCACAGATTGCGCGCGCAAATCGCACGAGTGTCGGCACACTGCTGCAACTCAATCCGGAGCTGCAGTGGAATCCGGATCTAATTTATCCCGGACAAATTTTGTGTTTGCCCGGCGCGGCGCCGGTGCGTCGCACGCTTGCGCTGGAAGCAACTTATGAATACGCGCCCCAGCAAGAAATCCTGGTGATTAACGGCAAACGGGTAACCTATAACTTGACCGCGGCGCGGGTGGTGACAGATTCCACCAAACTTGATACTGCCTTAAAGGGCACACCGGCGCCCGCCGCGCTCATTGTCAAAAACACCGGTGCACGCGGTTACGCCCTGTTCGAAGTGAGCGAAGCAAAATTGACCGCTTCGACACAAATTACGCCAACCGCCGCGTTGAATCTGGAAGCAGGGTGCAATGCCGTTTCGCCGGTCAACAATGTCATTGTTTCAATGGAGGCATTGACAACAACCCTTGAGGTTGCGATTGAACGCGAGGATGGCGTGCGCGTGCCTTTGGACATTACCCACATTGGCTTGCTAGATCAAAGTCAAATCAGCAGCTGCCTCACGGATCGCCTCGTCGCGATCTTGTTCCCGAACGCGGGCTCGCGCACCTCGTATTGGGCTTTGGTGCCCGGCAAAGAGTTACAAGGTGTTGTCGGACCTTCGCCCTGGTACATTTACTATTATTTTTTCTGGGGTTCGTATAGCTACTATTAACAACGCCCACGCCCTCATCGTCGGCATCGCCGCGTATCAGCGCGTCCGTCAATTATCTTTGACGGTCTTGAATGACGCGCGCGCAATCGCTGACCTCTTGCGCGATCCGGACTATTGCGGCTATCCGCGCGAAAATGTGCAGCTCTTGCTCGACGCGGATGCCACGCTGGCAGGTTTGCGCGCGGCATTGGCGCGTGTGGCAGAAACGACCGACGCGGATTCGACCGTCACACTATATTTTTCGTGTCACGGTGGACGGGCGCAATACGGCGTCAACACGGGCGAATATCTTTTGCCTGTGGATGCCGATTTGGCATCGCCCCGCGCGCTTGCTGCGTCCACCTTGTCCTCTGCCGAATTTACGGCGGCGCTTGAAAAAATTCCTGCGCGCAAACTCGTCGTAATCTTTGATTGCTGCTATGCGGGCGGCATCGGCGAAACCAAAGACGCGGGCGCACCCTCCTTTCAAGTCGGCGCGTTGGAGGAAACATTTGCGCGACTCAAACGCGGGCGGGGGCGCGTGATCTTGGCTGCGTCGCGCCGCGATGAATACGCGTGGGTCTTGGGCGACGCGCCGCACAGTCTCTTTACGCAACACCTGCTCGCGGGCTTGCGCGGGGGCGCGCCAAGTGAGGATGGGTTGATTACCATCTTCGCCCTCTACCGATATGTTCAACCCCGCGTGACCGCCGATGAGCCGAATCAACATCCCGTCTTTCGCGCGGAGGTCGAAGACGATTTTCCGGTCGCGCTGTTCCGTGGCGGTGAACTCGGCACGATTCCTCGCGATGCACAGGGCTTTGTGTACGACGCCTACCTGAGTTACGCCGATCAAGAGCCCGACGCAGAGTGGGTGTGGGAAACGCTTGTGCCGCGCTTGCGCGCGGCGAATTTACGGATCGCCGTCGCGCATGATGTGGAAAAACCGGCGATCGCGCGTGTGATCAATATCGAACGCGCAGTCCAAGAATCAAAATTCACCGTTTTGCTCATTTCACCCGCCTACCTGCAAGATGGTCTTGCGGAGTTTACCAACATCATCGCGCAAACACTGAACATTGACGAACGCGCCTATCGCCTGCTGCCCGTCGTCATTCAAACCGTGCCACTGCCACCGCGTCTGGCGATCTATGAACGCCTTGATCTGACGCGTCCCACGCGCGCCGAACGCGAAATGCAGCGCCTCATTCGAACCTTGCAAGAGCCGGTCGAGTATGGCAAGTGAAAGACCCCGCCGCGAAATTCGCGGCGGGGTCTTTCATTGCGCGCAAACCGCTTCGGGCGAATGCAATTCGCAGCAACGTGCGATGACTTACATCGCCACACGAATACCTGCTGCAATCTACGGATTGCTACGCAGGTTAGAATCGCCCGTTACCCAAAAAATGATGCACACCGACCAGGGAAAATCGCATTGACACGTGTACCCTTTTTTGCTACACTCCCCGCGCGTTCGTTCGCACAAACAGGCAAGCCCCGCGAATCAAACGCGCACCTCCGCAAAAGGAACCGCTGTGGCATCGGCAACTCAAACCGAACGCAGAACATCCCCTCTTTCTTCTTCAACCGAACAACGTCCGTGGCACACGCGCGTCAATTGGATCGCAGTGGTCGCGTCCGTTTTTATTCTGCTCCTCATCGTCCGCATCATTCTCGTGCAATACAATTTGTGGCAAGCGGGAAAACTGTTGCCGCTTTCGTATTGGGGTTTGCAGATCGGCAATGGCTTGACGCTCGGCGGCGTGTACGCGCTGATCGCGTTGGGCTATACACTCGTGTACGGAATTTTATTAATGATCAATTTCGCGCACGGTGATGTGATGATGTTTGGCGCGTATGCGGGATTTTTCCTGCTTGCCGCGCTCGACGTGACGGGCTTTACAAAATCGAATCAATTTATCGCGCTGGCGTTGATCTTTGGCGCGGGCATGATCGTCTCCATGATCACGGGCGTCTTGTTGGAACGCATCGCGTATCGTCCCCTGCGCGCCGCACCGCGCCTCGTGCCACTCATTACCGCGATTGGCGCGTCCGTGTTTTTGCAAGAAGCGGCGCGTTTAATTTTCGGCGCACAAATTCGCGTGTACACAAAACCCGAATTTTTGACGGGCGCGATTATTTTTCCCGGCGGGATTCCGATGCCGAAAACGGGCGCGTTTGTGATCATCGGCTCGATTGTTTTCATGGCAGCATTGTATTGGCTCGTCCAAAAAACGCGCACGGGACAAGCGATGCGCGCGGTGGCGACGAACAAAGACGCAGCAGCTTTGATGGGCATTAGCGTGGATCGAATTATCGTGGTCACGTTCGCGATTGGTTCAATTCTCGCAGGCGCGGCGGGCGTGATGCTCGGGTATCACAACAGTCAAATTAATTCGACGATGGGCTTTTTCCCCGGCATCAAAGCATTCACTGCCGCTGTCCTCGGCGGCGTCGGCAATATCCCCGGCGCAATGCTCGGCGGATTTATTCTCGGTCTCGCAGAGGCATTGGGTCCGACACTCCTCGACATTCCCTCACAGTACAAAGATGTAATCGCGTTCACATTGCTCGTCCTCGTTTTGATTTTTCGCCCCCAAGGCATTTTGAGTTCCGAGCTGGGGAAAGAAAAGGCGTGAGCAGAAACGAGCAACGAGACGCGTCTCGTTGCTCGTTTCGTGTACACTTACGATGAAACTCACCGATAGCATCCGCTCCGGATTCATCACCGGTCTCCTCCTCCTCTTTTTCATCCTCATCGGCATCTACACGACGTTTGAAGCGTTGACATTGAGCGGCGTGTGGTTGACGGTGCAGGGCGCGACGGCGAGTGAAATCGCGGCGCAAGTCCCGACCGCGACAAATCCACAATTTAGTCGCATCTTTACTGTACTCGTCGCGTTGATAACGGGGATGCTCGCTGCGCGTGACGCGAAAAATTTCGCGGAGGGAATTGTGCGCGCGGTGATCGCAACGGCGATTGCGGGCGCGATGGTGGCGATCTTTTTGCTGCTGGCGAATGTGTTGTATGCGAATAAATTTGATGTTGCGTTTGTGTTTGAGAAATTGAAAAAGGAAACAGTGAACGCGTTGTTGTTTGGGCAGCCCGCGCTTGTGGGGGGGGGGATATGGATCGGGCTGATGGCGGTGTGCGGAGTCATTGGCGCGTTGTTGTTGAAGGTGTGGCGCGCGCTCAACGTACAAAAATCTTTTGCGCGCGCATCGAGCAGTACTGGCGTGACAGGCAATCAAATTCGCATCGCGTTGTTAGCTCTCGCCGCGTTGTTTCTGCTCATCGCGCCACAATTTATCGGCGTGTACTGGAATCAAGTGTTGGGTTCGATTGGATTGTTTGTGCTGCTCGGTCTCGGATTAAATATCGTGATCGGTTTCGCAGGTCTGCTCGATTTGGGCTATGTGGGTTTTTACGCGATCGGCGCGTACACGATTGCGCTCCTCACATCGCCACAATATCCGTTCGGGTGGAATTTTTGGACCGCACTGCCGCTTGCGATGGTCGCGGCGGCGGTGGCAGGTTCGCTGCTGGGTATTCCTGTCTTGCGATTGCGCGGCGATTATCTCGCCATCGTCACACTCGGCTTTGGCGAAATCATTCGTATCATTTACAAATTCAATCCGCTGACGGGTGGACCGCAAGGGATTCTCAATGTCGCGCCGCCGACATTTACGATTCCGATCATAAATTTCACTGTCGGCTTTAATTCTTCAACGCCATTTTGGTATCTGATTTTTTTCGCGTGCATCATCGTCGCGTTCATTGCCGCGCGTTTGAACAATTCGCGTTTGGGGCGTTCTTGGACGGCAATGCGCGAAGATGAAGACGCCACCGACGCGATGGGTGTGGACACGACGCGCATCAAATTGCTCGCGTTCGGCGCAGGCGCGTTTTTTGCAGGCCTCGGCGGCGCGATTTATGCGTCGCGCCAGCAGCATATTTTCCCCGACGACTTTACGCTGCTCGTTTCGATCAACGCGTTGGCGCTCATTATCATCGGCGGTTTGGGTTCCATCCCCGGTGTCATTATCGGTTCGATTGTGCTAATCGGTTTGCCCGAAGTGCTGCGTCCGATTGCGGATTTTCGTTTGCTCGCGTACTCTGCTCTGTTGGTCGTGATGATGCTTGTGCGACCCGAAGGTTTGATTCCCGCCGCGCGACAGCGCAGGGAATTTCGCGAACGCGATCAAGAATTAGAAGCCGTTGAATCTTCTTGAGGTTCGGAAAATAAATTATGGCGACAGGGCGAACGGTTAGTGCAGGGTTATTGACATCAATGGATCGTCAAGTTCTTGAACTCGCGGGTGAAATCAGCAAGTTCATTGAGCAGCAGATTGACGATCCAATTGCCAAGCGCGAGTTTCGCAAACAATATGGCAAGATGAGTCAATCGCGCGATGCAGGCACTGGAGTTGGAGCAGGAAAATTACAGCGTGATGCGCTTTGCACGCGCGGCATTCAAGGCAAAGCTCCTTTTTCAAATCGCAATTTACGTTGGCATCCTCTCGTTAGCGCTGCACAAGCAATTCCTTTTGCAAAACCAATTGAACGCATTGAGATCGAGGGTCAGGATCAAACACAAACGCTCGTATTTCTTGTGCGAGATGCCCACGGCAAACGCAAAGCGTACCGCGCCGATCAAGTGTACGAGTTGCCGCAACGATATGTCGTTCTGCCCGAACATTGGCAACGACATATTGAAATCCTAAAAATGTGGAATGATGTTCTCTGGACACAAAACTCTTGTATCATTACAGCATACGAAGCATGTTATTGGCACCACGCGATAGAAGCGTATGCCGTACTTGGCATCAATGTCGCAATCAACTTTTTCCAAGTTGATTTTGATTCCGTCGCGAGTGGAATCGCCTCCTTACTTGCTCAACAGAAAATTGACCCCGAGCTGCGATTGCCCAGTGTAAATTTCCCAGAGGACATTACATCTATTATTAACTGCCCTGTATGTCTCGTTCCGATTTCCGAAAATGCAGCGCGTTTACCGTTACGGACGCGCATACACCGATGGAAACCCGCGTGGAGTTCAAACAAACGCGGCGAAGGTGAGGACAGCAGTTTACAGCTCACCCATGTTATCCCATTGAGTGAGCATGAAATTCGTCACACCGCGAACAACGTGCGCTATGGACATCGCTGGTGTAATGTTGCTATGACGGATCATTCTCTGCCAGAGACTCTTGATTTCATGGAATATATTGTGCGAGCGCATGGACGCGTAAAATGAAAGCTCTAAACTCCTCTCTCAACCTCTTTACGTACACCGAACTCAATCGCCCGCGTATTTTGCTGTATCGCCGCGATCTCACTCCTGTCAACAACCTCAAAGAATTTTTCCGCGAGGTGCGCGATTATTTTGCGGGCAATGTCACGGGCATCACGCGCGATGAAACGATCGCGCAAAATGTGATGCGGCTGCTGATCTGTAAAATTTTTGATGAACGCAAGGCGAACGCAAATGAGCTCGTCGCGATTGCGAATCGTCCTGACGAAAACCCTGAAGCGTTAGCCCAACGCGCGAAGGAATTATTTTCCTCGATCAAAAAACGTTTTCCTGATTTGTTTGATGCCGATGAAACGATAGAGATTCCGTCCCTCGCGCTTTCGTGGATGGTTGCACGCATCGAACGATTTTCATTGTTGGATTCGGATCGCGATGTGATTGCGGATGCGTTTGAAGAATTGATCGGGCGCGCGTTTCGCGGCGGAGAGGGACAATTTTTTACGCCGCGCAATGTGGTGCAAATGATGATTGATGTGCTTGCGCCAACTTCAGGCGAGCGCATTATTGATCCTGCGTGTGGCAGCGGCGGTTTTCTAGCGTACATTCTGCGGCATCTGACGCATCACAACGCGCAAAATTTTTTCCTCGCGGGCATTGATAAAGATCGCTTTCTCGCTAAACTCGCAAAAATTTATCTGATGCTGATTGGCGCGCAGGAATATCATGTCTTTTGCGAAAATAGTTTGGAGGTTCCGCAAACGTGGGCGAAACAAACTCGCACGCAGATCGAATTTGAAACGTTTGATGTGATCCTCACCAATCCCCCTTTCGGCGCGAAAATTCCTGTGGTAGGCAAAGCGTTGTTGAGTCAATACGCGTTGGGGCATGAGTGGACGCGGCATGAAGAGAAGTGGCACCCGACGCGACAGATCGCCGACAAACAACCGCCGCAAGTTTTATTCATCGAACGCTGCTTGCAACTTTTGCGCGCGGGTGGACGCATGGGCATCATTTTGCCCGAAGGCATTTTTGGCAATCCGTCGGACCGCTACATTTGGGCATACATTCATCAACACGCGTCCGTGATGGGTGTTGTGAGTTTGAGTCAAGAGACATTTCAACCCAGTACGCATACCAAAACGAGCGTCCTCTTTTTGGAAAAACATCAAACCAACACGCGACCCATTTTTATGGCAGTCGCGCAAGCGATTGGGCATAACAAAAATGGCAAAGAGACGTACATGCTATTGGCAGATGGGCGTCCGCAATTGGATGAACAAGGGCAAAGGATTCTTGACGACGACTTGCCCGCCATCGCCGAAAATTTTCAATCGTTTTTGAAAAGCGGATGCGTTCCAGAAACGCGTTTCGGTTTTGGGTTGCCGCGCGCTCAAGTAAGCGATTTCGTTTTCATTCCCGAATTTTACAATCCCGAAATTCGCGCGGAACTGCAAACCCTTGAAGCGTCGGGCAAGTATCAACTCTGCACCATTGGTGATTTGGTTGAGCAAGGAGTTTTAGAAATTCGGCGCGGGAACGAAATTGGCTCGCACCTGTACGGCTCAGGGGAAATTCCGTTTGTTCGCACCACCGACATTGTAAATTGGGAAATCAAATTCGATCCTGTCAAAGCAGTTTCCGAAGAAGTGTACGAACAATACAAAACGGCGCAGGATGTGGCAACCGATGATCTGCTCTTTGTGAGTGACGGCACTTTTTTGATTGGGCGCACCGCCATTGTGACGCGCCTCGATGAAAAAATTATCATCCAAAGTCATCTCAAGAAAATCCGCGTTCTCAAAAACGCATTCATCACGCCGTACTATTTGCTGTATCTCTTGAACTCTAAAATTGTACGCAAACAGATTGATGCCAAAACGTTTGTGCAGGCGACAATCTCGACGCTTGGGCAACGGCTTTTTGAGATCGTTCTTCCCATCAGCGCGGATTGTGCTGAACGCGAACGCGTCTCTTGTGAAATTCAAGAACTCATTCGACAGAAAACGGCGCTGCGTGAACAACTACGCGCCCTCATAGATTCAAGCCCATAAATTTGCCGTAGTTTGGAAAACTACGGCAAACGAGGACACAATGGCACACAACGAATGCGCGCCACCGAACCCTCGTCGTTGCGGTTGTATGAGGTTGTGTTCGTTGGATTCCTTCTTTCCTTCGTTTGCTCGCAAACTACGTTTGCAATGAATTCTTATTCTTCGGCAGCATAGCACATTTGCACTATCGCACTAATTCACTTTTGCACTACCGCACTAGGTTTGATATACTCGCGCCCCAACGTAAAGTGAGGACAATACCCTTTTTTCCCCTTGCCCTCGCAAAACGTTTTCAGACGCAAGAGTCAATGGGGACTCTCATTTCACCCGTGCGCGTGGCGTTCGTTCTTGAACTCGGCGCACAAGATTCACAGGTTTGATGTCAGACGCAAAACGTTTGACTGTTCTCGGAGGAGGAGAACTGTAATGAAACGTACTCTAGTTTCAACGAAACGTATTTCAGTTTCAACAAAACGCACGTTCGTATTTGGCGCACTCGTGTTGGCGTTGATGCTTGTCATTAGCGCGTGCGGCACTCCGGCTACACCCCCGCCCCCGCCCACGAATGTTCCGCAGCCCACCGCGGCGCCGGTTCAACCGACTGCCGCGCCCGTTCAACCAACTGCTGTTCCATCTACAGGCTTGCCCGATCTCGCGGGCAGGGCGATTACGGTCGCCATCGAAAACGCCTATATCCCGTTCAATTATCTCCGTTTGGACAATGGCAAGGCGGAAGGGTGGGATTATGACGCGCTGGCAGAAATTTGCAAACGCTTGAACTGCAAAGCCGATTTCAAAGAAATCGCGTGGGATGGCATGATTACCGCCGTGTCGCAAGGACAATTCGACATGGCGGCGGATGGCATCACCATCACCGAAGAACGCGCCAAGACCGTTGATTTTTCCGATGGCTATATCGCGATTAATCAACGCATCATGGTCGGCAAAGACGACACAACGTTCACGAACATTGACTCGTTCAAAAACAGCACGACCGCAAAACTCGGCACGCAAAAAGGCACGACGAATTATGACGAAGCCGTGAAACTTGTGGGCGAAGCGCGCGTCGTCGCGTTCGATACGTTCGGCGATGCGGTGCAAGCGCTCATCGCCAAAGACGTTGATGGCGTCGTGATTGACGACACCGCCGGCGCGGGCTATGTCGGCGTCAACGCGGACAAGATCAAATTGCTTGACGGGACGCTTGTCGGTCAAGAACTCGGTTTTGTCTTTCCAAAAGGTTCCGCTCTCGTCAAACCCTTTAACGCCGCGCTCGCCGCGATGAAAGCGGATGGCTCACTCGCCGCAATCAACAAGAAATGGTTTGGTGGCGCGCAGCTGAGCTATGATGACACCAAAGCGCCCGGCTACGCCGCCGCGCCCGCCGATGAATGGGGTGAAGTGGTTGTCAAAAAAGGCGACACGATCAAAGCAGGGTTCAGCGCGGCATTGACCGGCGACCTCGCGGTGTACGGTCTCGACATGCAAGTCGGCGCGCAAATGGCAACAGAAAAATTTGGCGCGGACATTAACGGTTTCAAACTCGAAATCGTTTCCGAAGATGATCAATGCTCCGGCGCAGGCGGCACAACTGTCGGCAACAAAATTGTCGCGAACACCGCCCTCGTCGCGCATGTCGGTTTCATGTGCTCCTCCGGCGAAATTCCCGGCACCGAAATTTTGGAGAAAGCAAACATCTCCAGCATTTCGCCTTCCGCCACTGCGGTCCAAGTCACTGCACGCGGACTAAAGACCGTGTTCCGCACCGCGTTCAATGATGCGATTCAAGGACCTGCCATTGCGAATTTTGTCGGCAAAGAATTGAAACTCACCAAAACGGCAGTCATCCATGATGGTTCGCCGTATGGTCAAGGTCTCGCCGAAGCATTCGCCGCCGCATTTAAAGCGGGTGGTGGAACTGTAGTTGGTGACACCGAAGCAATTACCGTTGGCGAAAAAGACTTTCGCTCGACGCTCACCAAAGTTGCCGCGGCACAACCCGAACTGATTTTCTTTGGCGGGTTCTGGCCCGAAGCGGCAGTCCTCGTCGTCCAAAAGAATGAAGTCGGTTTGGACAAAGCGGTGTTCATGAGCGCGGATGGCACATTCACACCCAAGTTCATTGAAACCGCTGGCGCAGCTGCACAAGGCGTGTATGCTTCGTTCGGTTCCTCGCAACAAGGTTCCTCGTACGCCGATTACGTAAAAGCGTACGAAGTCACCGGCGCGAAAAGAGAAAATATCGTCTTTTCGCCGCAAACGTACGATGCAGTGAACGTTTTGGTGGCTGCCCTCAAGGCGGCATCGAAAGTGAATGACGCAGGTGATCTCGTCGTCGGACGCAAAGCGTTGAACGACGCGATTCGCGCGACGAAACTCGATGGCGTGACCGGCGCGATTGCTTTTGATGCTACTGGTGATCGCCCGCCCGAATCCACGAACGTTGTCATCAATCAAGTCAAAGGCCCAGAGTGGGTGCAAGTGTTCCCCGCAAAAGCAGCAGGTCCTACGGGTCCTGATGAATGGGGCACAGTCACAGTCAAAAAAGGCGACACGATCAAAGCATCGTTCAGCGCGGCATTGACCGGTGACCTCGCCCAATTCGGTCTGGACATGCAGCTCGGCGCACAGATGGCAGCTGAAAATTTCGGCGGCGACATCAACGGTTTCAAACTCGAAATCGTTTCCGAAGATGATCAATGCTCGGGTCCCGGTGGCACAACGATCGGCAACAAGATCGTCGCCAACACTGCGCTGGTTGGGCATGTCGGTTTCATGTGCTCGTCCGGCGAAATTCCCGGCACGGAAATTCTCGACAAAGCGCACATTGTCAGCGTCTCCCCTTCCGCGACGGCGGTGCAAGTGACCGCGCGCGGTTTGGCAACCGTCAATCGCACCGCGTTCAATGATGCGATTCAAGGGCCTGCGGTTGCGAATTTTGTCCTCAAGGAATTGAAACTCACCAAAGCGGGCGTCATTCACGACGGTTCACCGTACGGGCAAGGTTTGGCGCAAGCGTTTGCAGATGCGTTCAAAGCGGCTGGCGGAACAGTGGTTGGTGATCAAGAAGCGGTCACTGTCGGCGAAAAAGATTTTCGCTCGATCCTCACCAAACTTGCGGCAAACGCGCCGGACGTAATTTACTTTGGCGGGTTCTGGCCCGAGGCAGCTGTCCTTGTCGTTCAAAAGAACGAAGTCGGACTCGACAAAGCGACTTTTGTGAGCTCGGACGGAACGTATTCGCCCAAGTTCATTGAAACGGCGGCAGCCGCAGCGCAAGGGCAATACGCCTCGTTCGGTTCCTCGCAGCAAGGTTCGTCCTACGCGGATTTCGTGAAAGCATACGAAGCCAAGGGCGGCAAAAAAGAAAATATCGTCTTTTCGCCGCAAACGTATGATGCGGTGAATGTTTTGGTTGCGGCGTTAAAAGCGGCAGCCATAGTAGATGCGGATGGCAACCTCGTGATTGGTCGCAAAGCATTGGCAGACGCCGTGCGCGCGGTCAAGCTCGATGGTGTTACCGGCGGCATCACGTTCGACAAGAACGGTGATCGCCCACCGGAATCCACCAACGTTGTCATTTACCAAGTCAAAGGGACCGAGTGGGTGCAGGTGTTTCCACCGCAACAATAAGTAACAACTGAAAATCACAACGCACGACGAACGGGCGAAGCGGTCAATGACGACTGCTTCGCCCAATCTACAAGGCGATTCATGTATCCAACGACGCCGGTGACTCCACCCGCGAATGAGACACCCGAAACCGCGCAAGGGCGCGCCGTGGATCGTATCGCAGCTCTGCCCTACTGGCTCATCTTTTTGTTGTTGCTCGGCGCGTTCCTCATTTATCAATTCAGCACGAACGAGACGTATGTGGCGGTTCTCGGACGCATTGCGAACGGGATTGGCGTTACCGTTTTTGTCACGCTGGTCGCCTATTTCTTTGCGATTGTGTTTGGTTTGATTGCGGGCTTGGGTCGCGTTTCCAAAAATATCGTAGCACAGAATCTCGCCACGCTTTATGTGCAGGTGGTGCGTGGCATCCCAATCCTGGTTCAATTGCTCTATTGGGCGTTTGTAATTGTGCCACTGGGCGTTGAGGCAAGCAAGGCGTTTGGCGTTTTCCTCATTCCCGTCTTGGGCGACAAAAATGTTCTGATGAATGTCCAATCGCGCGACATTGATTTCATGTGGCGCTGCATCATCGCGCTGGCATTCGCGTACGGCGCATTTGAAGCCGAAACATTTCGCGCGGGGATCGAATCCATCGGCAAGGGGCAAATGGAAGCGGCGCGTTCCCTGGGGATGAGTTATCCGCAAGCGATGACTTTTGTGATTTTGCCGCAAGCCATTCGCCGCGTCCTTCCACCCCTCGGCAATGATCTAATTTCCATGCTCAAAGATTCGTCGCTCGTTTCTGCGTTGGGCGTGCGCGACATGACGCAAGAAGCGCGTTTGTATGCCGCCGCCTCTTTCAAATATATCGAAACCTTCAGTTCGCTTGCCTTCATGTATCTCTCTCTCACGTTAGTCTTGTCCGCCGCGACGCGGTGGATTGAAACGCGGTGGAAACAACAGTAAAATTATCTTGTATGAAAAACAATGAACAGTAACGCCATCGTCCGCATCGAAGATGTGCATAAACATTTCGGCAGCGTCCACGCGCTGCGCGGCGTTTCGACGCACGTGAACAAAGGCGAAGTGCTGGTCATTATCGGACCGAGCGGCTGCGGCAAATCTACCCTCTTGCGCTCCATCAACGGTTTAGAGATAATAGACGGCGGGCGCATCGAAGTGGATGGCAATGTGATTGACACCAAACACAAAAACATCAACGCCGTGCGCGCCGAAGTGGGCATGGTCTTTCAGCAGTTCAATCTCTTTCCCCATCTCACCGTCGTAGAAAATCTCACGCTGGCACAACAAAAAGTGCGCAAGCGCGACAAACAAGAGAGTCAACACATCGCGCATGACCTTTTAAAAAAAGTTCGCATCCCCGAAAAAGCGGACAACTATCCCTCCCAACTTTCGGGCGGACAACAGCAACGCGTCGCCATCGCCCGCGCGCTCGCAATGAATCCCAAAGTGATGTTGTTTGACGAACCGACGAGCGCGCTCGACCCCGAAATGATCAACGAGGTGTTGGACGTGATGCTTGATCTCGCGCAAGAAGGCATGACGATGCTCGTCGTCTCGCACGAGATGGGGTTTGCGCGCAACGCCGCGTCGCGCGTGGTGTTTATGGAAGCGGGGAAAATTATGGCGGAAGGTCCGCCGCGCGAAATGTTTGACAATCCGACGAACGAACGGATGCAGCAATTTTTGAGCAAGATTCTGCATTAGCGAGGGATGGAAATAGGAAAACAGGGAAACAGGGAAACAAGTGACCTGTCTCCCTGTCTCTCTGTCTCCTTGTATTCTATGCCTACCATCCTCACCGCAAAAGGTGTGACTAAACGGTTTGGCGGCTTGACCGCCGTGGACAGTGTAGATTTCAACATCGAAGAAGGTTCGATTGTTTCGCTCATTGGTCCGAACGGCGCGGGCAAGACGACTTTTTTCAACTGCATTACGGGCTATTACACACCCGAGGAAGGCGCGATCAAGTTTGGCAACACGCCCACCGTCGGGATGAAGATGCACCAAATCACGACGTTGGGCATTGCGCGCACCTTTCAAAACATTCGGCTCTTTGGCAACATGAGCGCGTTGGAAAATGTGATGGTGGGACAACATGCACGCATGAAGGCGGGCGTCATTGGCGCATTGATCCACAACAAAGCCACGCGCGCGGAGGAGGAACATGTTGTCACGCGCGGGCGCGAACTGTTGAACTTTACGGGTTTGCGCGGCAAAGAAAACGCGCTGGCGAAAAATCTTTCCTATGGCGATCAACGCCGCTTGGAAATTGCGCGCGCACTCGGCACCGATCCGAAACTTTTGCTGCTGGACGAACCAACGGCGGGGATGAATCCACAAGAAAGTTTGGCGATGGTGGATTTTATTCGCAAGGTGCGCCAAGAAATGAATGTGACGATCTTGTTGATCGAACATCACATGCGCGTCGTGATGACGATTTCGGAACGCGTGACCGTTTTGGATTTCGGCGTAAAAATTGCGGAAGGTTCGCCGCAAGAAGTTCAACAGAATCCCGCGGTACGCGAAGCGTATCTCGGTTCGTCGGAAACGCACATCTGAAAGAAAGGATGAAGGATGAAAGCGGAAGGATGAAAGCGATGTTCTTTATCGCCTCATCCTTCATCCTTCATCCTTCATCCTTCACACTTATGCCCCTCCTTGCTGTCAACGATATTCACACCTACTACGGTCACATTCACGCGCTCAAAGGCATTTCCGTCACCGTCGAAAAAGGCGAAGTGGTGACGCTGATCGGCTCGAACGGCGCGGGAAAAACGACGACACTCAAAACGATTTCAGGACTTTTGCGACCGAAAGAAGGGAGCGTCGAACTCGAAGGCGAGCGCATCAGCGGTTTGCCCGCGCACGTCATTGTGAGCAAAGGCATTGGGCAATCCCCTGAAGGGCGGCAAATTTTTACGCGCTTGACGGTGATGGAAAATTTGGAAATGGGCGCGTACTCACGCAAAGATAAAGACGGTATCCAAAAAGACCTCGATCACGTCTTTCAATTGTTCCCGCGTCTCGCGGAACGCCGCGCGCAAGCGGGCGGCACGCTTTCGGGTGGTGAACAACAAATGCTGGCGATGGGACGCGCGTTAATGACACGTCCGCGTATTCTTTTGCTCGATGAACCGTCAATGGGTCTCGCGCCAGTACTGGTGGACACGATCTTTTCGATCATCAAAGCATTAAACGATGAAGGCACGACGATTCTGCTCGTTGAGCAAAATGCCGCGCGCGCCTTGTCCGTTGCCAATCGCGGCTATGTCTTGGAAACAGGACGCATCATTTTGCAAGGCAACGCCAAAGAATTGGCGGAAAATGAAGAGGTGCGGAAAGCGTATTTGGGAGAAGACTAAGTGCCTATCCGAATAACCTGTGATATAAAGTGAGGTATGAAAAAACGCACCAAGAAAAAAACCAGTCTTCCACCAACCCCCAAGCCCAAGCG
>Ga0247727_10003732_pt1 | contig 33316 bp, 29 predicted proteins | sample WisWelCaveWW1625_FD_202498 | JGI IMG/M metagenome (GOLD analysis project Ga0247727, IMG submission 202498) | Biofilm microbial communities from Wishing Well Cave, Virginia, United States - WW16-25 | ecosystem: Environmental > Aquatic > Deep subsurface > Groundwater > Cave microbial mat | place...
CCCTCCTCGGGATCGTCGGCAGAATGGACCGGCTCCGCGGGGCCGTCCCGTCGATCGTCGAAGGGGATGGCGGGCGACTGGGTGATCTCGAGCGGTCCACGCTGATCCAGACGGTCGGTGCCACCTGCCGTCTCTCCGGGATCCGGATCTCGGACGACGAAGCGGCGGCCGTTGTGCGGGGTGAGACGCTGCCCGTCGCGGACGCCGCTGCGGTCCGCGGGACCCTTGAGGCGCAGGCGTACCCGCTCGAGTCGGGGGGGCGGCTGCTCGACGCGGCGGACTTGGGGCGCTTGAACACCATCGTGATGGGGGCAGCCGACTCCTCAGGGGCCGTCCAGCCGAGCCCCTGGAGGACCACGCCTTCGCATTGCGAGGCGTTCGACTGCTCCGGGCACGCGTCGGGGCGGGTGATCCCGATCCTGCCTCCCCGGATGATCCCCGAGAAGCTGGACCAACTCCTCTCCTGGTTCGAGATGGAGATGCACGTGCCAGGCCGCTGCGCGGTACCCACGATCGGCGCCTTGGCCCTCGGACTGATGGCGATCAGCCCGTACGAGCGGGGCAACGGCCGGACGATTCGCACGCTCATTCGCCGGCTCCTGCTTCGCTCGGGCTACTCGTACACGCCCTACGCGAGCGTCGAGCACGAGATGGAGTCTCTGCGCGAGACCTACTACGAGGCGTTCGACCTTGCGCAGGCAGGCATCTGGGGCGGATCGGCCGACATCACACCGTGGCTCGACTATTTCGGCGAGGTGCTCGATCGACACCGCTCGCGCGCCGAGTCGAACCTCCGTCAAGAGAATGGCGCCACGGAGCTCTCGCCGCTCCAGCAGGCGATTCTGACCGCCGTGCGCGCGCACGGAACGGTCGACGCAGGATTGCTTCTGCGCGCGACGGGAGCGAACCGGAACACCCTGAAGGACAACCTCCGCCGGATGGTTGACCGAGGTGTGCTCGAGCGGAGCGGTCAACGCCGGACCGCACGCTACCGCCTCGCGGCGGATCCGATGGCGACCGGCTAGCCTTCGAGCGCGCGGTCGACGGCGTCCCGCACCTCGACTGTGCGCGCGCGCGCGTCGGTCAGACGCCGGTCGAGACGCGAACGAATGTCGAGCGCCTCGGGCGTGGTACCGAGCGCCGGGAGGTTGATCCGGACGTTGTACGCCGCGCCCTCCGCCGCGGCGAGCGCACAGAGGCCGGCCACCCCCGCATCGCTGACCGAGGCCGGGTTCCCGTCCCGCGCCGCGGCGAGTGCAAGGTCGAGCGCTTCGACCGCCCGCTCGAGCACGCCGAGCGGAACCCGCGTGGCCTCGAGATCCGCCGCGAGGATCGCGCCGGCCCGCGCCGCGCGCTCGGTGTCGTCGCCCGACGGCAGGCGGCGCGCCGCCAGCACCGCGGCGAACGCCGCCGTGTCCCGCTCGACGGCCTCGAGGAACCAGTCCTTCAGTGCCTGGCCGCTCGTGCCGAGCGCCCCCATCGCCGGTCGCACCGACTCCATCCCCTTCTTCGACCAGGTCAGGGCCGCAACCATGCTGGAGAGCGCGGCCGACAGGGATCCGCACAGAGCAGCGACACTCCCACCCCCCGGCGCCGGTGAATCGCTCGACAGCTCGTCGGCAAACGCCGTCAGGCGCAGCGCAAGGAGACCCTTCGGCGCGCCGCGATACCCGTACTCGACGACCTTCTGCGCCGGGTCGAATCGGGCCAGCTCGCCCAACCCGAGCGACAGCACGGCGGAATGGATACGCTCGCTCTCCGGCACGCCGGTCGTTCGGCCGAGGCGCGCGAGATAGTGGTCTCCAGCGGCGAGGAGCGCGTCGAGCGGCACGAGGCCGACCAGCTCGCTTCCGGTCACGCGGGCGCCGAGCTTGGCCGCCTCGTCACATGCCGCGTCGAAGACCGTGTGCAGCCCGGTGACCCGGTAGTTCATCAGGTTGAACGAGATCTGGGCCCGGCCGTAGTCGGAGATGTACCAGCCGCCGCCCTGCAGCTCGCGCAGCCGACCGGGTTGCCGGAGAGCTTGGCCGTCCGGTCCGCGGACCGTCTTGCCGGACGCGTCCTTCTGCGGCCTTCCGGTCTCGCGAAGTTCGGCCGCAATCCGGTTGGCCACCCGTCGATCCCGCGTGTTGAGATTGATGTTCCAGGCGATCAGGAACTCGCGCGCGCCGATGACCGTCGCTCCGCTTCTCGGATTGAATTCGGCGGTCCCGAAGTCAGGCGCGAACGCCGGGTCGGCCAGCTTCACCGGGAGCATCTCGTACTCGCCGTGCCGGATATCCGGGAGCCGTCGCCGCTCGGGTCGCCTCGCCGCCTCGCCATACAGGTACACCGGGATCCCGAGCTCATCGCCGACGCGCCGGCCGAGCGACTCCGCCAGCTCGATGCAATCGGCCATCGTCGCGCCCTGCATCGGAACGAACGGACACACGTCGGTTGCCCCCATGCGTGGATGCACGCCCCGGTGTCCCGCCATGTCGATCCGCTCGGCGGCCTTCCGGATGGCCCGGAACGCGGCTTCTAGAACGGCTTCGGGTGGACCAGCGAACGTGACGACCGTCCGGTTCGTCGACGCGCCCGGATCCACGTCGAGGAGGACGGCCCCCTCGACCCGACCGATCTCGCCCGTGATGGCGTCGATGACGGTCCGGTCGCGCCCCTCGCTGAAGTTCGGCACGCACTCGATCAGCTTCATGCCCCCTCCGGCCGGGAATTCTAGCCCGACCGACCGCAGGCAGTTCGCGGACCCGGTTCCGCGGACTGGACAGGCGACCGTTCGAGCGAAGATTGTGTCTCCAGAGCCCCGGCCAGGAACGTCCCCGCTCCGGCTGGAACCGAGGCCGGAGTCGGGCCGTATATGGGGTGTCCAGTTGGCCGGTTCGCCCGGCTGGGGAGGGGTGATGGCAGGGATCGACGCACGCAAGACGTGGAACGGCATCGTGGGAGCCCTGGCGCTCGTGTGCGTCACCGCCCTCGCCCTCGGATGCGGCCGTGACGCGACCGCCAAGGACTCCGCCGGCGCCAAGGCCGAGCCGGCGAAGAACGAGAAGAAGAAGGGGAAGGACGGCGAGGAGAAGAAGGAAGAAGCCGTCCCGGTAGAGGTCGCGAAGCTCGAGCGCGGCGCGATCGAGGCGGTGCTCCGGTTCTCGTCGAACCTCGAGGCCGAGTCGGGAGTCCAGGTCCATTCCCAGGCCAAGCGGCTCGTGCGCGAGTTGCTCGTCGAGGAAGGCCAACGTGTGGTCAAGGGCAGCGTGCTCCTTCGGCTCCAGGACGAGGAGCAACGCAGCGCCCTGGCCAAGGCTCAGAGCCAGCTCGACAAGGCCGAGCGCGAATACGTTCGCCAGCAGCAACTCTACGATCAGCAGCTCATCAGCCAAAAGACGTATCACGATGCGACGTACGAAGTCGAGCAGCTCCGGCTGGCCTACACGGACGCGGAGCGCGAGCTCGGATACACCGAGGTCCGCGCACCGATCACAGGCACGGTCACGGCGCGCAAGGTGAATCTCGGTGACCAGGTGCAGATCGGTCAGCACCTGTTCGACCTCGTGGACTTCGATTCGCTCGTCGCGCTGGTGTACGTCCCCGAGAAGCACCTGGCCGAGATGCGGCCGGGCCTCGAGGCGCGCGTGGTGGCGCAGGCCGCCGCCGGTCACATGGGACGGATCAAGCGCATCGCGCCGATCGTCGATCCCAAGACGGGCACGGTCAAGGTCACGGTGGATGTCTCGGGTCAGGCCGGGTTGCGGCCCGGCATGTACGTCGACGTCGAGCTCGTCACCGCGACACGAACAGACGCGGTGCTCGTGCCCAAACGGGCCGTCGTCTACGACAACGATCAGATGTTCGTCTACCGGCTCAACGAGGAGAGCCGCGTGCGGCGCGTGTTCATCGAGGCGCGATTGGCCGACAAGCACTTCCTCGAGCCGGCGGCGGGGCTCGCGCCGGGCGACCAGATCGTCGTGGCCGGCCAGGCCGGCCTGAAGGACGGTGCGCTCGTCTCCCTGCCCGGAGCGATCGAGAAGGATCAGTCGCTCGAGGCGTCCGAGGAAGGCGGCACGACGGCGAGAGGGCGAGCCTGTGAAGCTCGAAGCACCTCGCGCCACGTTCATCACGACGCGCCCCGTGGCGATCCTGATGGTGGTCATGGCCGCCGTGGTGTTCGGCTGGCTGTCCTACCGGCGTCTGCCGGTGACGTTGATGCCCGAGCTGACCTACCCGACGATCACGGTCCGCACCGAATACCCCGGAGCGGCGCCGGAGGAAGTCGAAAACGACGTCAGCCGGCCGATCGAAGAGCAGGTCGGCGTCATCGGCGGGTTGAAGAGGCTCAGCAGCATCAGCCGCGCCGGGGTCAGCGACGTCGTGCTCGAGTTCGCCTGGGACACCGAGATGTCCGAGGCGACCCAGAGCGTGCTCGAGAAGCTCGACCTCGTGTTCCTGCCCGAGGAGGCCGAGCGCCCGCTGATCCTGCACTACGACCCGTCGCTCGACCCGGTCATCGAGCTGAGCCTGTCGGGGCGCGGGGAGCGGTTCGAGGGCGAGGCGGGGCTGCGCCGGCTGCGGCGGCTCGCCGACCTGCGGATCAAGAAGGAGCTCGAGCCGATCAAGGGCGTCGCGGCGGTCCGCGTGCGCGGCGGGCTCGAAGAGGAGATCCACGTTCTGCTCGACGAGGACGCGTTGCTGCGCACGGGCCTCTCGATCCAGCGAGTCATCGACCGCCTGGCGCAGGAGAACATCAACGTCGCCGGCGGCATGTTGAAGGAAGGGCGCATCGAGTACCTCGTCCGCACGTTGAACGAGTTCGAGGACATCGGCCAGATCGAGGACATGATCCTGGTCCAGCTCGACGGGCGCGACGTGCGAGTGCGGGACATCGGCCGCGTCGCGAGCTCGCACAAGGAGCGCGAGATCGTCACGCGCGCCGACGGTGGCGAGAGCATCCAGGTCGAGATCTTCAAGGAGGGCGATGCGAACCTCGTCTCCCTGGCACGGCGGGTCCACGACACGCTCGGGACGTTCGATCCGGACCGGGCGGATGCGCAAGCGCCCGGCGCCCCTGGCCCGGAGCGGCGCGGAATGCGCGGCCCGAGCGGGCTGATCGAGCGTGTGTGGAACGATGAGGGCGCGCGGCTCCAGCTCGTCGCCGACCGGTCCGTGTTCGTCGAGAGCAGCATCCGCGAGGTCGTGGGCGCGGCGATAGGGGGCGGGCTGCTCGCGGTGCTCGTGCTGTACCTGTTCCTGCGCAACCTCACGAGCACGGTGATCATCGCGGTGGGGATTCCGGTCTCGCTGCTCGTCACGTTCGCCCCGCTGCACCTTCTGGGCGTCTCGCTGAACGTCATGTCTCTCGGCGGTCTGGCGCTCGGCGTGGGGATGCTCGTCGATTCGTCGATCGTCGTGCTGGAATCGATCTACCGTCGTCGCGAGGAAGGGGACGAGCTTGCGGCGGCGGTCGAGCGTGGCACGTCCGAAGTGCGCGGCGCGGTCTGGTCCGCGTCGCTCGCCTCGGTCGCCGTGTTCTTCCCGATGGTGTTCGTCGAGGGGATCGCGGGCCAGGCTTTCGGCGATCTCGGACTGGCCGTCGTCGGGTCGCAGCTGATCGCGACCGCGGCCGCGGTGTACTTCCTGCCGATGCTCGTCGCTCGTTCGGGGCTGGGCCTCGGTGTGTCGGGTGCGGTGGGCCTCGTGCTGACGCTGATCTCGCTTTCGGTCGCCGCGCCGCGCGTCGGCCAGGGTGCACTCGCGACGCTCAGTGGCCTGGTGCTTCTCGGGCTGATCGCCGGCATCGTGCGAATGGTGCGGGGGCGGGACACCGGTGGAGCGGATGAAGCGCGCTCGGCCGGCCTGCGTCGCTGGGTCGCCCGCGAGCGCCTGCGCGATTCGATCGGCGCGCCCGCGACCCTGTTCCGCCGGATCCTGCGCGGCGATCCGGCGAAGTCGCGAATTTGGGTCGGCGTGCTGACCTTCGTGCCGCGGCTTCTCGTGGCGGTGCTCGTCGTGCTCGTCGGCTGGATCTACGTCATCGGGATCCGCTTTCTCCTGGGCACCGTCTTCGAGTGGGTTCTGGGCAAGCCGATCCTGCTGAGCTTCCACGGCCTGGTAGGACTGGCCCGCGGGGGCACACCGCTGCTCGGCCGCGCGTTCACGGCCGTGACCTCGCTCCCGCTCCGCTTGACGGGTCGAGGCATGGCCTGGCTCGAAACGATCTATCCGCGACTGCTGCGCTCCGCGCTCGCTCACCCGTCGGCGATTCTGCTCATCGTGGTCGCGTGCTTCGGGATCACGTGGCGCGTTGCGCGAACGCTCGAGAGCGAGCTCCTTCCCGAAATGCACCAGGGCGAGTTCACGGTCGAGGTCCGACTTCCCGTCGGCACACCGGTCGAGAGCACCGAGGCGCTCGTCGCGCCGATCGAGCGTGCGATCCTGGACGAGAAGGAGGCGATTCGGGCGCTGATCCTGACGGTCGGATACGACGCCACGAACGCGCAGCGGTCCGACGAGGGTGAGCACAGCGCACGGTTCAAGGTCCTTCTGGCCGAGGGTCATCGCGGGCCGGACGAAGAACAGGCGCTGATCACCCGGTTGCGCCGGTCGCTTGCCCAGGTTCCAGACCTCGACGCGCGCATCGTCCGCCCGGTGTTGTTCAGCTTCAAGACCCCGATCGAGGTCGAGATCCACGGCAACGACTTGCGCCGGCTCAAGGAGACCGCAGACGACGCCCAAGCCGTGATGGAGTCGCTTCCGGAGCTGGCCGACGTCGAGACAACGCTGCACAGCGGGGCTCCCGAAGTCCAGGTCGTCTACGATCGGGATCGACTTGCCCGCTACGATCTGAACGTCCGCCAGGTCGCGCGCCTCGTGCGCGACAAGGTCCAGGGACACGAGGCCACGCGGTTCAACCTCCACGATCGGCGCATCCCGATCGTCGTGCGGCTCGAGCTGGAAGACCGCGAGACGGTCGAAGACGTCCGGGCGATCGTGGTCAACCCGGGTGGGGACCGGCCGATCCCGCTCTCGTCGGTCGCCGACGTCACGCTGGGCGAGGGGCCGAGCGAGGTACGGCGCATCGACGGCCGACGAGTGGCCGTGATCGGCGCGAACATCGACGAGGGCTCGCTGAGCGCCGCCGTGGCGAGCATCGACGATGCGTTGCAGAGCCGCATCGACTGGCCTTCCGACATGACGTTCCTGATCGCCGGCCAGAACGACGAGTGGCAACGCAGCCGGACGAGCCTGTGGGTCGCGCTCGGGCTGAGCGTGTTCCTGGTCTACGCGATCATGGCGATGCAGTTCGAGTCGTTGTTGCAACCGCTCGTGATCATGCTCTCCCTGCCTCTGGCGGCGGTGGGCACGGTGCTGACCCTGAAGGTCCTCGGCATCCACCTGTCGATCATCGTGTTCCTCGGACTGATCATCCTGGCCGGCATCGTCGTGAACAACGCGATCGTGCTGCTCGACTACGTCAACGCGCTGCGTGCGCGGGGCCTCGGCCGGGACGAGGCGATCGTGACCGCAGGACGGGTGCGGCTCCGGCCGATCCTGATGACGACCGGGACGGCGGTCCTCGGGCTCGCGCCGATGGCGCTCGGATTCGGTGAGGGCGCCGAGATCCGCACGCCGATGGCGATTGCGGTGATCAGCGGCCTGCTCAGCTCGACGGTCCTGACGCTCGTCGTCATCCCGAGCATTTACGCCCTCGTCGATTCCTGGAAGTCCAAGCTGCTCGGGCACGAGCCGGTCCGGGGGGCGGATGGTGCGGTATCCCTCTCCGTCGGCGAGTCCGGGATGGTCACGCCGTGAGCCCGCGGGACTTCGACCGCGAAGGCTGGCTGCCCCGCTTCTCTCTCGACCGCCGGATCACGCTGCTCGTGCTGTCCCTGACGCTCGTCGTCGTCGGGATCGCGGCCGCGTTCCGCATCCCGGTCGAGCTGATACCCGCCGGATACGAAGAGCCTTCCCTACGCGTGTTCGTGCCGTGGCAGGACGCGCCGTCGAAGGAGGTGCTGGACAAGCTCACGCTGCCGCTCGAGGAGGAGCTGTCCACCGTCCGGGGCATCGACGGGCAGACGAGCCTGAGCGTCACCGGCCGATCGATCGTGTTCCTGCAGTTCAAGCACGGGACCGACATGGATGTCGCGTATCGCGAAGTGCGGGACCGCGTCGAGCGCGCGCGCAACCGGTTTCCCGACGACGTCGACCGTGTGTACGTCAACAAGCACGATACCTCGGGAATCCCGGTCTACATTCTCGGCGTGGCGGTCGATCCGGCGGTCGTCGACAGCTACAACCTGCTGCAGAACGGCGTGATCCTGCCGCTGTCGCGCGTGGACGGGGTCGCCACGGTCGAGGCCGATGGTCTCGTCGAGAAAGAGATCCTGATCGAGCTCGACCGGGAGAGGACGGCTGCGGCCGGGCTCAACGTGTACGAGCTGGCGCAGGAGCTGGGCGACGACAACTTCACGTTGGCGAGCGGCAACGTGCGGGACGGCTCGCGCAAGCTGCCCCTGCGGTCGGTGGCCCGCTATCGGAGTCTCGAGGAGCTGCAGGACCGGCGGGTCGGGACCCAGACGCGGCTCGGTGACATCGCCACGATCTCGTACGACCAGCCGGAAAAGGAATTCCGCGTTCGCGCCATGAGCAAGCCGGCCGTGGCGGTGCTCGTGATGAAGGAGGGCGACGCGAACGTCCGCGACGTGTCGAAGCAGGTCTCGGCGGTCGTCGAGCGGATGAAGAGCGACCCGCGCCTCAGCTCGCTCGAGATGATCACGCTGTTCAGCCAGGGCGAGGTGATCGACGAGTCCTTGAGCACGCTGCTCAGCTCGGGAGTCGTCGGCGGTCTGATCGCCGCTGGCGTGCTGTTCCTGTTCTTGCGACGGTTCCGCCTGACGCTGATCATCTGTCTCGGCATCCCGCTGAGCCTGCTGATCGGCCTGACGTTCATGTACTTCGCGGGCGAGACGCTCAATCTGCTCACGCTCCTCGGTCTGATGCTGTGCGTCGGGATGCTCGTGGACAACTCGGTCGTAGTGGCGGAGAACATTCACCGGATGCACCGCGAGGGCATGGAGCGTCGAGACGCCTGCATTCACGGAGCCAGCGAGGTGGCTCTCGCGATCACGCTCTCGACGTTGACGACGATCGTCGTGTTCGCTCCGGTCGCGCTGGCCGAGGGCCCGGCGCAGTTCTTCCTGCTGCGCCTCGCGATTCCCGTGTGCGTGTCGGTCGCGGCCTCGCTCCTGACCGCGCTCGTGTTCACGCCGCTGTGCGTGTACCTGACGCTGCCGAGCGTAGGACAAGCAGCGGCGCAGGCGACCCCGATGCGGCGCGCCCACGACGCCCTCAACGCCGTCCTGCGTCGGGTCTACGAGGTGTCCTTCGGCAACCTGAACCGGGCCTACGACCGCTGGCTCGGATGGGCGCTGACCCGTCGGTTCGACCTCGCTGCGTTGATCCTGTTGGGGTTCGCGTTCACCGCGGCCGTCCCGATGCAGAAGGTGAAGTTCGTCGACGTGCAGGAAGAGGAAGCCTCGGGCTTCGAGATCGGCGTCGAGATGCCGCAGAACACCACGCTCCAAGAGGCCGAGGAGTGGTTTCTGGAGGCCGAGAAGGTTGCGGAGAGCATGAAGGACGAGCTCGGCCTCGAGGGCTGGTTCGTGTTCCACCGCAAGACGTTCGGTGAGGTCAGCGGCTGGTTCGCCAGGCCGCGGACGGTCGACGTAACCGCCAAGGAGGCGACGAAGCGCGTGATGGACGCCCTGCCCAAGAAGCCGGGGTTCAAGCTGACCGTCGGCGACGACCGCGAAACGGCGGACGACGACGCCAAGTCCACCTACGTCGTGACGCTGAACGGAGAAAACGCGGACCAGCTCGAAGACTTGGCGGAGGGCCTCGAGAGGCGGCTCGTCCAGGTTCCCGGCGTGCTCGGCCTCAAGGGCGGGAGCGAGCAGGCGTTGAGCGAGTTGGCCCTGGTCGTCGACCGCGAGCGCGCCGAGCAGTACGGCGTCAACCCCGAGGTCATCGCCGGCGTCGTCGGATCGGCGCTGCGCGGTGCGGCGCTGCCGAAGTATCGCGACGAGGGCAAGGAGATCCCGGTACGCGTGCGGTTCGAGGAGCGTGACCGGGAGAGCCTGACCGAGCTGGCGAGTTTCCGCGTGCCGACCGACGCGGGCGGGGTCCTGCCGTTGTCCGCCCTGACCGAGGCCCGCGTGCTCCCGACCCAGCGCGTGATCGTGCGCCGGGACAAGCGCATCGGCCGGCCGATCCTGCTCGAGCTGGAGCAGGGGGAGAACACCGCCGCGCGCGAGCGCCTCGATCGTGTCGTGCGTGCCGTCGACCTGCCGGAGGGCGTGACGCTCGGCGCGAACGTCGGGCAAGCGCAGCTCGACGAGGACCTCGCCGGCCTGCGCTTTGCCGCGGTGGTGTCCGTGGTGCTGATCTACCTTCTGATGGGCTTCCTGTTCGAGAGCTTCGTTTTGCCGATGTCGGTCATTCTGACCATCCCGCTGTCGATCGTCGGCGTGTACTGGACCCACTTCGTCACGGGCTTCGACCTCGACTTTCTCGGGGTCGTCGCGATCGTGCTGCTCGTGGGTGTCGTGGTCAACAACGGGATCGTGCTCGTCGACTACATCAATCGGCAGCGCGTGCGGGGTCTGCCGCGTCGCGAGGCGGTGACGTCGGCGACGGACCGGCGTTTTCGGCCGATCATGATGACGGCGCTGACGACGATCGTGGGGATGTTCCCGCTGGCGCTTGCCGGCTCGAACAGCATCGGCTTGAGCTACACGAGCTTCAGCTTGACGTTGATCGGTGGCATGACCACCGCGACGCTGCTCACGCTGCTCGTCGTCCCGGTGTTCTACACGCTGTTCGACGATGCCCGCGCCGCGTTCGTCGCGGCGCTGGTCCGGCCGGCCCTGCGGTCCGCGGAGCCCGCGGCTTCGACGGCCGCGTCGGGCGCCGCGAGCGACTGATCGACTCGGCGGCCGGGCCGGGATCCAAACGCGCGCGTTTTGCGGGACTTGTCCCCTATGTCATGATGAGCGCTCCCTGGCGGCGTGTCGCTGCCAGTCGAAAACGGAGGGTATCCTGATGCACCGACCGCTGAGAGCGACGCTGCTCGTCGCGATCATGGTCTCGTTGTCCTGCTCCCTGACGCTGGCCGCCGCCCCGGCGTGGACGTATGTCGAGGCTGGCTATCTCAACGTGGATCCGGACAATCTGGACTCTGGAGATAGCTGGTTTGCCGGTGGCTCGTTCGGTTTCCTGAAGAGCTTCCACGCAAATGCACGCTACGTCGACGGCGACTACTCCAGCAACCTGGACTACACGTACTGGGAGTTCGGCGGCGGGTGGCACGGCTTGCTCGGCGAGAAGGCCGATCTCGTCGCGGAGGCCAGCTGGGTTGACACGGAAGTCTCGAACTCCGGCGACGACGGCTTGGGGCTCACGGGCGGAGTCCGCTGGAAGGTGCTCGAGGTCCTCGAGCTCGACGGGTTCGTCAACTGGGTGGACTATGACTCGGGCTCCGAAGAGAGCTACGAGGCCCGCGCCATCTTTGACGTGTGGAGAATCGGTGTCGGCGCATCGGCTGAGTTCGCCGACAGCGTGAATCAGTACAACGTCTTCGTGCGCTTCAACTTCGGCGAGAAGTGAGGCTGCTGGCCGACGTGACACGGACGGCGCGAGCTCGGCAAGGGCTCACCTCGTCCGTGGAGCGACAAGAAGGCGGCCGACCTCGCCTTCGATCGGAAGGACCGACGCCATGACCGAGCGCGTGCAGCAGATCCTCTCGGGTTACGCCGGCGAGAACCCCGGCGTCCTGACGAACCTGGCCCGACTGCTGAACCACGGCACGCTCGCGGGCACCGGCAGGCTCGTGATCCTGCCCGTCGACCAGGGCATGGAGCACGGCCCGGCGCGATCGTTCGCACCGAACCCCGCGGCCTACGACCCGGACTATCATTTCTCGCTCGCGATCGAGGCCGGCTGCAACGCCTACGCCGCGCCGCTCGGGTTCCTCGAGGCCGGCGCCGCCAAGCACGCCGGGGACGTGCCGCTGATCCTCAAGTTGAACAACAACACGTCCCTGTACAACGACCGGGATCCGCTCTCGGTCCAGACCGGATCGGTCCGCGACGCGCTGCGCCTCGGGTGCAGCGCCATTGGCTACACGGTGTATCCGGGATCGGTCCAATCGCCGCGGATGTACGAGCAGCTCCGAGCCTTGACCGAGGAGGCCAAGGCCGCGGGGCTCGCCGTCGTCGCCTGGTCGTACCCCCGGGGCCAACAGTTGTCGAAGGAGGGGGAGACGGCGATCGACGTCGTGGCCTACGCGGCCCAGATCGTGGCGCAGCTCGGCGTCAACGTGATCAAGGTCAAGCTGCCCACCGCGCACATCGAGCAGGACGCGGCCCGCAAGGTCTACGAGAAGGAGAAGATCCCCGTCGACACGCTCGCCGATCGCGTGCGCCACGTGGTCCAGTCGTCGTTCGCCGGCAAGCGCATCGTCGTATTCTCGGGCGGCGAGAAGGCGAACGACGAGTCGCTGCTCGAGCAGGTTCGCTCGATCCATCGGGGCGGCGGGTTCGGCTCGATCATCGGTCGCAACTCGTTCCAGCGGCCGCGAGCCGAGGCGGTCAAGCTGCTGCGCTCGATCATGTCGATCTACGCCGGCTGAAATCGAGCGCCACGCCGTCCAAGAAGACGCGAGTCAGACCGCGCTACCTGCGTCCCGCTCCTGCTCCACGCCCAGCCCGTCCGCGATCCGGTTCACGAAGGCGAAGTACGCGATGATGGCGCAAGCATCGTGGATCGCTCGATCGTCCAGCCCCTGCGCCCGCAGGGACGCGACGTCCGTGCGGGTGATCGTCGATGGCGCAGTGGTGAGCTTCTCGGCGTAGCTCAGCAGCGTCCGTTCGCGGGGCGTGATCGCCAGATCGTCCGCGATACGGGGTACCAGAAGGCCGTCGATGAGCGCGGCTTGGGAATCTGCGACCACGCCCGCGGCTGAGAGGATGCGACGGAGCCCCGCTCCGTGATGGTGGATTCAATACGGGCACTGGTTCAGACCGGAGACGCGAACGGCCAGGATCTCTCGTTCTCGACGAGTCAGAGGACCCGGGCCATGCATGAGCACATGGTACAGGTCAAAGTGCCGGCGCATCACGGCCGGGTGGATGGCGTGGATCTGGATGATGTGATCGGAATCCGCGACACGCTCGGACGCGGAGAGCCGGTCGGGCGGGACATAGGCGATGAAGGCCATTTCTCCTCCCGGGCGCTGCCCTGTGCTTCGGCGACGATTCCTCAACCCGCACTGGTTCCTGGCAGGTCCACAGCGGCCTGAATGCGCCACTCTCCGCCATGCCTCACGAACCAGTCCACGAACCGACGCCGGTCATCGACGACGTGTCCATTCACCAGTACCTGAGCGTGCTGAACGCCGGTGACCAATGCCCCGCTGGCGCACAGATCAACTTCCATCTGCTCGAGTCGGACGAACGTGATCTCGCCGGGGATCTGTTCGATCGCTCGAAAGAATGCCTCGGTGTCCACGCGCGCCCCGCCCGCTGTGCGGTGGATGAAATCAGGGGCCAATGAGGCCCGGATCGTGGCGAAGTCGCGCCGCCCGATCGCTGCCGCAAGCCGTTCGGCGGCTTCGGCGACTTCGTCGGTCTCCTTCATGGCCGGAACGCCCTGCCGCCGCCCATCCTGGGTTTCATTTCCCCGGCGTGTACCAGATCGGGGACGTGAAGACCGGTGTGCGCATCGGTGCTGCCGATCATGCCGAACGTGTAGGGATTCGTGCCCAGCTTGGCTTCGAGTCCGAGGCCGTGCTTCAACGCGGCGCGCGCGTACTCGAATTCGAGCATTTCCTTCTTCTTCGCCGCGCTGCCGTCGAGATTACCCTTGTCCCAGCGTTGAAAGTCGGCGAATTCATCGTTCGGCGAGAGGAACGGATGCGTCTCGCCGTCGCCCTTGGTCTGGGTGGCCTCGTAGAGCCGCTCCCATTTCGCGCGCGTCTCGACATACTCGCGGTCGATCGCCTTGCCGAACGCTTCGACGATCGGAAACATCTCGCCGTTGCTGAGATTGCCGTTGTGCGCGATGGCGAGGACGCTGCCGCCGGTCTTCTTCTCGTAGGCGTCCATCCACTTCCACAGCTCGACCGGGTTGTCGCTGCCCATCGGCGGATAGACGGTGAACGGCTCGACCAGGCTGGCCTTGTCGCCGTTGTCGCGGAAGACGACGTTGCGATGGAGGTTGTTGCCGCCGGTGTTCGAGGTCCACTCGTAGCCGATGAACGCGGTGAAGCGACCCGGCTCGTTGTACTGCTCCGCGGCGGCGATCGTCTCCTGCCAAGCGCCGCGATAGGCGCGCGTGCCGGGGAAATACATCAGCGCCTTGGGAAACGTTCCGTGCGAGAACGCGACGATGATCTCGATGGCCGCCTCGCCGCCTTTGCCGGCCTGGATCATGTCGTACCACTTGCGGCCGGTCGGATCGGTGAGCATTTCGGGCTTGCCCGCAAAGAGATCGGGGAAAAAGCCCATGTTGTCCGAGTGATCGGCGACGACGAGAAAGTCGAGCGGCCGCGAGAGCTTCACCGGTTGGCCGCTGAGGCCATGACCTGTTCGCCGCGTGCGAAGCGGTACGCGTCCTTGGGCCCAAGCCGTGCTCCGAACGCCCCGGCGTCCATCGAGAAGCTGGTATGCAGGTGCGTGTCGCCGAAGAATGGACGCGTGGGGAACTCGCGGTCGGCGTACGGCGAGTAGGGGCGCTTCCTGTGCAGGGAATCGGCGGTTGTCTTGTCGATCGTGCCGACGTCGGTCGTGACCGTCTGTTCCGCGGCAGATGCCGTCATCGTCGGGCTGGCGGCCAGTAGGACCGCGAGGAATAGATCGAGTCCGGTTCGTGTCGTCACTGTCCGCTCCTTGTGCCGGTGCGTATCCGAACGCTGTGCCGCCGGAACCATAACACGACCCGCGCCGCGAAGCCGTCAAGCGCTACGGTCGCGGTGTGCCTGCGAAGCGGACACGGAACTCAGCGCCCACAGGCGAACGGGGCTCGAGCGAGAACGGGAAACCGTGCCGGGTCAGGATCTCTCCGACCACGGTCAGGCCGATTCCTCGTCCGTCACGCTTGGTCGTGAAGAACGGGGTGAAGAGCTGCGCGCGGCTCGACTCCGGGATCCCGGCCCCGTCATCGGCGACGACGAGCGTCAGCCCCTCCGGCTCGACAAGCAGGCGAATCTCGATCGTCCCTCCCGATCCGATCGCCTCGATCGCGTTGCGCAGCACGTTCACCAGCACCTGCTCGAGCTGGTTCTTGTCGGCGACGATCGGCGGCACTGCGAGCTGAGGGTGCTCGGAGCGACAGCGGATGTCGCGCTCCTGTAGCTCCGGGCCGAACAGGACGAGCACGTCGTCGATCAGACCCTCGAGGTCGCACGGGCGGGGCTCCGGATCGGGAAGGCGGACCACGTCGGCAAAGCCGTTCACGAACGCATCGAGGCGCTCGAGGCGAGTCGAGGCGACGTCCAGGACGCGTGTGAACTCGAGCCGGTCCTCAGGCGCCACCGCGATCGGACCGCGGGCGACCGAATCGAGCAGCGATCGCACGGCGCCGACCGAGTTCTTCACCTCGTGCGACATCATCCGGATCACCTTGCCATACGCCGCGCGCTCCGACTCGCGTAGCGCATCGGTGAGCTCCTCGAGCAAGAGAAAGCTGCGCTCGAAGCCGCGGTCGCGGAACGCGACGCAGCGAACCCGCAGGCGTCTCCCACCGCTCAGCGCCACGACCAGCGTCGCTCCCGCGGGGACGCCGGCCAGCCGAGTCCCGAGCGGCGACTCGAGCGCCGCGAGCGGAAGCCCGAGTCGTTCGGCCTCGTGTGTCCCGAGCAGGCGTGCGGCAGCGGCGTTGAGCAGCACGATCCGCCCGTCGAAATCGAGGATCGCGATTCCCGAGGGCGAGACGCGCAAGATCTTGTCCAATAGAACGTGCTGCTCGGCGAGAAGCTGCCGCTCCTCACGCAACCGATCGGCCATCCGGTTGTAGATCACGATCAGGGCGTCCATCTCGGGTTGGCCGACCTCGGAAAAGTGAACGGTGAACTCGCGGGCGCGCAGCAGCTCGGCGCCGGTGCGGACCAGCTCCAGTGGAAGAAAGAAGTCCCGCACGAGCTTCCAGCCGAGGGCGATGGACAGGGCGAACCCGACCTCGGCCACGATCAGCCAGATCGGCCGCTGCCACAGGGCGAGGAGCGTGATCGTGCCGAGGATCAGGTGGATCGCGATCAGGTAGAGCAGGATCTTCGCGCGCAGCGTCATCAGCTCTGTTCGGGATCGATCGCGTACTTCTGGAGCCGCCGATAGAGCGCGGCGCGGCTCAGACCCAGGGCGTCCGCCGCCCGCGTCACGTTCCTGCCGTAGTGCCGCAGACATTGCACGATCATCGCGCGCTCCAGCTCGTCGAGCGTCATCGCACCGGGCGCGGGGAGCGCGGTGACTTGCTCACGCGAGCCGAGTGCGAGCGCCACTTCGAGGTCGGCGGCTCGCAACCGATCGCCGTCGGTCAAGAGCGCGGCACGCTCGATCGTCTGCTTCAGTTCGCGGACGTTACCGGGCCAGTCGCGCCGGCCGAGCGGCGCGAGCGCGTCTTCCTCCAGCAGCAGGCCGGGACGACCGTAGGCGCGGCCGATGCGCTCGACGAAATGTCGCGCCAGGAGCGGCAGGTCGTCCGGGCGGTCCCGCAGGGCGGGGAGGCGCAGCGAGATCAGATTGAGCCGGTAGTACAGGTCCTCCCGAAACGCTCCTTCGCGCGCCGCGCGGTCGAGGTCGCGGTTGGTGGCCGAGATCACGCGGACATCGACTCGGCGAACCCGGCTCGAGCCGAGCGCCTCGAACGTGCGGTCCTGCAGCACGCGCAGCAGCTTGACCTGGGAGGCCGGCTCGAGCTCGCCGATCTCGTCGAGAAAGATCGTGCCGCCGTCGGCCCGCTCGAAACGACCCGTCCGATCGGCGGTCGCGTCGGTGAACGCACCGCGCACGTGGCCGAACATCTCGCTCTCGAAGAGCGTCGAGGAGATCCCGCCCAGATTGACCTTCACGAACGGCTTTCCGGCACGAGGGCTGTTGCGGTGCATCGCCTCGGCGAACAGCTCCTTGCCCGTGCCGCTCTCGCCGACGATCAACACCGACGCATCGGTCGACGCGACGCGGCCGGCCAGGCCGAGTGCGGCGAGGAACGGCGCCGCGCAGCCGATCAGCTCGCCGAAGTCATACCGCTCGTCGAGCGCCCTCCGCGTGGGTTGCGGGGCATCGAGCGGCCGCGACCGCTCCCGCGCCAGGCTGAGCGCGGTGCGCACCGAGCGCAGCAGGTGGTCGTTGTCCCAGGGCTTCGTGATGAAGTCCGCGGCGCCCGCTTTCATGCCCTCGACGGCGAGGCCGATCGAGCCCCAGGCGGTGATCAGGATCACCGGGAGATCCGGGCGCACGCGGCGCAGCTCGGCGAGCAAGGCGAGCCCTTCGCGCCCGGTCGTGTCGCGCGAGAAGTTCATGTCCTGGACGACCAGATCGAACGGGCGCGATCGGATCGAAGCCAGCGCTTCGTCCACCCCACAGGCGGTGGCGGAGGCAAAGCCGTCGCGCCGCAGCGCCAGACGCAAGGATTCGACGACCGACGGGTCGTCGTCGATGATCAGGACCTCGCCGCTACTCGTGATGCAGGGCCTCCGCCGGCTCGACCTGGGTGGCGAGCCAACCCGGGTACAAGCCGCAGCCGATCGCCAAGGCAAAGATCGTGATGAGCGAAACGAGCGCTCCGCCGAGCAGCACACCCGGTGTGAGGAACGTCAAGAGCTGCAACAGCGGCAGCTGCACGACGACGATCAGGCCCGCGGCGGCACCGAGGCTCGCGATCCACAGCACCTCGATCAGAATCTGCCGGTGCACTTGCCCTCGATGCGCTCCCACTGCGCGGCGCAGGCCGAGCTCGTGTGTACGGCGCGTCACATTCTGCCACAGGACTCCGAGCAGCCCGAGGGCAACCATCATCAGCAGAAACGCAGCGACGATCGCGAAGGCCGCGAGCGGGGCGATGCGCAGGCGGAGCTTCGAGCGACGCAGCAGGTCGAGAGTCTGCACGTGGACGCTCCACTCCGGTGCGAGCGCCTCGACGCGCCGCGTCAGCTCTTCCTCGAAGCCCGCCTCGGTTCCCGCAGCGAGGCGGATGGCGAAGTTGGGCAGGAAGACGGTCGTGTCGGTGGGTGGAGCCATCTCGAACACGAAGGGCTCGACCTCGCGCTTCCCGAGCTCACCGTCCTTGCGGAACTCGTCGACCACGCCGATGACCCGTCGCTCGTCTCGAAATCGACCGATCGGGAGGGTCTGACCCAGCGGATCCTTTTCGCCGAAGACGGCCCGGACCATGTCACGGTCGACCACCACGGGGCTATAGGCCAGCGCCGCATCGCTCTCCTCGAACCAGCGGCCGGCCACGAGCGCAATCCGGAACACGTCCGAGAACCCTGGGGTCACGGTCACGTGCTGCGCGCGGAACAGGACGCCCGTGTCATCGTTTGCGTGGATGTTGGTGTTCCCGTCGAACGGCAACCCGTCCGCTGCTGTCGCCGCGGCAACTTCGGGCATGCGAGCCAGCTCGCGAAGGACCTGCTGCAGAACGGGGATCTGATCCGTGTACCAGAAACGCTCGTTGTCCGCGTTCAACGTGAGGTACCAGACGTTGTCGTGAGCGAAGCCCACCGGGCGGCTCAGATCGCGCCAGAACGAGAGGCCGAGCGTGGCGACGAAGAAGACGACGAGAAAGGCCAGGAAGATCTCGACGATGACCAGCGCGTTGGCCCGCTTGCGATTCCAGATCAGCCGGAGCAGATGACGGATCATGCACCCCTCCCGCGCAGCGCGTCGACCGGATCGAGGCGCGACATGCGCCAGGCCGGCCACGCGCCGGAGACCAGCCCGAAGAGCACGGTCAGGAGCAGTCCGTAGAGGAACACGCGCGGGTGCATCTCGTGTCTCGCATAGGGGACGAGCGCGATCGCGTTCAAGAGGTGGAGAGCGAAGTAGGCCAGAAGCCAGCCGATCACGCCACCGACGAGCGTCAGGACGAGGTTCTCGACCAGGAACTGTCCGACCAGGGCGCCCGACGAGGCGCCGAAGCTCTTGCGCACCCCGATCTCCGAAGCTCGCTCGAGGATCCGGCTCAGGCTCAAGTTCACCAGGTTGACCGTCGGGAGCAGCATGAACAACAGGACGAGCAGACCGACGACGAGCTGGAAGCGGCGGGGGTGGGGCCGCTCGTCACCGAACAGACCGGTCGAGAGATGGTCGGTGCGGCTGAGCAGCTCGGCGTGAACGCTGTCGTACTGATCCGGTTCGGGGACGGACGCGGCCGCCAGGCGCGCCCGGAACTCCTCGCGCGCCGCGTCGAAGTCGTCCGGGGAACGAAACAGCAGCATCGCCCGGTAGCCGCCAAGCCACTGGCGCGCGTAGTCGGCGTTCTTCGTCGTTCCGAGCGGCGCCCACATCTCGGCAAACGGCATCCCCAGCAGCGCCGAGACGTCCCGCACGACGCCGATCACCCGATAGGTCTGGCCATCGGTCACGATCTCGCGCCCAACCGCCGGATCCTCGCCGAACAACCGGCGGCGCGTGCTCTCGTTGATCACGGCGACGAAGGCTCCTTGATCGTCGTCGTCCTGCGTGTACGCGCCGCCCTCGAGGAACTCGAAGCGAAAGAGCTGCCAGAAGGCGCCATCGGTGCGCTTCAGCTGGAACTCGAACTTCCTGCCGGAGATCCAGGACGTGGCCGGGCGCTCGTCCGAGAAGATCGTGAGATGCTCGACGCCGGGGAGGTCGCGGGCGAAACGGTCGAGCAGGTAGAAGCCGGCCGAGCTGCTCGAGCTCGTGTGGGGGCCGCGCAGCTCGGCTTGATAGATGGCCATGGTGCGGTCGCGAAAGACCTCAGGCGGCCGGCTGCCGACCGCCTGGTCGAAGATGCTGGCGAAGACCATCAACACCGTCAGCGTGAAGCTGATGCCGAACAGGCTGATCGCCGTGAGCACCTTGCGGCGTAGCAGCACCTTGAGGGCGAGACGTACCTGGCTCCACAGCATCGCGCGCCCCTTCAGTGGATCTGCCGCCCGTCGAACAGGCGGAACGTGTGGGAAGTACGCTCGGCGAGGCGCGGGTCGTGCGTCACCATGACGATCGTGGTTCCCTCGCCGTGGTTGAGCTGCTCGAGCAGATCCATGACCTCGGAGCCCATGTGGCTGTCCAGGTTGCCCGTCGGCTCGTCGGCGAGAAGCACCCGCGGCGAGCCCACGATTGCTCGCGCGATCGCCGCGCGCTGCTGCTGGCCGCCCGAGAGCTGCGGTGGGAAGTGCTGCGCCCGCGAGGCCAGGCCGACCCGGTCGAGAGCGGCCAGCGCGCGCCGTCTGCGCTCGGCGCCGCTCATGCGCCGGTAGAGCAGCGGGATCTCGACGTTGTCCACGAGTCGCAGGTCGGCGATGAGGTGGAAGCTCTGGAAGATGAAGCCGACCGTCTGATTGCGGATGCGCGCCGCCTCGCGATCCCCGCAGGCCTCGACCGGCCGACCCTCGAGCTCGAGCGAGCCCGAAGTCGGCCGATCGAGCAGGCCGATCAGGTTGAGCAACGTGGTCTTCCCGCAGCCCGAAGGACCCATGACGGAGACGAAGGCGCCGGCGGCGATGGTCAGATCGATGTCGGCCAGTGCCAGCGTCTCGATCCGATCGGTCCGATAGACCTTGCGGACAGAACTCATGCGGATCATGCTCACCTCTCCTGCGTCGAAGCGTTGCGGCGGATGCGGAAGCTCCGGAGATGCTCGTAGCCCGTGACGTCGGCGGTGACGACCTCGTCCCCCTGCTGCGGACCGGCCACGATCTCGAAGTACTCGATCCCGGCGAGGCCGATCTCGGACTCGACGCGGATCGCCCGGTCGCCCCGCACGACGAAGACGGGCTGGCGGCGTCCGGCGCGTGCGAACGGACCACGCCGTACGCGCAGCGCATCCGGCAGCACGCGGGTCACGACGTACACGTCGACGGTTCGTTGCGGACGCAGCGCCGCGTGCGACGGCTGACCGAGCACGACGTCGAAGCGCGTGGCGCCACGTTCCACCGTCGGCTGGATCGCGGCGACGCGCGCTTCGAGCATCGCGCGATCGACGCCGACGCGGGCGCCCATCCCGACGGCGAGCTGGGAGGCCAAGGTGTCGGCGACCGAGGCCTCGACGCGAAACGAGCCGAGATCAGCGATCCGGGCGAGCGCTTCCCCCGCGCGGACGGTCGTCCCGACCTCCGGAACGACCCAGGTCAAGACCCCTGGCCGGTCGGCCCGGGCCTGTGCCAGTTCGAGCCGTAGCGCCGCCGCGTCGCGCGTCTTTTCGAGCACCGCGATCTCCCGGAGCATCGCGGCCGCGCGCTCCGCGCCGGTCCGCCGCGCACGATCCATCGATCCGTCGAGCTGCACGAGCTCGATCGCCACTTTCTGGTGTTCGAGCTCGACCTGACGCAACACCGACTCGGAGGTCAGTCCCTGCTCGTGCAGCTCGCGCTGCTGGCGCAGGCGGTACTCGTGGAACTCGGCATCGAGTCGCTTGGCCTCGCGCCCGCCGCTCAGGTCGGCGAGCCGCCCCTCCTGCTCGAGCAGGGCCTGCTCGAGCAGGCTCCGTTTGGCGGAGAGCTGCTCGTCGGCTCGCTCCAGGTCGAGCCGGGAAGCGGAAAGATCGAGCTCGACGATCGAATCACCCGCGAGGAGCGCGTCGCCCGGTTGGCGAAGGATGCGCAGCACGCGGGCATCGGCCGGGCTCGAGAGCGTCTGTTCGAACGCGGGAACCACCGTGCCCGTGGCCTGGAGCACGGCTTCGACCGGTCCCCGTTCGACCCGCGCCGTCTGCCCAGGGCCGACGTGCAGAGCCGGCCGAAAGAGTCGGGGGAGAGCGAACCCCACGAGCAAGAGCGCGGCAAGGCCGATCCCGGCCCAGGCCCAGCGCCGTCGCAGGCGTCGATCCACGAACGATCGGTCGAGCGGACGATCCAATGGCTTGCTCCGCGGAGTGACCCAAGCAAGCTCCGGACCAGCGCGGGTCCGGCCGGAACGGCCACGTTGCGTCGGAGCGCTGTCCAGAAACGAACGGTCCCGTTCGAGGCCGGACGGTCGAGGGGGCGAAGCTCAGGTCTTGGCGGGGTCGCGGCCGGTCGTGTAGAGCGGTGTCGGGAAGGTGGTGACGGTGCCGGCCTTCGCCTCGGTGATGCGCGGCGTGCCTTCCTTCTGGACCTCGTCGATGCGCACGACCGCGTGGAGCGGGACGTACGTCCGCACGACGCCTGCGAACTCGAGCTTGAGGCTCTCTTCGGACGGATCGACCACGACCTGGGTCTTCTCGCCGAACACGATGTCCGACACCTGAACGAAGCCGAACAGATCGCCGTGCGACACGTGGCGGGCGTAGATCTCGTACACCTTCCCCTGGCCCAGGAACGTGACCCGGTACGTGTGCGGCTTCGCCGCAGGGCGACGGCTCATTGCGGCGGCAGGATAACACGCGATCGGGGCGTGTCCGTGCGGAAGCGGAGCCACTCGCCGGGGAGCGGCATCGACCATGCCGAGCCTCCCGGGCCGCACGCGAACGGCTCGGGTCCGGCCGGCGCGTGACGCGGGAGCGCCATCTCGACGCGAACCGCCTCGAGGAACGTCGCGGCCCGGCGGTCGGTCAGCGCGCCGACGAAGCGCAGCGGGCGATCGAGAGTCCGGAAGAAGTCCTCGTAGTGCAGGACGAGCACGTGGGCCGCCCGCGTTCGCTCGAGAACGCCGCGTGGGTAGTCGCGTGCGCGCCACGAGGACGGCATGCAGGTGACGGCAAGATCGACCGGCCGCTCCGCGATCGCTTCCGGCGGCGGAAAGCCGAGCGGAGCGTCGCTCGCCGTGTCCTGGTAATGCAGCCGGAACGCGGGCGAGCCGTCAGCGTCGAGAAAGTCCACGAGGAACGCGAACGGCAGCCCCTCTCGCATGTCCGGATGACCCTTGTCGTTCCACGTCGTCCAGGGCGCGACGACCTCACCAGGCGCGTAGTGGTAGCCCGCGAAGTGGTCGGCGTGCGACGAGGCGATCGGCAGCACGCGAACGGGGAACTCGCTGCCGCGCCGGTCGATGAGCCGGATCCAATGCTTCTCCCTCGGCTCGAGCTCGATCACGTGCCCGCGCACGTCGGGGAACGCCGCGAGAATGTGCGCGCCGGTTCGATTGACGAGGACGCTCGCCCCGGGCACATGCTCGGCGAGGACGACCGGCAGGTCGGCCAGGTGATCGTAGTGCGCGTGGCCCACGAGGACGGCGTGCACCCGGTCGAGCGGCAACCCGTCGAGCCCGCGCGCGATCGCCTCGCGGTCCAGCACGATCCGGCCGAACCCTGCGCTCAGCAGGCTCACGCGCGAGAAGTATGGCCCGAACAGCAACGCGCCACCTCGCCATTCGACGTACAGGCCCGAGACGCCCAGAGATCGCAGGAGCAGGTCCCCCTCCCCGACCTCCGGGCGGTCCAAGGGGCGGCACGGCGGATCGCGGAAGTCGAAGTCGCGACCGTGGTTCGGGGCGTGCACCGCGCGAACCGTGTGGCCGTGCAGGCGCCCTACGAGCACCCAGGTAGCGGCGGCGAAGAGCAGCAGGACGCCGATCGCGACGCGCCGGCGCGTCATCCGCGGGCCGCCTCCTGCCAGGCCCGGGCGTACAGCTCGGCGCGCACCGGCAAGTAGCCGGGGTAGGCGCGGCGCGCGGCCTCGACGACGGATCGCTCGACGGTCAGACGCGTCACGGGCTCCGTCGTCTCGACGAGCACGTCGCCGCTCGGCGCGACCGCGATCGACGGTCCGCCGATCGGCACGCCGCGCTCCGGCGCGGGCCGGTTCACCGACACGACGTAGCAACCGCTCGTGATCGCGTTCGCGCGGATCACCGTCTTCCAGCGCTCGTAGCTCGCGGGCGGAGTCGCGCGCGGCGCGAGAATCGCCATCGCGCCGACAGCGCCGAGCAGATGCGAGCCCTCCGGGCGCTGCAGGTCGGAGCAGATCTGGACGCCGATCGGCACCCCGAAGGCGTCGATCCGCGTGGGAGGCTCGACGCCCGGCTCGTAGTGGTCCGTCTCCCAGTATCCGTCCTCCGACGGGACGTGCAGCTTGTCGTAGCGCGCGACGAGCGACCCCGAGGCGTCGACGACGAGGGCGCGGTTGCGGCGCCCGCCGCTCTCGGCGTCACGCACGATCGCCCCGCCGAGCGCGGCGATCCCGGCCTCGCGCGCGACCGTGCTCAGAAGCTGCGCACGCGGTCCGCCGGGCGGCTCCGCGTCGCTCAGGGACGGCTCGCGGCCCGCGGGAACCCAGGGATCGAGCGGCAGCTCGGGGAGCACGGCCAGTTCCGCCCCGAGCCGCGTGGCCTCGCTGAGGCGTTCGGCGAGTCGACCCGCGGCGCCGGGCCCCCAGAACACCTCGTGGACGATCGCGATCTCGAGGAACGACCGGCCCATGTCTACCTCCCCGTACGCGCGTCCTCGGCGGCCTCGGGATCGACCCCATCCGCCCCCATGCCGCGGCGCGCCGCACACACGGCCGCCGTCAGGAGACCACACACGATAGCGGCGACGCTCGCGCCGGCGAGGCGCAGCGCGGCGGGCAGCGTCTCGGGCGCGAGGAGGGCGAGAAGCGGCGCGACGAACTCGAACTCGCCGCCCTTGCGGATCGGCTCGAGGCCACGCAGGATGGCGAGCGCGACGACCGACAGAGCGAAGCCCGCCGCGGCGCCACCCGCCGCCCGGATCCACAGGCTCGCCGGCGACAGCGGCGCGCGATGCTTCGGCGGCTCGACCGCGAACGATGGCTCGCGCGTGCCCGGTGGCACGAACCGCGCAAGCATCAGGAGACCCGGCACGCCCATCAGCATCGTGAACCAGAAGAACGGGGTCCAGCCGAGCGCGTAGACCATCATCCCGGTCACAGGGCCCGACACGAGTCGCGGGATCACGAACAGACTCGAGAACAGCGCGTACTGCGTCGCCGAGAACCGCCGCTGCGTCATCCGGATCAACAGCACGCCGAACGCCCCCATGCCCATGCCCTTGGTCGCGTTCTCGAAGCTCATCGCGGCGTACATCAGGGGGAGGTCGACCGCGCTCTCGGCGACGAGCACGTAGCCGAAGTTGGAGAAAATCTGGAGGAAGCCGAAGATCCACAGGCAGTGGCCGAGCCCCCATACGGCGGTCAAGGCGCCCCCGAGGATCGTTCCGACGACGGTCATGATCGTCCCGATCGTCGTCAGCCCGACGCCACGGTCGAGGTTGCTGTAGCCCATGTCGACGAGGAACGGCCGGAGCAGCGACTCGGCGAGATTGTCGGCGAGCTTGTACAGAACGACGAAGGCCAGGATCTCGAGCGCGCGGTGCCGGCTCAGGAACCCGAGGAACGGCAGCCACACGGCTTCGCGCAGGCTCGGCGGCCGCGGGCTCTCGATCTCGGGCTCGGGGGCGCGGCGGGTCACCCACAGGCACGGCAGGTACAAGAGCGCGAGACCGACGGCGACGATCTTCCAAGAGAACCACGCGAGCAGCGAGATCGAGAGACCGCCCGAAACGTACATCGCCGTCCGATACATCGCGGTCCGTACGCCGACCGCGACACCCTGCTCCTCGGGGCGCAGCACGTCGACGGCGTAGGCGTCGACGACGATGTCCTGCGACGCGGACGCGAGCGCGATCGCGAAGCACAGCGAGAGGATCACCCACGGCGTCTCGGGGTGGCGGGTGACCCATCCCAGCAGGAGCGTCAAGGCGATCAGGACGATCTGGCTCACCGCGATCCACCCGCGACGGCGTCCCATTCCCGGCAGCGGGTAGCGGTCGAGCAGCGGCGCCCAGAGCATCTTGAAGCTCCACGGCGCGTGGGCGAGGGTGGTCAGGCCGACGATCCGGATGTCCACGCCGGCATCCCGCATCCAGTCCGGGATCGAGATCCAGACGAGCCCGATCGGTAGGCCCGAGGCGAACGACAGACACGAGACCGCGAGCGTCCGCCGGGAGGACAGCGCGAACCGCAGCGTCGAGGTGAGCCTGGGTGATGGCATCGGGGAGCCCGCGTCAGGATAGCGAATATGGCTCGCGGTCCGGCCCAGTGGTAGCCCGTGCCCCCGGCCGCGCCCTATACTCTCGCTCCGGGGGACGAGGAGCGAGCAGATGCCCACCCTGAAACGGTGCCGGCGGCTCGTCCGGCGCCACCCGATCCCCGAAGGCGCTGCGGCGACGGTCGAGTTCGTCCACCCCGGGCCGAACGGTCCGCGCCACGGTCGCTCGCTCGTCGACGTCAGCGTCTCGGGACTGTCGTTCGACGCGGGCCCCGAGCTGGCCGGGATCGGCAGTGGTACGACGATTCCCGGTGCGGTGGTACGCTTCGGGGGCTGCGAGATGCGCGGTGAGCTGCTCGTCATGCACGAGACGGCGTGCACGCCCGAGCGGCGGACGATCGGCGCCCTGTTCTATCCGGCACAGGACGTCGATCTCGTGAAGTGGAAGAGCGTCGTCGCGGGGGTCGAGGCCGTTCAGACGACCTGACGCGGGCGGGCCTAGGGGGACAAGGCGTGCTCGGCTCGGAAGTCGTCGAGGGGGTCGAGCGCCCGCTCGATCCGCGATCGATCACGGTCCGGCGCATCGCAGGCGCGATCACCTCTGCCGCGATCGGTGTGGGCACGCTGGGGGCGCTGGTCATTCGGCTGATCGCCTCGCGACCGACTCGCACCGAGGTCATGCTCTTGCTCCTCGCCTGGCTCGCGACCGTCGCCGCGATCGCGGCCTTTAGCTGGCTCTGGCCGCCGCACCGGTTCCGCCACTCGGCCTGGCGGATCGATGCCTCGGGGATGCGGATCCGCGCGGGCGTTTTCTGGCGCTCGATCGTGTCGATCCCGCACGCCCGCGTGCAGCACACGGACGTTCGCCAGGGACCCGTTGAGCGGGCGTTCGGCCTGGCCACGCTCGTCGTCCACACCGCAGGCACCGAGAACGCATCGATCGAGCTCGCGGGCATCGCCCATGAGACCGCGCTCGCCATCCGCGACCACCTGATCGATGAGCACAACTGACGCGGGGTCCGGCTGGCGCCGGCTCCACCCGCTGTCGCTCGTGTTTCGGATCGGCGCCGCTGCGCGCAACCTGCTCCTGCCCGGCCTCGCGCTGCTGTTCGTGTCCCGCGGCCAGGGGTACGAGCTGTGGCTCGCGGTGCTGTTCGTGCCGGCGGGCATCGCGGCGATCGTGAGCTACCTGAGCTACCGCTACCGGCTGGGCGACGACGAGCTCGTGATCCAGCAGGGCATCGTGACGCGCAACGAGCGCCACGTGCCCTATGCGCGAGTCCAGAACGTCGACCTCGTGCAGAACCTGATCCATCGCTGGCTCGGCGTCGCCGAGGCGCGGTTCGAGACCGCGGGTGGCGAGGAGCCGGAGGCCGTGATGCGTGTGCTGTCCCTCGCCGAGGTCGCGGCGATACGGACGCGCGTGTTCCGCGATCCGCGGCCTCGGGCCGGCGATGCCGGCGGCGCGGAGGCGGTCGTGGCGGCTCCGGTCGAGGAGCCGCTGTACCGGGCGCGGCTGCGGGACCTCGTGCTCCTCGGCCTGACGAGCAACCGTGGTCTCGCCGTCGTCGCCGCGGCGTTCGGCATGCTGTGGCAGCTCGACGTGCTCGGATTCGACCCGGAGCGGTTCGTGCGCGATCTCGGCCGTGTCGATCCGTCCGTGGCGCACCTCCCGGCCGGACCCCTGGCGACGGTCCTCGTCGCGCTCGCCGGGCTCGTAGTCGCGCTCGTCGCGCTCAAGACGCTGTCGGTCGTCTGGACGATCGGCCGGCTCCACGGCTTCGAGCTGCGCGGACGCGGCGAGGATTTCTCGGCGCGGTACGGGCTCCTGACGCGGATCGCCGCGACCGTGCCCCGGCAGCGCATCCAACGCTTGTCGATCCAGCGCGGTCCGCTCCATCGCTGGCTCGGCAAGGCATCGGTCCAGATCGAGACGGCCGGGCGCAGCGGCGCGGGCTCGGGAGTCGAGCGGCTGTGGCTCGCGCCGTGGATCGACGACGGCGCGCTCGCGGGCCTCGTCGCCCGCGCGTTGCCGGGAATCGATCTCGACGTCCGAGAGTGGCGACCCGTCGCCGCCGGGGCCGGGGGGCGCATCCTGCGCAAGGGGCTCGCGCTCGCCGTCGTGATCGCGATCCCGCTGGCCGTCCTGTCCGGCCTCGCGGCGCTCGTCGTGATCGTGCCGCTGGCCGGGCTCGCCGTCCTTCACGCGCGCCAGTGGCCGCGTCACGCCCGCTACGTGCTTCTTCCCGACGCGATCGTGTGGCAGAGCGGCTGGTGGACTCGCCGCACGAGCGTCGCCCGGTACGAGAAGATCCAGGTCGTGGCGCAGATCCAGTCGCCGTTCGACCGGCGCCGCGGCATGGCGTCGATCCACGTCGACACGGCGGGTGCCGGCCACGTGGGCCACCCGTTCGTTCTGCGCTACCTCGAGGAGGACGTCGCCACGGGTCTCTCGGGACGCCTGGGGGACGAGGCCGGGGCGCGCGCGTTCCGTTGGTGACCCGCTCGCCCGCGGCGGCCCAGGCGGGTTGTCCCTGGTAGAATGCGCCCGGGAGCCCGCGCCATGACCCCCCCCGAGATCTACGAGCTTCTTCGTCGCGACGTGATCGGCCAGGAGGACGTGCTGCGCTTCGTCGCCGTGGCGATCTTCAAGCATCTCCAGGGCGAGCCGTACGGCAACCTGATGATGATCGGCAACTCGGGCACGGGCAAGACGACCGTGATGCGCGCGATGGAGCGGCTGTACCGCGATCACCCCGACTTTGCCCAGTACCGCGTCGTGGTGATCCTCAACGCCAACACCTTCGCGTCGGACGAGGGGACGATCGACACCGCCCGACTGTTCGTGCGGCTCGAGGAACGGGCGCGCCAGATCCTGGGCGACGGCGCGAGCGCCGAAGAAATCGGCAGCCTGATGCAGCACGCGACCGTGTGCCTCGACGAGATCGACAAGGTCTCGGGGATGGTCGGTGGCAAGCCGTACGTCACGGGTCTGAACATCCAGCAGGCGCTCTTGACGCTGATCGAAGGCGAGCGCGTCGATCACTCGGTGACGGTAAGCGAGAACGGACGGCCGGTGCGCACCACCTTGCACATCGACACGGCGAAGACGCTGTTCCTGTGCGCGGGGGCGTTCGAGGCGCTGTACGAGCAGGTGTTCCATCGGGTCACCTCGCCGACGAGCCGCGTGAAGCTCCCGACCGAGACGGTGATCATCGACGGTGAGGTGACCATCCGCGAGTACTTCTCCCTCGGGCACCACTTCCGCCAAGAGGATCTGTTCGACTACGGCATGCAGCCGCAATTCCTGTCGCGATTCGACAACACGATCATCCTCGAGGAGCTGACGCCCGACCTGCTCAAGCAGATCCTGCTCGAGCCGGACGAGAGCGTGTTCAACGCGTCGCGGCGGTTCTTCGGCCGACACGGCATCGATCTCGAGATCACCGACGAAGCGGCGCATCGCATCGCGTTCGCCGCGGCCGAAGCGCGGCGCATCGGCGCCCGAGCGCTCAAAGAGGTCTACGGGCGGATCATCAAGCCGTTCGAGTTCGATCCGAGCGGGCGGACGCTGAGCGTGCCCGGGACCGACCGGCGACGGCTCGTGATCGACGAGGAGCTCGTGGCGCGCAGTCTGCGACAGGCGGTTCAGGTCTGACCCCGACGCGCATCGTCGCCCCGGTTCTCCTCCTGCGCTTCGGTCTGGGTGTCGCCGGGGTGCTCGCCGCGGCGCTCGCGGTGTTCCGGCTCGAGATCTTCGACCCCGACGCGCCCGCCTTCCACTGCGTGACGATCGGGCCGCTGATGGCGGCGCTTCTGGCGCTCCTGCGATCCGACCGCGCGGCCGCGGCGGTGGCGGTGGCCGTGGGCTTTGCGCTCCTGCGGCTCGGGTTCGTGCGGTCCGAGGGCTGGGCCGGTCCGGCCGCGGGTGCCTGTCTCGTCTTTGGCGCGCTCGTGATCTGCGTGATCTTCGACCTGCTCGCGCGCTACGGGATCCGGCTCGGGAAGTTCCTGGTGCTCGGGCCGCTCCTGGCCGGGCTGTATGTCGCCGTGACCCCGCTCGCCGAGCTGGGGCGCCTCGTCGGATCGGAGCTGCACGTGACGCTCCTGCGCTGGGCCTTCCTGGGCGTGCTGATCGGCGATGCAACGGGGTTCGGCGTGGAGATCGCGGACCTCGCGGCGGCGGCGCGGGGGATCGGGGGAAAACAGGATCCTCGCGCCGCGATGCAGGGGTCGTGACGGATGTCCGAGACGCTGCTCGATCTGATCCGCGGTCGCGTTTCGGTGGAAAGCTTCGACCCCAGCCGATCGCTGGCCGAGAGCGAGATCAAGGACCTCGTCGCCGACGCCGTGACCGCGCCGTCTTCGTTCAACATCCAGCACTGGAGATTCCTCGCCGTTCGACGGCCCGCGGACAAGGCGCTCCTGCGCGAGGCCGCGTTCGGCCAGGCTCAGGTGGCCGAGGCCGCGGTGACGTTCGTGGTGCTCGGGGACGTCCGGGGCATGGACAAGCTCCCGGCGATCCTGGAACGCGCGGTCGCCGACGGCAGCCTGCCCGAGCCCAAGGCCGCGGCATGGCTGCGCATGGCACGAGCGATCTACGCGGACCCGGCGGCGGCGCGCGAGGAGGCGCAGCGCTCGGGGTGTCTCGCCGCGATGACGCTCATGCTCGCGGCACAGGCGCGCGGGCTCGGCTCGGCCGCCCTGAGCGGCTTCGACGCCGAGCGGGTCTGTCGCGAGTTCGCGATCGACGACCGATACGTTCCGATCATGCTCGTCGCGGTGGGTCATGTGGCGCTGGCCCATCCGTCGCGCCAACCCCGACTCTCGCTCGACGAAGTCCTGGCGTTCGACCGTGGCCGGTTCCCGTGAGAGTCGGGCCGCCGGGTAGGGGGATGCGCCCGGCCGCCGCGCAGATGAACCGCGTGCTCGACCGCCTCGCCGCGCGGTACGAGATCGACCGCTTCGTCCGGCGGAACGGCCCGGACCCTTTTCGGATTCTCATCGGCTGCGTGATCTCGCTGCGCACGAAGGACGAAGTCACCTACCCGGCGACCGAGCGACTGTTCGCCCGCGCGCGCACGCCGGCGGAGTTGGTGCGCCTCGCGCCGCGGACGATCGGTCGCCTGATCTATCCGGCCGGGTTCTACAACCGGAAGGGCCGGCAGATCCAGGAGATCAGCCGCGCGCTGCTCGATTCCCACGCGGGTCGTGTGCCCGACTCGATCGAGGAGCTGCTCGAGCTGCCCGGCGTGGGGCGCAAGACGGCGAACCTCGTGGTCACGCTCGGCTTCGGCAAGCCCGGGATCTGCGTCGACACACACGTTCACCGGATCACGAACCGGCTCGGCTGGATCCGGACGCGGACCCCCGATGCGACCGAGGCCGCGCTACGCACGGTCCTTCCGCGGCGCCAGTGGATCCCGATCAACGAGACGCTGGTGCGCCACGGGCAGGAGTGCTGCGCGCCGATCTCGCCGTTCTGCTCGCGCTGCCCGGTCGAGAGCGACTGCGCGCGCCGCGGCGTCGAGCGGAGCCGCTGAGCGGGCGTCCCGTCACGGATCCGCGGTCAGCGCGGTTGCCACAGCTCGACCTTGTTCCCGTCCGGGTCGAGGAACCAGCCGAAGCGGCCGAACGAGTATTCCTCGACCTCGCCCACGAGACGGGCCCCGCCCTCCACGACCTGGCACAAGGCGCCGTCGAGATCGTCGACCACGAGGTTGAACATGAACGGAAGCGTCGATGGCGAGAAATAGTCGGTCGAGGCCGCAAACGGTCCCCACACGGTGAAGCCGCCCTTCGGCATCGAACCCGGACGGAACGAGACCCCCGGCTGCTCCGCGAGGTCCATCCCGAGCCAGCGCCCGTACCACGCGACCAGCCGGTCGGGGTCGGGCGACTTGAAGAACACTCCTCCGACGCCGACGACCTTGGCCATACCGACTCCTTACGCGCTTCCGCGGACAATCGACGGCAACTCGCTCAGGCTCGGGATCGCTTGGTCGTCGAGCCCGGGCACACCCCGGCGATCGACGAGCACCGCCGCGACCCCGGCCGCGCGAGCGCCGGCTATATCGAGCCCCGGCACGTCTCCGACGTGCAGCGCCTCGGCGGGTTGCGCACCGAGGCGGGCGAGCACTCGGCGGAAGATCTCCGGGTCCGGCTTCTCGACCCCCTCGAGGTGGCTCACCCCGATCTCGGCGAAGTACGGGGCGAGGCCGAGCATCTCGAGCACCCGGGGGAGTTGCGAGTCCCAGTTCGAGACGACCGCCATCCGCGCACCGTCCTGCTTCAGCGCGTCGAGTGCCGGGCGAACGTCGGGGAACACGGTCCACGCGCCGGGCTCGCGGAACACGTCGCGGATCCGGTCGAGCGCGCAGAGCGCCCATCCCGAGTCGACGGGCGCCCCGCTCGCGAGCTCGAGCGTGCGCCGCGCGAAACGCAGCCAGAACTCCTGCTCGCCGCCGGGAAAGTGCCGGTAGCGGTCGGCGCCTCGCGGGATCGCCTGCTCCATCTCGCGCATCGCCTGCTGCAGGCTCTGCTCCGCCCGCGCCGGATCGAGCGCGAGCCCGAGGTCCGCCAGCGCGCGCGCATACACGGCGCCGAAGGACCCTCGCGGACCCACGAGGGTCCCTCCGACGTCGAAGAGCACGAACCGATACGGCACCGGGGCCTCCTGCTACACTGCCCGCGAACGGCGCGGAGTTGCGGCGTGTCCGTCCTGTTCGAGCCTCAGCCCCGGTTCCGCGGGCTCCGCGCCGCGGGGTTCCGGGTGTTCTCGATCGAGGATCGCGACGAGCGACGCGAGGCGATCGTCGCCGCGTTCCACCCGGCGCTGCGCGATCTCGGCGACGACCTCCGGGACCGACTCGTGCGTCCGGGCCACGACGAGCGACCGCTCTACGTCCACCTGCCGCGTCTCGACTGGCCACGCGGCTACCGGCCCTTCTGCACGTGGCTCGCCCTGTCCCGCGCGAGCCACGGGTACCAGGCCGGCGCGCAGCTCAACGTCGGTGTGCACGCCGATCACGTCGCGGCCCGGCTGGCCTGGGATGCGAGCGCGGACGGCTTCGGCCGGTTCGAGTTCCTGTGCCGGCGCGGACGGCTGTCCGACGAGCTACGCGAGGTCGCTTCGACCGAGCGGCTGCGATTCCGCGTGT
>Ga0247727_10003733_pt1 | contig 33312 bp, 35 predicted proteins | sample WisWelCaveWW1625_FD_202498 | JGI IMG/M metagenome (GOLD analysis project Ga0247727, IMG submission 202498) | Biofilm microbial communities from Wishing Well Cave, Virginia, United States - WW16-25 | ecosystem: Environmental > Aquatic > Deep subsurface > Groundwater > Cave microbial mat | place...
CCAAGAGAGAGACGACAACGTCGGCAATCGGCTCGACTATCCGGGCAATCGCGGCGGCGGCGGCGGTCCTGGCGGTGGCGGCCTTGGCGGTCGGGACGGTCGGGACGACTACCGCGGCCGCGACGACGATTTCAGGCCCCGCGAGCAGCCGCGTGGCGATCACCGGCCGCGTCCGGCGGCAGATCTGGCAAAGACCGCCATCGTTCGCGACGACGACGATTCGAAAGAGTAACTGATGGCGAGCAGCACGAAGAAGCGCGTCGCGGCAAAGACCGCGGGCGTAAAGGTCGAGTCCGCTCCGGCGCCGAAAAAGCGCCGTGTCGTGAGCACGCCGGTCGCGCAGCCGACGAAGCCTGCGCAGGCAGCCAAGCCCGCGCAGCAAAAAAAGCCCGCGCAGCGAAAGAAGCCCGCGGAGCGAAAAAGATCCGAGGAGCCGGCAAAGGCCGCAGCGTCCGCCGCGGCGAGGGGCGTACTGGTGCCGCAAACACCGGCCTTTCCGCCCACCAACTACGAAGTCGTCGAGCGCATCCTCACCGATTTCATTCGACGCGAGGTCACTCGCGTCGGTGTCGAAGCCGTGGTGCTCGGGCTATCGGGCGGTGTCGACTCGGCAGTCTCTGCGGCGCTCGCCGCAAAGGCGCTCGGCCCAAAGCGCGTGCTCGCCGTGATGATGCCGTATCGCACGTCCAGCGATGCGAGCCTCGCCGACGCCGGCACGGTGGCCGAGGCTCTCGGCATCGAGACGCTCGAGATCGACATCACGCCGCAGGTCGACGCGTACTTCGCGAAATTTCCCGACGCTTCCGAGCGCCGCCGCGGCAACAAGATGGCGCGAGAGCGCATGACCGTGCTCTACGATCTCTCCGCCGCGCGCTCTGCGCTGGTGCTCGGGACTTCCAACAAGACCGAGCTTTTGCTCGGCTACGGCACGCTTTACGGCGACATGGCTTCCGCGCTCAACCCCATCGGCGATCTCTACAAGACCCAGGTCTGGGGTCTCGCCGAGCACCTCGGTCTTCCGAAATCGGTGATCGGAAAAGCGCCGACGGCCGATCTCTCGCCGGGCCAGACCGACGAGCAGGATCTCGGCTTCGGCTACCACGACGTCGACCGCTTGCTCTATCGAATGGTCGACGAGCGTGCCGAGCGCGACGAGCTCGCTGCGGTAGGATTCGACGCTGCGTTCGTCGAGCGCGTGCACGGGATGATTCGCGGGTCGCAGTTCAAGCGAAGGCTACCGATCATCGCCAAAGTCTCGCGGCGCACCATCGACGCCGATTTCCGTTACTCGCGCGACTGGGGACGCTGAGGCGTGGGACGCGCGGGGCGTCTCTACGTCGTCGCGACCCCGATCGGCAATCTCGGCGATTTATCGCCACGCGTCATCGAAGTGCTGAAGTCGGTCGCGGTCGTAGCGGCCGAGGACACGCGGGTCACGCGCCGGATCTTCTCGCACGCCGGCATCGAGACTCGAATGCTGAGCTACCGCGACGAGAACGAAGCCAAGCTCGCGCCGAGCCTCGTAAGACGCATGGAAGAAGGCGAGAGCGTGGCGCTCGTAAGCGATGCCGGCACGCCCTGCGTCTCGGATCCGGGCTACCGCCTCGTGCGCGCCGCGGCCGCGGCCGGCGTCGAAGTGGTGGCCGTTCCGGGGCCGTCGGCCGTGGTCGCGCTGCTCAGCGTCTCCGGGCTACCGAGCGATCGCTTCGCCTTCGAAGGCTTCCCGCCGAGCACGCGGAAGGCTCGCACCGCCCTGCTCGCGTCCCTCGCGAACGGCGGCTCGACGACCGTCTTCTACGAATCGCCTCGTCGCGTCGTCGATTTTCTCCGCGAGATTGCCGCCGCGCTCGGCGATCCCGAAGTCGCCATCGGCCGCGAGCTGACGAAGCTCCATGAAGAAGTGCTCCGCGGCACTGCATCGGCCGTCGCCGCTGCAATCGCGGAGCGCGGCCCTCGCGGCGAGTTCGCGATCGCCGTCTACGTTCCAAAGCGCGCGACGACGGATTCGGCGACGGATCCGGCCGAAGAAATCCGCGCGCTCATCGCGAGCGGAATGAGCGCCCGCGACATCGCCGCGAAGCTCAAGCCCCGCGGCGTTTCCCGCCGCGTCGTCTACGACCTCGTCGAGACGCTCCGTTCGAGCGAAGACTGAGCGAGTCGGACTTCGATCGGCCTCAAGCCTCGCCGGCGAAGAAACGGCGGGGATTCTCGTCGAGCATGGTCGTGATGTGGGCGTCGGTGGCGCCGCCGGCCTTGAGGCGCGGAATGATGCGCTCGAAGAAGTGGGAAGGCGTCCAGATGGAAAGCAGCTCCTCCATGCGCGGGTCGCTCGTGTCCGGGATGGGCTCGCCGCGCCAGCACCAGACCGAGTCGTGAGACACGACGATCTGCTTCGCTTTGCCCGCGGCGAGCAGCTTCAGCAGCGACTGAATTCGCACTTCATCGTCTTGCAGCACGAGGATGCCGAAGCGGTCGAAGCCGAGATAGGACCCGCCGGCGAGAATCTTCATGTGGTAGGCGTGATCCGCGGACCCGCAGGAGTGACCGATGATGATTCGATGCGCCGGCACTCCGAGCGACGTGAGAATTTTCTGCTGCTCGTCGCCTAGGAGGCCTTGATCCGTGTGCGTGGTGATCGGCGCGCCGGTCTCGCAAGACGCGATCGCCGCGGCCTCGAGCACCATGCGCTCGTAGGCGGTGATGGCACCGTGGCCCGTCGCGACCTTGATGATGCCGGCCTTGATGTCGGTGTCGCCGATTCCTTTCGTCAGCTCGTGAATGAAGAGCTCGGCCATCGATGTCGCGTTGCCGCCGAAGTTCGCGCGGAACTTCCAGTACGCGGTGCCGCCTTCATCTTCTTTGTAGAGCCCCGTGGCGCAGATGATCTGAAGGCCGGTTTTTGCGGCTACCTCGGCCATGAATGTGACGTCGCGACCGAGGTCGTTCGGGCAGGGATCGATCATCGAGCGTACGCCGTGGGCCTTCATCTCGGCGACTTTGTCGAGGCAGCGAGCGAGCGCCTCGACACGGTTCGGACCGCGCCGAATCGTGTCGGCCTCCCATCCCGGATAGCCGATCAAGAGATGCTCGTGCGCGAGCGTGCGGCCGAGCTCCGCCGGAGTGATGCTACCGGTCACCGTTTGAATTCGCTTCGCCGTCTCGCTGTGCATTCGAGTCTCCTTCGGGGTCTTCTTCCGGGTCTCCTTCGCGCCTGTCCCGCGCTGATGCCCGTCAGCGAACGATGCGAAAGTCCGCGAGGCCTTCCGGAGGCTCGCCCCGCGTCTCGACACGGAGCACCCGAGCGCCCGGCGGCCCGTGATCGCACCACGCAACCATCCGCTCTACGGCGCCTTCGTCACCCTCGAACGCGGCTTCCACGGAGCCGTCGGGAAGATTCCTCACCCAGCCGAAGACGCCGAGGCGGTCAGCCTCGCGCCGCATCGAATCGCGAAACCACACCCCTTGCACGCGTCCGTGAACGACCAAGTGTCGGCGGATCAGCCGGATCATTCACCGACTCCGCCCATCAAGTCGAGCAGCTCCTGCTCGGTGAGCACGGTCACGCCGAGCTCCGTCGCCTTTTTTAGCTTGCTGCCGGCCTCTTCGCCGGCGACGAGGTAGTCCGTCTTTTTGCTGACCGCGGACGCGACCGTGCCACCGGCCGCTTGGATCAGCTCCTTCACGCGGTTTCGCGGCAGCGAGAGCGTGCCGGTGATGACGAAGGATTTGCCCGCGAGCGCCCCGCTCGTGGCTGCCGCGACCGGCGCAGGTCTGACTCCTACGCTCTCGAGCTCCCTTAGCAGCTTGCCGTTCGCGGCGTCATCGAAGAACGCCTTTACGGACAGCGCGAGCTCGGGCCCGATTCCGTCGATCGTGACCAGGTCCTCCTCGGAAGCGTCCATCAGGCGATCGATGCTGCCGAAGGCTTGCGCGAGCACGCGAGCGGCAAACTCGCCCACGTGGCGAATGCCTAGCGCGTAGAGCAGCCGATTGAGCGGTCGCGCGCGGCTCGCATCGATGGCTGCGACGAGATTCGCTGCGGACTTCGGACCCATGCGCTCGAGGCCCGCGAGCGCATCCGCTTGCAGACGATAGAGATCGGCAAAGTTTTTGACGAGCCCGCTCTCGACGAGCTGTGCGACGAGCTTGTCGCCGAGGCCGTCGATGTCCATCGCGCTCTTGCTCGCGAAGTGGCGGAGCGTCTCGCGAAGCTGCGCGGGGCAGGTCCGGCTCGTGCAGCGGAAAGCGACCTCGCCTTCCAGCCTCTCGACTTCCGCGCCGCAGGCCGGGCACGTTTTCGGCATGACGAATTTTCGCTCGCTGCCGTCGCGTTTCTCGACGAGAGGCCCGACGACGTAGGGAATCACGTCACCTGCGCGCTCGATCGTGACCCAGTCGCCGATCCGGACGTCCTTGCGCTCGATCTCATCCATGTTGTGCAGCGAGGCGTTGGAGATGGTGACCCCGCCGAGCGCTACGGGCTCGAGCTCTGCGACCGGTGTCACGGTGCCGAGGCGACCCACCGACGGCACGATGTCGAGAATCTTCGTCACCGCTTGGCGCGCTTTGAACTTGAACGCCGCCGCCCATCGCGGCGAGCGCGATACCTGCCCTAGCCTTTCCTGCGCCGCGAAAGAGTCGACCTTGACGACGATGCCGTCGATGTCGACACCGAGACGATCGCGCTCCGACGACAGCCTCTCGTAGTACGCGACGATGTCTTCGAGGCTCCGCGCCCGCCGGATCCTGGAATGCACGCGGAAGCCCCAATCCGCGGCGGTCGCTAGAAACTCGGACTGTCGCGCGAAGGGCTGAGGTTCGGCCCAGCCGGCCGAGTGCGCGAAGAAGAGCAGCGGTCGCGAAGCCGTGACGGAAGAATCGAGCTGGCGGAGCGCGCCGGCCGCTGCATTTCGCGGGTTCGCGAACACGGGCTCGCCTTCCTCCTCGCGCTCGGTGTTCAGGCGGACGAAGTCGGCGATCTCGATCACTACCTCGCCGCGAATCTCGATGCGCTCGGTAGCGGGCATTCTATTTCTGGCTTTCGCGCCGCCGGTGGCGAGCTCGAGCGGAATGCTCGAGAGGGTTCGCGCGTTGGTTGTGACGTCCTCGCCGGTTTCGCCGTCGCCGCGCGTTGCGGCGCGAGCCAGGCGACCCTTTTCATAGAGGAGATTCACCGCGACGCCGTCGAGCTTCGGCTCGCAGACGAAGTCGACGGTCTCGGACTTGAGCCCCTTCTGCACGCGTGCGACGAACTCGGCGAGCTCGTCCGTGTCGAACACGTTGGCGAGCGAGAGCATGGGCCGAAGATGTTTCGAGGGTGTAAACGCGTCGAGGGGCGGCGCGCCCGGGCGCTGGCTGGGCGAGTCGGGCGAGAGGAGAGCCGGGTGCTCGCGCTCCAGCTTCTCGAGATCGCGGAGAAGCCGATCGTACTCGGCGTCCGAAATCGTCGGATCGTCGAGGAGATAGTAGCGGCGGTTGTGCTCGTCGATCTCGCGCCGGAGCTCCGCGATCTTCTTGCCGGCCTCCGTCGCCTTCACGCGGGCGGTCCTACCACGCCGAGCCGAACACGGAAAGAAGGCGGCGCGCTTGGCGATTCATGCCTTCCGAGGCATTGCGCGACGGCCCGTTAGCGGAGCAGAAGATCATCGCATCGACACCCGTAGCTCGGGTGCGATCAAGGAGGCATCTCATGCACGAAGAGAGATTCGAAAATCAGACCAAGCGTTCCATCGCGATCGGACGGAAGGGCCGCGGAGCCGTCGCGCTCGCTACCCTTGCGCTCGCGGTCCTGCTCGCCGGGTCGGCCGGGGCTGCGCCGACGCCGGTAGATTTGAACAGTGCGTCGCTCGCAGATCTCGAGGCGCTGCCGGGCATCGGCGCAGCGAAGGCGGCGGCCATCATCGAGGAGCGTCAGGTACGGCCTTTCGCCGACGTGGACGATCTCGAGCGCGTGCGCGGGATCGGTCCTGCGCTGCTCGCCGAAGTTCGCCCCCACGTGACGGTGACGGGCGCGAAGAAGGCGCAGTAGGCGCGGGCGGCGGCGTCTGCTTTTCGCGGGCGCCGCCGTCTCACGCACCCGTGGAAGCCTCGATCAACCGCTCGATCGCCGCGATCAGGTCGCGAGGTCGAAAGGGTTTTGCGAGCGTGTGCACCCCGCTCGGAAGCGTGCTCGCACCGCGACCAACGATGCGCGGATCGCCGCTGACCACGAGCGTGCGGCGAGCAAGCCCGGGTTGAAGCGCGTCCAGGGATCGAAGGAGAGAGTCGGGAGAATCACCCGCCAAATGCCAGTCGAGGGTCATGGCGTCGACGGGAGCCTCGGCGAGCCGAGCGGTTACCTCGGCGACGGTCGCGGCGTCGAGCACGCTTGCGCCAGCGGCTTCGAGCGCGACGCGGAACATCTTTCGAAGGTCGGCGTCGTCGTCGACGAAGAGAATGCGTTTGCCTTCGAGGGGTCTTGCCGTGCTCAAGGAAGCAGCTTCTTCAAACGGGCGATACCTTGCAGCTCGCCGTTGATGACGAGCAATCGATCGATCACCGCGCGAATCTCACCGCGGCTCGTCGCGAGTGAGTCTTGCGGTACCTGCGCGAGCAGGGTCTCCACTTCGCCGAGTAGGGAGACGAGGGGCTCGATGCCCTCGCTCGCCGCGAGCTTTTCTTCGAGCACCTTGAGCGAAGCGGCGAGCGACGCGCTACCACTGGGCTTTTCGGGATCGTCGGTCACGCGACGACCACTCTATGCGCCGCGTCGTTCCCGTTCTAGCCGTCGCTCGGTCGCGGGCCCTCACATGCGGAGGCGAGGGGGCAGTCGAGGGCACTCGTGCAGGGGCCGCTGGTAAGACACGCTTCGCGTATCCAGACCAAAACACCATGCCGATTGAGGGCGTCGTCCACGACTTTTCGGTACTCGACCGTGATCCATGGCAGCGCCTGTCGAATGCCGTGTCGGGCCGTGAGAATCACAGCCGGCATCGCGCCGCCGGCGGGGCGATAGACGCCTCCGACCCCGCGTTCGGCAGCGTAGGCTCGAACGCGTTTGTCGATGACGAGCCCGATCGGGTCGTAGTTGCCCTTGCGCTCCAGGGCCAGCAAGTGGGGGCAACCTATGGCCCAAAGCGAGCCGTAGCGCTCCTGCAATTTGGCCGTCAGCGCAGCGAGCCCGCGCTGAGACGCGAGCCCCGCGTGTCGGCCTACGGTGACCGGGACTATGGTCGTCGCTGCACCGACAAGCGCCAGCACGAGGATCAAACCGGAGAGTCGAATCCGACCGCGGTCCGTCGTGACGAAGCGACTCGTTCCGCGACATAGGGCCCAGCCGATCACGATCCCGTTCGCGAGAGCGACGAAGGGCTGGATGAAATAGCGATCGGGATACGCCTGGTGCTCGACGAGCGTGAACGCGAGCGTCAGCAGAGCGGCGAGCGCGAGTGCCGTCGCGAGAGACTCGTGGCGCGCGGTCGCGAGCATCTCTTGCGGGCGCGTGTACGCTTCGACGAAGAGCGCGCCGAGGAAGGCGAGGTACATCGCCGGCAGCGCGACCTTCCACCCGCGTCCCCAGGCGCCGCCGCGGAGCACGAATCGCAAAGACTCAGCCATCGCCGGCAGCTCGAAGCCGCCGAGATCGCCGGCCATGGCGAACGATTGGCGGAGCTGCTCACCGAGAGCGCCGTGGTAGAGAAAATACGCTTCGTAGAAGAGGAAGGTCGCGATTCCCGCCGCTGCGGCACGGTAGAAGGCTCTCAGCGGCGGCTCTCTGAGCGCCAGCGCGACTAGCAGCGTCGCCCAAACGATGAGTGCAGGCTGCCAGCAGAGAAAAGCCGCTACCGCGAGAGCCCCCCCTGCGGCGAAGCGCTCGCGCGCGAGCAGAGCGAAGGAGAAGGCCAGAAACGCGGCCATGAACACTTGCGGCCGCATGCCCATCGCCGCTTGCGCAAAGAAGTCGCCGAAGGTGAGGAACACCGCAGCCGCGAGATGCGCGACCACCGCATTTTTCGTGAGCTCGTAGGCCGCTACCCAGAGAGCCGGCGCGATCAGTGCAGCGAGTAGGACGCTCACGGCGCGCGCCGCCATCACGTCGTCTACTCCCGTCACCCGGCCGATCGCGATGGCGGCGCCCGAGATCATCGAGGCGAGCGCGTGCTTGTGATCGACGAGCGAGATGTGAGGCGGGACCCCGGAGGCCACTCGCTCGGCCACGTAGTAGTAGACCTGGTTGTCGATCGTGATCGGTCGCTCGAGCGGCAAGTTCGCCCAATTCGCGTAGAGGCCGAGGAGAAAGAACGCCGCGAGATGCAGGCGGCGACGCCAAGGCGAGACTTCTATCGGAGGAAAGAAGCTCCGAGGCCGGACGGTTTCATCCATGTGCTCGGCTCGTGCCTCAAGGAGGGAACGAACCCATCGTGATCGAGTTCAGGTAGGAATCCGGGATCGCGAAAGTGCTGCTCGAAGGAAAGTCCGGGGGCGCGCCGTCGCTGCCGAGCACGTAGGCATCGACGCGGCCGATGCCCATCTGGGAGACGTAGAGAATGCCGCCGTCGATCAGGATCTGGGTCGGAAAGGACGCCGTATCACCGTGGGTCGTGGCGTATTGCTTCTGCTTACGCGTGAACAGGCCGTCGGGCTCGAGGAGATAGAGGTCGATGCGCCCGGCGTTGAACGCCGAGGCGTAGAGCCGGTTGTCACCGTCCAGCGCTAGGTAGGCGTAGGCCTGTTGCTGCGCGGTCTTGCTGTCGAAGTCGTAGGGCAATAGCCCGCTCTCGAGAATCGTGAACGTAACGAGCCGTCGATCGTCCTGCTCGATCGCGTAGAGAATACCGTTGTTGTGCAGCAGGTCTTTTACATCGAAGATTCGCGCCTCGGGGTCTTGGACCTCCGGATCCTCGGTCAGGCTGCCGTCCGGCCGGACGAAGAACGCATCGATGCGCGCTTGATCGCGTGTGCCAGCGTAGAGGACTCCGTTTACGAGCTCGATCGGAATGTAGTTGGTGCCCGACTCGCCGCTGCGGGTGAGAGGGTTGGCGGCGATCTGTCCGCCCGTCAGCGGATAAGCACGGATGCTGTCGATGCCTTCCATGGACACGTAGAGCATGTCGCCGTCGACGATCATCTGCGACGCGTCCCCGTCTTTTACCGGGATCGAGGTGGCCGTCGGCTGGGCCGGCATCGAGCCGTCGGCGTTGAGCTGCACGGAAGCAACGCCTTCCTCGACCGCGATGTAGAGAACGTCGCCAACGACGAGCACTTGCCGCGGCTCCTCGATGATCATCTCGTCGAAAGGCTCGCCGGGTAGGAAGCCGTCGGTGCCGAGCCGATAGGCGAGCACGCGATCGTCTTGGGAAAGCGAGGCGTAGATCACTTGGTCGCCCGGCGGTGCCCCAGTTTGCGGCCCGGGCTCGAGCGCGGTCTCGGTGCCGCCGCCCGCGCCGCAAGCGGCTGACCCGATCGCGAGCGCCACCGCGAGGCTCGCGCCGAGTCCGAGATGGCGGCGTGCGCAGGGGGCGCTCGTTCGTCGCTGCATCACGCCGACGCTTAACCGGGGCGCTCCGGACTGTCCAACCGCTCGCGAACACCTTTGATCGATCGCGCTCGATCGCGTTCGATCGACACGAGCACGTGTCGAGGATTGCGGCCGCGCGGGACCCTTGGATAATTCGCCCGTGCGTACTCGGGTTCGCGAGGTGAGGCCGGACTGGAACGTCGTCGTCATGACCGGCACTGGCCTCGTCATGAAGGCCATCAATGATCTCCGTGCCCGTTTCGCCTTCGCCGAGCTTCGCTCTTCGCCGCACGGCGGGGTCGCGATCGGCAAGCTCAGCGCCGACGGTGATCTCATCGATCTCTTGAACCGCGAGCACGCCGAGCACCCCGAAGCGTTTCGCCACGTCCAGCGCATGGTGCCCGTCGAGCGGGTGCTGCCTTTCGTGCGCGAGGACGTGACGGAGACGCTCTGCGAAGCGCTTGCCGAGCAAGGTCACCGTGTGGCGGGCAAGCGCTTCTACGTTCGCTGTCGTCTCCGCGGTCTCGAGAGCCGCCTCGAGGCCCGCGCCGTCGAGCGTGCCATCGGCTCCTACCTGGTGGAGCTTGCTCTACTGACCGGACCACCACCGAAGGTCGCCTTCGACGACGCCGAGATCGTCGTCGGTTTGGAGGTCATCGGCACCACGGTCGGCTACGCGTTCCACGACCACCGCGCGATCGGATCGGCGCTCGTGCGGCCGCGGTAGCTTGTCAATCCGTCCGGCGCCCGACTGACCCGATTGCCTGTGATCGCACTCTCGACGGAGGAAGAACGGTTGTGGCTGCTACAGTTCGGTGGGGCTCGGGGTTACACGTAGCGGTACCTATGGCGAAGCGGGGCGGGTTATCGTATTCGAAATCAGAGATCGATCGTATCGGTGACCGACTACGCGACGAGCAGGTCGAGTCGGAGATCCTGGTGAAACTCGACGCATACCGAGAGTCGTTCGAGCCGGCCTACCAAGAAGTCGTGAGCCGCATTCGCGAAGAACTGAAGATCGCGCCGACCGGGCGCCCCGGGAAATCGATCCCATCGATCCTCCACAAGCTGAATCGAGAATCAATACGCCTGTCGCAGATGCAGGACATCGCAGGTTGTCGAATCGTAGTCGTCGACATCCCGGATCAAGACGAGGTGCTCCGGCTGCTTGGGCGGCTCTTTGGCGATGCGAGGACAATCGATCGCCGAATCCGGCCGAGCCACGGGTATCGCGCGGTTCACGTGGTCGCGCGGATCGCGGGTTTGCCCGTTGAGATCCAGGTGCGAACAGATCTACAACACCTCTGGGCCGAGTACTCCGAGATGATGGCCGACGCGGTCGACAAAGACGTAAAGTACGGCGAAGGTCCTGTAGAATTACGTGAGCTTCTCGCTTCGGCTGCTCGGCTGGTCCAGGACCTAGAATCGATTCCCGCCACGGCTGAGCTAGCATGGCGCGAAGAACGAAGGCTCGACGTGATCAACATGTTTCAGAAACTCATTCGCGACGGGGAGAAGCTTCGCCGATGATCTTCGTCGTTGTATACGATCGGAAGGCCGGCGCGGTGCTCGAAACGAGGCGTTTCGCCAATGAGCAGCTGTCCGATGCCAAGGCATACCGCCAGCGTTGCGAGCTGCAGCATGCCGCGCGATCGGATGAGGTGGAAGTCGTGATCCTAGACGCCGAGAACGAGGAAGCCCTGAAGCAAACACACGGAAGATACTTCGGGGGTGCGCAAGAGATGCTCGATCGCGCCGCCGAACGTTCCAGACACCGTTAGCTCCTACGCAGGCGCGAGCATGACTTTTACCGCGCCGCTTTTCTTGTCGGCGGCGATTTCGAAGGCGCGCTGAGCATCACGCAGCGGGAAGGTGTGGGTGACTAGCGGGCGAAGCGCGTCACCGCGCGTCGAGAGAATCGCGAGGGCGGTTTCGAAGTCCGACTCCGGGCCGCAGCGGTTGTAGACCATCGAGGCTACGAGGCGGACTTCTTTCACCATCGCGAGCATCGGGTCGTAACGCGGAGCTTCCTCGAAGAGACCGGTGATGACTACCGTGCCGCTAGCCTCGACCGCTTGCACGGCGTCGGTGACGGTCGTCGCCAAACCGCCTACGGTTTCGATGATGACGGCGGGTCGGCGCGACATGCGCGGCTTCTCCGGCGCGAGAACTTCGTCGGCGCCGATGCGCTCGGCGGCGACTCGCTGCTGCGGATAGCGTGCGGTGACACCGATCGGGCCCGCGCCGACGTGCTTCGCCGCGACGACACTCATGAGGCCGATCGTGCCCGCGCCGAGCACGAGCACGGGCGTACCTTCTCGCACCCCGCCGAGTCTCAGCGCGTGCACCGCCACCGCGAGGGGCTCGGTCAAAGCGCCGAGCACGAAGTCCACGTTCTCGGGTAGGCGATGCAGACAGTAGGAAGGCACGACCGCGTGCGTGGCCATGCCGCCAGGCCGCGTCACGCTGAAGATCTCGGTCTTCTTGCAAAGGTGGTAGTCACCGGCGCGACAGCGCGCACAGTGGCCGCAACGGAGCAGCGGCTCGATCGTCACGCGATCGCCGGCGCGAAAATCCGTGACCGCGGCGCCGAGCGTTTCCACCGTGCCGCTGAGCTCGTGACCGGGACAGACGCTCGGCAGCGGCATGCGGCCGAGAAACCAGTGGAGATCGCTCCCACAGATTCCGCAGCGCTCGATCGCGACGCGCACCTCACCGGTGCCGGGCGAGGGCGGCTCACATGGCGCGACGCTCACACGGCCGACGGCATCGACTTTGAGCGCGAGGCTCATCGCGGCTCAGTTCAGCTCGGCGCTCGTGTAGCCGAGGATGCTCCGCGCGACGATCATCTGATTGATCTGCTGCGTGCCTTCGTAGATGTCGGTGATCTTGGCGTCTCGCATCCACTTCTCGAGAAGCAGCTTCCGCGAGTAGCCCAAAGGCCCGAGCACTTCGACGGCTTTCTGCGTGATGCGCGTGACGGCCAAGCCGGCCTTCGCTTTGCACATCGACGCTTCGCGGCTGTTGCGCTCGCCGCGGTCCATCATGTTGCAGGCGCGGTAGGTGAGCAGTCGCGCCGCCTGGAGCTGGCTCTCCATCCACATGACCTCGCGCTCGAGCACGGTCATCGTGTGGCGAGGCGCTTCGTAGCGAATCTCGACGCCGTTGTCTTTGAGCGTTTGCTTCACGACGTCGAGCGCGGCTTGCGCCACTCCGATACCGCTCGCGGCGACGATGGGGCGCGTGGCATCGAAGGTCGCCATCACGCCTTTGAAGCCCTCGACGCCCTGCGTGACGATGTCAGGGGTGCCGAGGATGTTGTCGGCCGGAATGCGCGCGTCCTCGAACGTGATCTGCGCGGTGTCGGACGCGCGAATGCCCATCTTGTGCTCGAGCTTGGTCACCGTCACGCCCGGCGTTCCCGCGGGCACGACGAAGCTCTTGATCGCCGGGCGGCCTTTGGTCTTGTCGAGCGTGGCCCACACGACGACGAAGCCGTCGGAGAGCTCGAGCGCGCGGTGGCCGGAAGTGCAGAAGATTTTGGTGCCGTTCAGCACCCACTCGTCGCCGTCACGACGCGCGGTGGTTGCGACCTGCTTCGAATCCGAGCCGAAGTGGGGCTCGGTGATCGCCATCGCGCCCCAGCGAGGCTTACCGTCATAGAAGTGCTTCAAGAACCGGTCGCGCTGCTCAGGTGTGCCGGCGGCGTTCACGGCGGCACCGCCGAGGGCAGGGTTCGGGATCGAGAGGTAAAGGCCGGCGTCACCCCAGGCCAGCTCTTCGATCTGGATGCAGGCGAGCAGCGTGCCCTCTGAGGCCTCGCCTTTCTTGCCGTTGCCGGAGGAACCGATTTTGGTGGCCTCGCGGTTTCCCTTCGAAGCCTCCCACATCGTGTTGAAGAATTCCCAGGGGTTCTCGTGCTCCTGCTCGTCGAACTGGCGCGAGATGGGCCGCATCAGGTGCTCGGCCACGAACCGCATCGTTTCTTTTCGCTTCTTTGCTGCGTCGGAAAAGCTGAAATCCATCGTTTTGTCCTCCGTCAGACCGAGGCCATGCCTTCGAAAGTCGCGAAGCCGCGACCGTTACGCGCCCAGAGCTCGACCGGATGCTCACGGATGAAGCCGTGGCCGCCGAGAACTTGGAGACCGTTGTCGGTGACCGTCATCACGCCGTCGGCCACGTACTGTCGCGCGAGCGCGACCTCGCGCACGGAGTCGTTGCCTTGGTCGAGATTCCATGCGGCCTCCCAGTTGAGGAGCCGCATCGCGTCCACCTCGATCGCCATGTCGGCGAGCATGAAAGCGATGGCCTGCTTCTGCGCGATCTTCACGCCGAAGGCGTCGCGGTCCTTCGCGTAGTCGATCGCATAAGCGAGGGCCGCTTTCGCCACACCGACAGCCATGGCCGACTGCGCCACGCGTGCACGACGGAGCAGCACGCTCGCATCATCGCCGAGTCGCGCCGTTGCCGGCAGCCGGCAGTCCGCAAGCGTCACTTCGTAGGTGGGCAACGCTCTCAATCCGAGGTTTTTCTCGCGCTCGTGAATCTCCACGCCCGGCGTGCCGGCTTTTACGAGGAAGGCGCCGACCTTCGCTTGCTCGTCGCGCGCATACACCACCATGTACGGAGCTTCTTCAGCCAAGGGGACCAAGCATTTTTTTCCGGCGAGCACGTAGGCTTTTCCATCGCGGCCGTCGCGCTTGGCAGTGGTCTCGAGCTCGGTGGTGGAAAAATTCCAGCGCGGCTCGCTCACGGCGGCAGACCCGGCGACGAAGCGATCTCCGCAGTAGAGCGGCAAGATCTCCTTCTTCTGCTCCTCGCTGCCGAGATGCAGCACCGGATCGATCACGAGGCGAGGCGAGAGGGCGTGGAGCGCGAAAGCGAGATCGCCTTCCGCCATCGCCTCGGCGATCACGGTGCCGGTGATGGCACTCGCGCTCTGCCCGTAGCCGCCGTAGGTCTCGGGAATGCTTCCCTGGACGAGCCCGAGCTCCCAGGCCTGCGCCACGAGCGCGTCGGGAACGCGGCCGGTCTCGTCGGCTTCGTGTGCGGCCGGCCGCACTTTCTCTGCGGCGAAGCTCCGCAAGCTCTCCTGAATCTGCACCTGCTCGTCGGCGAGTCGTAGATCGATCACTTAGGCTGTCCCTCCTCGGCCGCGATGCTCCCGATCAATTGATCGAGAAACAGGCCGATGGCCTCCGCGAGGCGGAAGCGTTCTTGGTCTTGGTAAAACTGAATCTCGGCGCCGAGCACGCTGCTCGTGTAAGCGGCCGCCACGGCTTCGGCGTCGACGCTGGTCCGAAACACGCCTTGCTCCTGGCCTTGGCGGACGAGGTTTCTGAGGAAGGCGCGGAAGCGCCGCATCATTTCGCGAAACTGGGTCGAGATCTTGTCGTTGGTGTCGATGGACTCGATCATCAGCGTGATCACGAAGCGGGGATGGTCGAGAGAGCGTGCGTGCTCGATGCAGACCGCCGCGATGCGGCGTAGGGCCAGCGCCGGATCGACGCCTTCGCAAGTCCGCTGGATGCGTAGCTCGAATTCCTGAATGCGGTCGGTGACAGCGGCGGCGAGAAGATCGTGCTTGTCGCGGAAGTGGTAGTAGATCGCGCCCTTCGTGACCCCTGCGGCGCGGGCGATCCGGTCGATGCTCGTTCCTTGAAAGCCGAAACGCGCGAAGCAGTCGATGGCAATCGCGGTCAGCTCCCGCCTCGAGCGCTCACCTCTTCCGTTGGCTCGGGCCGGTGTAAGCATACTGAACGTTTAGTAGGATTGCGGCAGTGCGTCAAGGACTTTTGAGGTCATTTCGCACCGCTGTGTTGGTTGACTGGTCGGCGAGCAAGGTGATTGTCTAGGGCGCCTTTCGTAGGGCGGGTCGACTTTGCCCCCGATCGGGGGCGATCGACCACACCGGCAATGGCATACATTCGCCACATTTCACCGTCGGAAGCCTGCGGGCGGCTCGCTCAGGTCTATCGCGATATCCGCGGCGAGATCCCGCGGGTGCCGAACTTGATGCAGGTGTTCTCGCTCCGCCCCGAGACCATGGAGAGCGTCCATCGTCACTGGCTCTCGGCCATGTGGGTTGGGCGCGTCTCGCGGCAGACGAAGGAGCTCTTGGCTCTCGTCGTTTCGAAGGCGGCGAAATCTCCCTACTGCACCGACGCTCACATGGTGTATCTGCAAGCCGCCGGGATGGATCGCGGAAAAGCTTACGATGTCGAGACGCGGCTTGCGGACGCGAGCGAGCTCACGGCTGCCGAGAGAGCGGCGATCGCTTACGCGCTGCGTGTCACGCTGGACCCGCGGGGATTGAAGGGCGTCGATCGCAAGCGCTTGGAAGACGCATGGCCCGACGCCGACGAGCGCCTGGAGCTCATCTCGGTCATCTGCGCCTTCAACGCGATCGCGCGCATCGCCAACGCCCTCGGTGTCCCTCGCGAGATCCCCGGCGCCGTCACACGCTTCGAGACCGGTCGTCGCGGCGCGCTCAGCCTTCTTGCGCGACTTACGCGTCTCAGCCTCGATCTCGGCGAGCGTCCCGTGCGCGGACGGACGCCGGAAGAAAACCGCGCGGCAGCCGTCGATCTCTTCACGCGCGAGCTCGGCTTCAGCTCGCTGCCGCCCGGCTACGACCAGCTGGAGCGTTGTCCCGAGATGTTCGACGGACAGGTGACGACCATGCAGCGCACGGTCTCGGTGGTGCCGCGGGATCGCTGGATGCGGATCGGTCTCGTCGTCGCGCGGCTTACGGGCTCGAAGTATTTTTCCACCCACTGCGCCGCGTGGCTCGAGCCGCGCGGAATTTCGCCCGCAGCGGTGATCGCCGGCAGCGAGGGCGCGGAAGACGGGCCCGAAGACACCGAGGACGCGTGTCTCCGATTCACCCGGGATCTCACGCTTCATTCTCACAAGATCAGCGAGAGACGGATCGACGAGCTCCGGCAAGCCGGCCTTTCCGACGGCGCGATTCTCGATGTCGCCTACGTGGCGGGCGTGATGAACGCGATGGTTCGGCTGGCGAGCGCGCTCGAGCCTCTTGAAGGAGCAGCGCCGTCCTGATTCATAGAGCGTGCGAGACGGGAGGCGAAGTGAGGCGATGAACAGCGGAGCAAATCCCGAGACTGCGCAGGTGTCGGGGAAAGTTTTTCGTTTTCTTTCGGCCATGCATCCGGCGCTCTCGAAGGCCGAGCGAAAGCGCTACGCAGGCTACGATCCCGACAAGTGGTATCCCTGGACTTCCGAGATGTCGTCGGAGTTCACGGACCTCATGCGGCGCTCGCCCCGCGATACGAGCTTCGCGCGGGGCTTCGCCTACGTAGCTCAACGCGCGATCCCCGAAGGCGGCTACGTTCCGACGCGCATGCTCTTCGATCAAATCTCGCGCTTGCCGGCCGCGTTTCGCGGACCCGGCGGCAGCGGCTTCGACGGTCGCATCGACCGTCCGGGCCATGCCGTGGTCAGCTACGGCGGCATGCCCGGCTTCGCCAATGTCTGCATCGCGATCCAGGGCGAGCTGACCCAGCGCATTCAGGCCACGGGCGCACAGAGTGTGGTCGTGCGGCACTCGAAAACCTGTCGCGTCAACGGCGCGCCGCGATGCGAGTTCGAGGTCGAATGGTCGGGCGAGGCTCCGCCGGCCAACGCGCACCCGATCGAAGAAGCGGATCTCGGCGCGACGGCCGGCGTCGAGAGCCCCGCGACACGCACCGAGGCCATTCCAGCGGCGCGAGCGCGCCCGGACCGCACGATGCTCGAGGAGCTCGCGCCGCCGCGCGCAGCGATCGAGCCGGTAAGGGAGACCCACGATGCGAGAGACTCGAGAGATTCGAGAGACGCGAGCATGACAAGCACGGCAAACCCACCCCCTTCTCCCCTCGACACCGATTTGACGGGCGAGGATCTATTCCTCCAGCTCCGAAAGCGGCTCTCCGAAGCCGACCGTCAAGCACGGCTCTACAACGACGCGCGGAGCGAGGTCGAGCGCTTGAAGCTCGAAGTCGCGCGCATGCGGGCCCAGACCGACGCGGAGGTCGCACGGGCGGCAAAAGAGCGCGACGACGTGCTCGCCGCGATGGTCGATTTGAAGCGACGGATCCGCGCTCTCGTCGCCGACGAGTGACCGAGAGGTCGAGAAACACCGCGTGACGCCGTCACGCGCACCGAAACCTTCGCCTGCGAGCCGAGCGGTGGTGCCTGGCCCGGGCCCGCGCGTGATTCTCGTCGGGCCCCGCGGCGGCATCAACGTCGGCGCCGTCTGTCGCTTGATCGAGAACTTCGCCGGCGGTGAGCTCTACGTGGTCGGCGGCGAGTTCGACCCCCGGCAAGCGAGAGACTTCGCGGTCCATGCCGCACCCGTTCTCGAAGCGCATCGGCGTGTCGACACGCTCGCCGAGGCGATCGCTGGCACGAGCTTGGTGGTAGGCACGACGGTTCGGGGCGGCAGCTATCGCGAGCGGACCCGCGACATTCGCGAGCTCGCCGGCGACATTGCGGTGGCTTGCACGCTAGCGGAGTCGGCCGGCGGGCTGCCGCCGGCGCTCGTCTTCGGGCCCGAGGATCGCGGGCTCGAAAACGACGACGTCGCGCGCTGTCACGAGCTCGCTTACGTGACGGCCGGCCCGGCCTACCCGTCTCTCAATCTCTCGCACGCGGTCGGGATCGCGCTCTACGAAACTCTTTTAGCGCGCTTGTCGCGCGGCGAGTCCGCGAGCGAGCAGACGACGGCGCCGCGCTGGATGGAAACGGACGCCGGCGCGCTCGAGGCGGCGCTCGTCGACTTCGAGCAAGCGTTGCTCACGATCGGGTTCGTCCGCGACGACACGGCCGACCACATGATGCAGAGCCTTCGCGCGCTCTTCGGTCGCGCGCGCATGGACGCGCGCGATGTCCGCGTACTCCGCGGAATCGCGAGTCAAATCGCTTGGTTCTCGAACGGGGGGCACCGCGTTCTCGCCGCGAAGCGCTCTTGAATGGGCCTCGGGCGGTCAGTACCCTTGCACCTCAGCTAACGAGTCGGAACCGTCTTGAGCGCATTTGCACGAGCCATCGCCCGCAATCCGCGCGTGTGGCTCGCGAGTCTCTTCGCGGTCACCGTGTTCGCGATCGCCGGCATCGGCCGGCTCACCTTCGACAGCTCGCTCCGCTCGCTCACGGTTGCTGACGACCCGGAGCGAAAGTTTCATGAAGAGGTCGAAGCCACCTTCGGCCAGGAAGAGATCGGCGTGCTGGCCGTCGTGCTCGACGGGCCCTACGACGCAGCCGCGCTAGCCGCGCTCGACAAGCTGACGGACGCGATCGGGACGATCGACGGCGTAGCCCGCGCGCTGAGCTTGACGACCGCCGCCGACGCGGCCGCAGACGTGGTCACGCCGCCGCGGATCCTTCCACGCGGGCCCATCACGGACGCTACGGTGGCCCACGTGCGCGAGCGCGTCGCCGCGAATCCGTCGTACGTACCGCATCTCGTCGCGAAGGACGGCCACGCCGTCGCCGTCAACGTGTTCTTCGACCGCGACTTGGGCGAGGCCGAAGCGGCGCGCGTGGACGCCGACATCTCGCGAGTGGTCGAAGCCTACGACGGGCCCGGCACCATCCACTTCACCGGCGTGATCCACATCCAAGCCCGAGCCGTGCAGCTCATGCGCGCGGACCTGGTGCGGTTCCTGCCCCTCAGTCTCGTTTGCATGATGATCGTTCTCTGGCTCGCGTTCCGGTCCTTTCGAGCCATCGTGCTGCCTCTCGTTTCGATCACGCTCGGTGTCGGCGAGCTGCTCGGAGTGATGGGCTGGCTCGGCGTGCCCATCACGCTCGCGACGCTGGTGCTGCCTTCGTTGCTGCTCGTCATCGGCGGCTCTTACGCGGTGCACGTCACCGCCGCGGTTCTCGAAGGCGAAGCGGAGCACGAAGGAAGCCGTTTGCTCGAGGGCGTGATCCACAGGGTCGGTCTACCGGTGATCGTCTCGGCCATCACCACCTCGATCGGGTTCGGGTCGCTCGCATTTCATCCGATTCCCGCCATCGCGACTCTCGGCGTGTTCGCGGCCATCGGCGTCGCGCTGACGACGGTCGGCTGTCTGATCGGACTGCCGCTAGCATTCATGGTGTTGCCGGCGCGCGGCAGAAAGGCGACCGACGCGGCGACCGCCGAGCAACCGGCCCTCGACGCGTTCTCGGGCCTCGACCGGATTCTGCTTCGCATCGTCGACGTCGCGGTTCGACGCCGAAAGCTCGTCTATGCGATCGCCGCCGCGATCGCCGTCGTCTCGTTCGTCGGTGCGCTGCGAGTGCGGGTGGATACGGACGTACTGGCGGCGTTTCGCGAATCGTCGGATGTGCGCGTGGCGCACGAAGCGATTGCGGAGCATCTCGCCGGCGCGAGCCCCGTCAGCGTGGTCGTAAAAGGCACGGAGCCCGGCTACTTCAAGTCCGTCGTCGCACTCCGGCGCGTGAAGGATTTGCAGCAATTCATCGACGAGCTCGACGGTGTCGATGCGACCGTGTCGATCGTCAACTACCTCGACGCGCTCGATCTCGGGCTCCAGTCCGCGGGCGGAGACCTGACGGTGGACGAGCACGGTGAGGTCGTCGAAAAGCCCGCACCGCCGAGCTTTTGGGACGCTCCGGCGGCTCAGCTTCCCCAGGTCTTGAAGCTGATCGAGCTCAGCAAAGAGACGTTCTCGGGCGTGGTCGAGCCCACGTTCCAGCGAATCCGCATCACCGTGCGCACGTCGCTCACGAGCTCGCGCGACGTGGAGCAGCTGGCAGACGAAATCGAGACCTACGCGAGCAACATGTTTCCCGCTGGCGTGGAAGCGCGCGCAACCGGCAATCTCGTCGTGGTGAGCGCACTCTCCGACCGCGTGCTCATCGGCCAAGTGCAGAGCGTCGCCTTCGCCTTCGGCGTCATCTTCTTGCTGGTCACGGTCATGTTCCTCTCGGCTCGCGTTGGCTTCGCGGCGATGATCCCGAACGTGCTCCCTGTGATCGTCTTCTTCGGCGTCATGGGCTGGGCTCGCGTCGAGCTGAATCTAGCCACCAGCATCATCGCCTCGCTCGCGCTCGGCATCGCGGTCGACGACACAATTCACTTCATGGCGCGACTCAACCGTCTCGTGAAGACTGCCCGCTCTCAGCACGAGGCGCTGCTCGAGACCATGCGCGCCGTCGGGCGCGCCGTCGTCGCGACCACGCTGACGCTCACGGCCGGGTTCTTCGTGATGGTGCTCTCGGAGTTCGTGATCATCAGCCAATTCGGTTGGCTGTCGGCTTTCACGCTGCTCGTGGCGCTCGTCACCAACATCGTGCTCTTGCCGGCCCTGCTCGCCACGGTCTCCGTCATCAGCGTTTGGGATCTCGTCGCCTTCCGGCTCGGGCCGAGCCCCCACCTCACGATTCCGCTGTTCCACGATCTCGGGCGCTTCGCCGTCCGTCTCGTCGTGTTGCTCGGGACGCTCAAGAACTTCGAGCGCGGCCAGCCCATCGTCCGGAAGGGAGATCCGGGGCACGAGATGTACCTCGTCGTAAACGGCCGCGCGGACGTGCTCGGCGACGACGGCCAGACCGTGCTCGCGACCCTCGCGCGCGGCGACGTGTTCGGCGAGATGGCGCTGCTCCGGAGCGCGACGCGCGTGGCCGACGTGGTGGCGCGCGAGACGGTCGAAACCTTGGTCATCGACGAAGCCTTCTTGAAGCGACTTCGCGTGCGCTACCCGCGCATCGCCTCGCGCTTCTTCATCAACATCGCGCGGATCTTGAGCGACCGGCTCGAGCGCGCGAATCGGCGCCGCGAGCTCGCCTCCTGACGTCCGTTGATTCGAAGCGCCGGACGCGCCATACACCCCAAGTTATGACGGTCGTTCGGAAGAAACGCGGCAACTATCTCGAAGATTTCCGGGTCGGACAGGTCTTTCGTCACAAGGGAGGCAAAACCCTTACAGAAGGGCTGTTCAACGCCTTCACGGACTTCTCGATGACGACGAATCCCCTTCACAAGAACGCCGAGTACGCTCGGCTCCATGGCTATCCCGGGCTCATCGCGCCCCCCGGCCTCGTCATGAACATCGTGTTCTCCCAGACGGTGGAAGACATCAGCGAGAACGCACGCGCGAATCTCGAGTACATCGACATGCGCTTCGGTGCGCCGGTTGCGATCGGCGATACGTTGGAAGCCGAGACGACGATCGTCGGGGTCGCTCCGTCGAGCAAAGACCCCGATCGCGGCGTCGTGCACGTGATCTCCATCGGGCGGAACCAGCGCGGCGATGTCGTAATCGCTTTCGAGAGAAAAGTGCAGATCTGGAAAAGCGATTTCGCGGCGAAAGTCGAACCCGGCGAGCTCAAAGAGAAGCCGGCCGTCGCGTGCACGCCGGTTCTCCCCGCCTACGACAGCACGCGGGGATACAAGAAAAAAGCCCATCTCTCGAGCCCCGACACTTACTTCGAGGACTTCGAAACGGGCGATGTCTTCGAGCACTCGCGCGGCCGTCTCGTCACCGAAGAGCACATCCCTCTCACCGGCCAGCTCGACAACACGTCGCAAGTCCACTGCAATCAGTTTCTGATCGATCAGAATCCCGAGAAGTACATCGGGGGTCGCTTGATCGTGTACGGCGGCATCCCCTTCAATCTTTGCCTCGGTATCTCGAGCCCCGACATCTCCGACAACTCGCCGGCCGACATCGTCTACACGACCGGGCGTCACGTGGGCCCGGTGTTCGCGGGCGATACGGTATTCGCGGCGACCGAAATTCGCGGGAAGCGCGACTATGCGGGTCGGGACGACTTGGGTGTGCTCGCGGTGACGCTTCGCGGCCACAAGTTCCGAAAGCCCAAAGACGGCGAGACAGGCCCGCAGAAAGTGGACATTTTCTATCTCGAGCGCGAGCTCGCGGTGCGGCGGCGAAGTCACTACGCATGACGCTTTTCGAGCTGCCCGAGCGACGGATTCTCCGAGCCGCGGGCAGCGAGCGTGTCGAGTTCCTGCACGGCCAACTCTCGAGCGACGTGAAGTCCCTCACTCCGGGTGGCGGCCAAGCGAGCCTGCTTCTCTCGGCGCAGGGGCGAGTCGAGGCCATCGTCGCGCTCTATGACGCCGGCGAGACGATCGAAGTCGCTTGCGACGCGCGCGAGGTCGAAGCCATGCGCGAGCGCCTCGAGCGCTTCCTCATCGCCGACGACGTCGAGCTCGTCGCGGACGACGCGCCTGCAGCGACGTTCGCGCTCTACGGGCCCGACGCTTCGGCCGCGCTCGAGGGGGTCTCGGGACTCTCAGCCTTGCAGCTCGGTCACGGCTGGCAGCGATCGGAGACGACCATCGGCGGCGTGCCGGTCTCGGTGAGGGCAAGGGGCGAGCTTCGGCATCCGTTTTTGGAGATCACGACGTTGGGGCTTGCCGATGCCCTGAGACGGCTGCTCGTCGATGCGGCGGGGGAGCCCGCAGGCGACGACGCACTGGCACGGGCTCATGTGGAGAGCGGCGTGGCCCGCTACGGCGTCGATGTGGACGAGAATCGCGTTGCTCTCGAAGCGCGACTCCAATGGGCGATTCACTTCGCGAAAGGTTGCTACGTGGGTCAGGAAGTCGTCGAGCGCATGGTGAGCCGCGGGCGTCTCAATCGGCGTCTCGCGTTGCTCGCGAGCGATCGTCCTCTCACGGTCGGTACGCAGATCGACGAAGGCGCCGAGGTCGACGTGGTGACCTCGAGCGTGGCCTCGCCCGAGCACGGCGCGCTTGCGCTCGCTTACGTGGACATGGTGCGAACCAACCCGGGCACTTCGCTTTCGGCCGGCGGCGCACCTGCGCGCGTGCTCGAGTGGCCGATGCGCGAAGTCTATGCAGGACGCAAGGTCTGAGGCCAGCGCCGTGGGTTGGCTCGCCCGCGGCGACATCGACGGCTTCTTCGGCCTCGCCGTCGACAACCTGATCCAGCTGCTCGTCATCGCCGCGCTGCTCGACGGCGTGCTCGGTCTCGACCGCGAGCTCGTTCTCGGTCGCGTGCTGCCCGGCGCAGCGCTCTCGATTCTCGTCGGCAACGTCTTCTATTCGATTCAAGCGAAGCGTCTGGCGGATCGCACCGGGCGCCGCGATGTCACGGCGCTGCCTTACGGCATCAACACGATCAGTCTCTTCGCCTTCGTGTTTCTCGTGATGCTCCCCGTGAAGCTCGCCGCGCTCTCCGTCGGGCTCACGCCGGACGAAGCGGCTCTCGCCGCGTGGCGGGCCGGGCTCGTCGCCTGTTTCGGCTCCGCGTTGATCGAGATCGCGGGCGCTTTCGTCGCGCCATGGATCCGCCGCAACACGCCGCGCGCCGCGTTGCTCTCCGCGCTAGCGGGAGTCGCCGTCTCGTTCATCGCGCTCGGCTTTCTCTTCAAGACCTTCGCCTCTCCGCTGATTGGTGTGACGACCCTCACGGTGATTCTCGTCTGCTACTTCGCGAAGGTCCGCTTCGTCGGCGGAGCGCCCGGCGGGCTCGTTGCGGTGGCGCTAGGCGTGGGCCTCGCTTGGGTCACCGGCGCGATCGAGCAAGATCCCGAAGTGTGGGCGGCGGCGCGTGCTTCTTTCGGATTTTCGCCGCCTCTGCCGGCCCTCGGCGATCTCGCGCAAGCCCTCGACGGCGCCTTCGTGGTCCCTTACCTCTCGGTGATCGTTCCGATGGGCGTGGTCAACGTGATCGGCTCCATGCAAAACATCGAAAGCGCCGAAGCCGCCGGCGATTCGTATCCCACCACGAGCTCTCTGCTCGCCAACGGTGTCGGCTCTCTCGCCGCGGCGATGTTCGGAAGCTGCTTTCCCACCACCATCTACATCGGTCACCCCGGCTGGAAGGCGCTCGGCGCGCGAGTCGGATACTCGGTTCTGAACGGCGTGTTCATCACCGCGGTTTGCACGAGCGGTGCGCTCGCGTGGATTTCGCTCATGGTGCCGGTCGAGGCTGGCATGGCGATCGTTCTTTGGATCGGCATCGTGATCGTCGCGCAGGCTTTCAGTGCCACGCCGACGTCTCATGCTCCCGCCGTGGCCGTCGGCTTGCTTCCGGGCATCGCTGCGTGGGGTGCCTTCATGACGAAGCAGGGGCTCCGCGCAGCCGGCGCGGGAACGCCCGACGGACCGGCTTTTGCGCCTTCGCTGGAGCCGATGCTCGATCGGCTCGACATCGCCGCGCGCGGCCTTTTTTCCCTCGAGCAGGGATTTCTTTTCACCGCGATGATTCTCGCGGCGATGACTTCCGAGATCATCGAGAGACGCTTTAAGCGGGCGGCCGCATGGTCGATCGCGGCAGCCTTGCTCTCTTGGTGCGGCCTGATCCATGCCTACGGATGGACACGCACCGACACGGTGGTACGGCTAGGATGGGGCGTGGGCGCTCCGTGGGCGCTGGCGTACGGTGCGTCGGCCGTGTTCTTGCTGGCCGTGCCGTGGCTCACACGACCAACGGAGGAATGAAGCGCGCGATGCGACAAGTTTTCGCTTACGGATCCAATCTCACGCTCGCGCGGATCGAGGAGCGAATCGGCAAAGTGGCCATCGTCACGATCGGCAAGCTCGAGGGCCACGCGCTGCGCTTCCACAAGATCGGCCGCGACGGCTCGGGCAAGGCCGACGCGTACGCGACCGGTCGCGCCGAAGACGAAGTGTGGGGCGCCGTCTACGAGTTCTCGGCCGGCACCAAGCGGCGACTCGATCGCTTCGAAGGCCTCGGCACGGAGTATCTCGACACGGAGATCGACGTCATCACGGCCGCGGGCGTGGTACGCGCGCACGCCTACCGCGCGCATCCCGATCGCATCGACGAGACCCTGCTCCCTTTCGACTGGTATCACCGCTTCGTCGTGCACGGCGCCCGCGCCCACGGTCTCCCCGCCGACTACATCGCCGCTCTCTCTCGCGCCGCCGTGCGCGTGGATCCGGATCGTACACGAGCCGAGCGAGCCCTAGCGTTGCTGTAACGGCTACTGCGGCGGCGGGGCTGCGGGTGGCGGAACGGGAACCGGATAGGAGAACGTCTCCGTGAAGGGCGTGCGGCCGGTCCGAGGTCTGCCGTCGTCCGGGTCTTCTTCCGCCGCGGGCATCTCGTCGGCTTTGGCGAAGAGGCACTGCTCGAGATCGGTCTGGAGCTTCACTTGTGCCTTCTCGCAAACGGCGAGGGACGAACGCGCCTTGCGCTCACCCTCGGCGAGAATCTGCTGCATCAGCCGGTTTTGTTCTCTCACGTCGCCAAGCACGGCGCCGAGATTCTGTACGAACTCCGCTTCCTGGCGCCGGCTGGGCTCACCCCAAGCGAGAAATCCGAAGCCGAGCCCGACGACGAACGCGATGACGGTCGAGAGCGCGGGCTTCGGCATCGCGACAGGATAGGAACCCGGCGGCCGGGGGTCAATCCCCGCTGCATGCTATGCTGAGCGCACTTTTCCAACACGCCCGTGGCGCTCGCTCTTCTCATGCTCGCATCGCTCGTCACCGCGGCCGTCTCGGCCGTCGCCGGCATGGGCGGCGGCATCGCGCTTCTCGCGGTGATGACCGCGCTGCTCTCTCCCTCGCTCGTCGTGCCGCTCCACGGCGTCGTCCAGCTCTTCTCGAACGGCACTCGTGCTCTCGTGATGCTACCCCACGTGAATCGGAAGGTGTTCGCGCTCTACATGATCCCGTCCATCTTGGGCGTGCTCCTTGGCGCGAAGCTCTACGTCGGGAGCGAGCTACCGTGGTTTCGGCCGGCGGTCGGCGTTTTCATCCTCGTTTATCTCGTCACCCTCCGATATCAGCCTCGGCTCGGCCACTTTTCCGCCGGATGGTACGTACCGCTCGGCTTCTTCGTCGGCGCCGTCGCATCTTTGATCGGAGCCACCGGCCCCTTGATCGCGCCGTTTTTCCTACGCGACGACCTCGAGTCGCGCGAGATCGTCGCCACCAAAGCCGCAATCCAGCTCACGACCCACGCCGCCAAAATCCCCGCGTTCTTTCTCGCCGGCTTCAGCTACCGCGAGCACTTCGGCGTTCTGGTCCCGGTCATCGCGACGGCAATCGTCGGCACCTTGATCGGCGCGCGCGTGCTCGACCATCTCTCCCCAGTCACGTTCCGTCGCGTCTTCACGACCGTGCTCGTCGCCGTCGCTCTTCACCTGATCTTCTTCTGAGCGGCGAGCGGCGAGACACAAACGCGGCGAGCACCGCCCGTTTCACCCCGCGCTGCGCCGGGTTCCATACCCGCGCCCGAACGTGTCTCGTTTCCTCTTTTCGCAAAAAGCGAGCCACCGGCCCCTTCCCCGCCCGTTGTCGCCGAAACGTCACCGCCTCGCGCGAAGCGCGGCGAGGTCTTCAGGGGTGTCGACGTCGAGGGCGAAGCTCGCGAGCGCGAGGACGCGGAATGCGATTCCGCGCGAGTGACAGAGAGCAGTGTGAGCGGCGAGGCTCGCGCCTTCGAAGCGCGGCTCGATAACGGTCGGCGGGCTCGTGAGCAGCGCGTTCGTGCCGGTGCCGGCGGCGGAGGGAACGAGCACGACCGGGAAAGCGAGAGGATCGACAGCGAAAAGCTCGTCTACCTCTGCCGGGTCGATCAAAGGCACGTCGCCCGGAATGGTGAGAAGGCGGCGCACTCCGCGCGATTCGAGCTCGCGGGCGGCAGCGGCGACGGCGGGGTTGAGGCCGCGAGCGCCGCCTTCGACTAGGGAGTCGGCGCCGAGGCGGCGCGCGTCGGAGAGCACGCGCGCGTCGGGGCTGACGACGAAAATGCGCTCGACGCTGCTCGCGGCAGCGAGCGCGCGGATCATGTCGGCGAGCATCTCGCGAGTGAGGGCTTCACGCTCGGTCGCTGTGAGCGATGCGGTGAGACGCCCTTTCGCACTCGCGAGCGAGCGCACGGGAAGCAGGGCCGCCTGCATCGCGCGGCACCCTACGGGAGCGCTTTCGTCCTGTAAAGTCATGGGGTATATGGCGCCGAGCCATGCGCGTGATCGCAGGATCGTTCGGCGGACGACGTCTCGTCGCGGTACCGGGCGACCTGACGCGCCCCACCGCAGATCGAGTTCGCGAGGCATTGTTCAGTCGCCTGCAGAGCCGCTACGGGCTCGAGGGTTTGCACGTGCTCGACCTCTTCGCGGGCACCGGCGCCCTCGGCATCGAAGCGATGAGCCGCGGCGCGCATAATCTCGTCAGCGTCGAGTGGAGCCGCCAAGCCGCGCGGGTTCTGCTCGAAAATCTCAGAAGCTTGGACCTTGCCGGCCGCACCGAGCTGCTCGTCCACGACTTCGAAGAGGCGCTCGCGGAGCTCTCCGCCGCCGGACGGGTTTTCGAGGGCATATTCGTCGATCCTCCCTACGGGCGCGGCCTCGCCCTAAGGGCGGTCGAAGTACTCGTCGAGTCGGGGCTTCTCGCTCGCAGCGCGTGGGTATCGGTGGAAACCGGGGACGATGAAGCGTTGCCCGCGGCCGTCGGCCGGCTGGTCCGCGTTCGCGAGGACGTGTACGGTGACACGAAGCTCACGCTCTACGAAGTCACCGATGCTATCGAACACTGAAACCCGCGAACGCTGAGACCCGCGAAAACATGAACAAACGCCGCGCCGTCTACCCCGGATCGTTCGATCCCATCACGAACGGTCACTTGGACATCGTTCGCCGAGCGCTGAGCCTCGTCGACGAGGTCGTGATCGCCATCGCGTACAACCAGGAGAAGCCGAGCGGGCTCTTCGACGTGGCAGAGCGGATCGAGCTGATTCGCGCCGTGACGGCGCCGTTCGCCAAGAAAGTGAAGATCGACAGCTTTCACGGCTTGCTCGTCGACTACGCGCGCAAGGTGGGTGCCGTCACGATCATCCGTGGGCTCCGCGCGGTGGCGGACTTCGAGTACGAATTTCAGATGGCGTCGATGAATCGCCATCTCGCCGGCGACGTCGAAACGGTGTTTTTGATGGCCGACGAGCAGTACTTCTACACGAGCTCGAAGCTCGTGAAGGAAGTGATGTCGTTCGGCGGCGACGCGTCGGCTTTCGTGCCGCCGGTGGTCGCGAAGCGATTGCGGAAGAAGTTCAAGTCATGAAGCTCGCATCCCGATTGAAGAACGTGAAGCCGTCGAGCACCCTCGCGGTGACCGCGAAGGTGCTCGAGCTGAAGCGCCAAGGGCGCGAAGTGATCGGCTTTGCCGCCGGCGAGCCGGACTTCGACACCTGGCCCCACGTCTGCGAAGCGGCGCACGCGGCGATTCGCAACGCGCAGTTTCGCTACACCGCGGTGGGCGGCACGCCCGAGCTGAAGGACGCGATCGTCACCAAGCTGGCGCGCGACAACGATCTCAAATTCACGCCGGGCGAGGTCATAGCCACCTGTGGCGGCAAGCACGCGCTTTTCAACGTTCTGCAGGCCATTCTCGACCCCGGCGACGAGGTCGTGATCCCGGGCCCGTATTGGGTGAGCTACGCCGACATGGTCGTGCTCGCCGAGGGTACGCCGCGGATCGCGATGGCCGCCGAATCTCGCGGCTTCAAGCTCCGAGCGTTGGAGCTCGACGCGGCGATCGGCCCGAAGACGAAGCTCGTCATCGTCAACAGCCCGAGCAACCCGACGGGAGCCACGTACAACGAAGCCGAGATCGCCGAGCTGGCCCGCGTGCTGATGAAGCACCCGCAAGTATGGGTGTTGGTGGACGATGTCTACGAGTTCATCCGCTACGACGGCAAGAGGCCGCGTCATTTGCTGGCGCTCGAGCCCGGGCTCCGCGACCGCATCGTGGTCGTGAACTCGGTGTCGAAGACCTACGCGATGACGGGCTGGCGGATCGGCTACGCGGCCGGGCCGGGGCCGCTCATACAAGCGGTCTCGATGCTGCAAGGGCAGCAGACGTCCAACCCGTCGACGATCGCTCAGGCGGCGGCGGTCGCGGCGCTCACGGGATCGCAAGACGCGCTCGGGCCCATGGTGGCCGAGTTTCACCGTCGTCGGAACCTCGTTTGCGAGGGCATCAACGCGATCGACGGTCTCTCGGTCGTGCGCCCGGACGGCGCGTTCTACGTGTTCGTCAACGCGCGCGGCGCATTTGCGAAAGTCGGCGCGAAAGACGGCGACGACTTCGCGTTCAAGATGCTGGAAAGCGCGTCGGTCGGCACCGTTGGCGGCAACGACTTCGGATCGCCCGACCACTTTCGCATCTCGTACGCGACCTCGATGGAGCAGCTCGAGCGCGGCCTCGACGCCATCGCCCGCTGGCTGAAGAAATAGCGCCGGCGAGCGTTACTTTTTCAGGGGATGGCGGCCGCTGCGTTTGAACATGAAGTAGTCGCGAAGCACGTCGACGTGGTCGAAGGCGAGGGGCCTCGGCAGCGTTGCCTCCGTGAAGATACCGGCAGTGGCGGCATCGTCGGCGGCTACCGGTAAGCCCCTCGCGCGCGCCACGTAGACCACGGTGACGGTGTGGCCGCGTGGGTCGCGTGCCGGGTGCGAGTACGTGTAGAGCTGCGCCGTCAGCTCGACGTCGAGCCCAGTTTCTTCTTTCGCCTCGCGGCGCGCAGCGTCCTCGGCTGATTCGCCGTAGTCGATGAAGCCGCCCGGGATGGCCCAGCCGAGCGGAGGGTTGCGCCGCTCCACTAGCACGATACCGCCGCCGGCAAGCTCGATGATGCTATCGGCCGCTACCACGGGCCCGCGCTTTCTCTCGATTCCCATCGCGTTGCTCGCGATTTCTCGCGAACGTACTATCGCGCGACCATGGCCGCGCGCGCGCGCCGTTACAAATGAAGTGCTGCATCCTCGAAGAGCCTGGAAAGCTCGTCGTCACCGACCGCCCCGAGCCTCGGCTCGAAGCGGGTGACGTGCTCGTAAAGGTCCGTGCAGCGCTCACTTGCGGCACGGATCTCAAAGCGTTTCGTCGCGGCCATCCGAAGATGCCCTGCCCGACGCCGTTCGGGCACGAGTTCTCGGGCGAGATCGTCGCCGTCGGCCGCGACGTCACCCGCTTCCGCGAAGGCCAGGCCGTGATGTCCGCGAACACAGGCCCCTGTGGCCTCTGCTTCTTCTGCCAGCGAGACCAAGAGAATCTTTGCGAGACGCTGATGGACGAGATGATCCTAGGCGCCTACGCGGAGTACGTTCGAATCCCCGAGCGCGTGCTCCGCGTCAACGTGTTCGAGAAGCCCGCTGCGTTGCCCTTCGAACAGGCTGCATTGCTCGAGCCGCTGTCGTCGGTCTGCTTCGGGCTCGCCGGCTTGTCGCCGTCGCTGCTCCGAAGTGACGCGACCGCGCTGCTTCTCGGCGCCGGCCCGATCGCGCTGCTCTGGCTAGTGGCACTCCGCGCGTCGGGTGTCGGCAAGATCGTCGTCGCCGGTCGTCGCCCCGCGCGCCTCGAAGTGGCGAGAGCCTTCGGCGCCGATCGTACCCTCGGCGAATCGAGCGACGTCGCGAGCGCAATCCGCGCCGAAACCGACGGCCGCGGCGCCGACATCGTCGTCGAGTGCACGGGCACGCCGGAGGTGTGGCAGGCCGCCCCGGGCTACGCGCGGCGCGGCGGCGCCGTCGTGCTCTTCGGCGGCTGCCGGCCCGGCACGACGGCCAGCTTCGATACCTACCGCCTTCACTACGACGGCGTCGCGATCACGAGCCCTTTCCACTTTCGTCCTCGCGACGTCGCGCGCGCGAAAGAGTTGCTCTTGAAGCCCGGCGTCGAGTGGTCGCGCTTCATCACGTCGCGAGCCGAGCTCGAGCAAGTGCCGGCCGTCTTCGCAAGGCTCGACGACGGCACCGACGTCAAATGCGCGATACTCATGAGGTGACGATGCGCGTAGCGCGGCTCTACACGATCGACGACATTCGCATCGAAGAAGAAGCGATTCCCGATCCCGGCCCCGGCGAAGTGCTGGTCCGCACGCGCGCCTGTGGGATCTGCACGGGAGATCTCATGGGCTGGTACATGCAGCGAAAAGCCCCGCTCGTATTCGGGCACGAGCCGGTCGGTGAAGTCGCGAAAGTCGGCGCCGGCGTCCGGAATTTGAAGGAAGGCGCAAGGATTTTCGCGCACCATCATGCTCCTTGCGGCCGATGCCCGCGCTGTAAGCGCGGTGCGACAGTCCATTGCGAGACGTGGCGAAAGGGCGCGCTTCGCCCCGGCGGCATGGCGGAATACTTCGTCGTCTCGGCCGCGAGTGTCGCAGGTGACACCCTCGAGCTGCCGCGCGCTCTCACCTACAAAGCTGCGAGCTTGATCGAGCCCGCCGCCTGCGTCGTCAAGTCGTTGCGTCGCGGCGGCGTCGCTGCCGGTCAAAACGTCGTCGTGATCGGCGTCGGCATCATGGGCCAGCTCCACGTCGCGCTCGCATCGGCGATGGGAGCGCGCGTGATCGCGCTCGATCGAGTCGCGTTCCGACTCGCCCGCGCGCGCGAGCTCGGCGCAGACGCCACCGTGGATGTGACCACGCAGGATGCGGCAGAAGCCGTGCGCGAGCTGACGGGCGGCGAGATGGCCGAGGTGGTTTTCGTCGGCCCGGGGTCGATCGAGGCGATGGAGACCGGGCTAGGTCTTACGGCCGCAGACGGTAGGGCCGTGCTCTTTACCTGTTCGCAGCCGAACGACGTGCTGGCGGTAAAGCCCTTCGACCTCTACTTCCGAGAGGTCTCGATCATCCCCAGTTATTCCTGCGGACCGCGCGATACGCGCGAAGCGATGGAGTTGCTCGAGGCCGGGAAGCTCCCGGTCGAGAAGCTCGTCACGCATCAATTCGGGTTGGAAAAGATAGCGGAAGCGATGAGGGCGGCGGCCGATACCTCCGCCGCCCTCAAAACGATCATCGTGTTCGACTGACTACTTCTGCAGCGACTTGTTGAAGATGACCTCGGACTTCTCCGCGGCCGTCTCCGCCCGCTTGGCGGCCTCTTCGGCGCGGCGAGCCGAGTCGTCAGTGGCGGGGGGCGGCGGCGCCTCTTCCTTCTTCGCGGAGCAACCCGTCGTGAGCAGAGCAACGGCAAGGAACGAACCGATAGCGATACGCTTGAACATTCTTGGATCTCCTCTGGGAAAGCCCTCAGGCTCTGATATTTCTTGGCGGAAATCGTTCCACATCGAGGGGAGGCGCGCAATAGCCAGGGGTTCACTCTCTCGGCCGGCGAGGAACAGGCAGGGCTTTCACCATTTCGGCGTCCTTGCTGCGGCCGCGCGCCACGAGATCCGCGGCGAGGCGCTCGAGCACCGCGGCCGCACGAGCAGGCGGTAGGTAGGGCAAAACGTCCCAGCGCCGCGTCTCGGCGAGAAACGTCTCGGCGTCGCGCCCGGAAACAGGCCCGCCGCCGATGCGCGCAAGCCTCACCTCGGAGATCAGATTGGTGTCGGTGTTGCTCGGCCCCGTTTGGACGGCGCGGAGCGTCTCGGTGCGCGAGAGTGCGAAGTCGCGGAGAAAATCTTCGGCGCTGCTCGCGCCGAGTCGGCCGAGGTGCGCAGCTAGCTCGAGGTGGGCGAGCCGCTGCTCGATTCGGAGCGGATCGAGGGAAATCGGCCATTCCGAGCCGAAAACCAGCAGATCGCGCCCGCCCGAGGGTCTCAAGCTGAAGCCGTAGGGAAAGACTTCGTAGAACGACTTCAAAATCGCCCCGAGGGTCACCGCGTCCATGTTGAAGAGGTTCACCCACTGTCCGAACACGCCGCCGGGGCCCAGGCGTGAGCGAACGATCTCGAAAAACTGCCGCGTAAACAGTGTTCCGCTGCCGGCGAGCCAGGGGTGGGAAGGCTGCGAGACGATGAGGTCGTAGAGGGTACGATCGACGAGCAGAGCGTTTCTCGCGTCGTTCAGGCGGAGATCGACGCGGGGGTCCATCAGCGCCGGAACGGCATCGCCGGTAGAAGC
>Ga0247727_10003734_pt1 | contig 33305 bp, 33 predicted proteins | sample WisWelCaveWW1625_FD_202498 | JGI IMG/M metagenome (GOLD analysis project Ga0247727, IMG submission 202498) | Biofilm microbial communities from Wishing Well Cave, Virginia, United States - WW16-25 | ecosystem: Environmental > Aquatic > Deep subsurface > Groundwater > Cave microbial mat | place...
CGTTCAAAACGGCTATGGTATGATTCATTTCGGTAATGGTGTTGTGGAATTTTTTCGCAAAACAAGATTACCACGCTTTACACCATTACCGCTTCTTTTTTCCATTCCAGTTAGCGGAAACTAAAGTTAATACGGGAGAACTTATCCGCCAGTCATTTGGGCAAGTGTTGGATGAAAAACTCGTTGGGACAAATATATCGGACGAACTGAAAGAGCAATTGGGCGCGGTATTTTCCGAGCAGGAGGATTTCAGCCGAGTACGAAATGTAGATAAAGCTTCCGTGAAATTGAGGTTCAGGATTATGACAGAAGTAAAGCCGGAAGTAAACATCTTGAACCCCAAGCAGTACCCTGAAATTTCAGATGACACATTGAATTTCGTTGTCCCGTATCACGGTGAAGAAGAAAGAGCGAATGTTCTTGAGAAAATGCAAATTGTGATGGGCGGGAACAGCATGAAGAAATTCAATATCTTCTCTTTGAAACATCCGCTCAACGGCTGGTTTGTTGTCTTTCAGGTGAGCCTTTAAGCCGCTTGACGCAAACTATTCCCACGCGTATAATCCCAACCATTCAGGAGTAGTACGCAATCGTCTCTCTGGTAGAAACGAAGGTCGTTGGCTGAAAGCCTTCACAGAAAAAGATTGCCGAAGTCGCCTGAATTTGATTGCTGAAGAAAATTGATAATTACAAATTACCAATTACTAGACCAGCACGGGATTGCCCGTTACAGCAAAGACTGGTGATAGCCAGTTACAGAGTGCAGTCGAAAGACTGAATTGAGGTGGTACCGCGACACGCTTGTCGTCCTCATCATGGACGAGGCGTGTTTTTTTGTCTTCTTGTTGGAGTAGGAATGTCTGACTTGCAAGGTTTTTTCAAGCTATCTGATTTGCTCTTTCGGTTGTACGGCAAAGGGAAGTATGCCGACGCGCTTGAAGTTGCAGAGAAGGCGGCGATTGAATATCCCGAAATGGATGCCCGTACTGCCTTCTGGCTGATCTGTTTGCACAACATGACGGGTCAACCGGAAAAGGCATTGCAAACCTTCCGAGACGCTTTGACGCGCGGGGTGTGGTGGGCTGAATTCATCCTGCGCTCGGATTCTGATCTCAACTCTCTGCAAGGCAACGAAGAGTTCGAGCGGCTTGTCAAACTTTCAGAAGAAATGCGCAAACAGGCAGAGACAATCGCCAAACCGGAAATATCTGTGAACCAGCCGTATGGAACTGGTCCGTTCCCTTTGTTGATCTGCCTCCATCCACGCGCAGGGTATGCGGAGCTTGATTTCAGAGACTGGTCGCCGGTGGTCAAACTCGGCTGGGCGCTGGCTCTGCCGCGTTCCACGCAAATGGCATCTCCGCAATTGTATGTGTGGGATGATCGTGAGAAAGCTTGGAATGAAATTATCGGACACTACGAAACGTTGATTGAAAAGTATCCAGTTGACCGGGATCGAATTGTCATTGCAGGCTTTTCGCAAGGAGCGGCGCGAGCCGTCGAACTTGTGGCGAGCAGACGAGTGAAGGCACGTGGATTTTTCGCCGTCGTCCCCGGAACGGTGGACATGGCTGAATTGGAAGGTTGGGCAGCCGCACACATGGGAAGAAGTGTGCTCGTCTCTGGCGGCAAAGATCCACGGTATGAGATGTTCCTCCAAATCAAGGAAATGCTTGAAAGACGCAACATTCCTTTGTTGTTCGAACACTACCCTGAGATGGCACATCAAATTCCGAGTAACTTTGAAATGGTTTTAGAAAAAGGACTTGAATTTATTTTGAAGGAGCAAGAATGAAACAGGAATTACCAAAAGCATACGACTTCAAATCCACCGAGGCGCGCATTTATGCGATGTGGGAGGCGGGCGGATTCTTCAAGCCGCACAACGACCCCAATAAAGCGGATTTCGATCCGAGCATCAAGCCGTTCGTCATCTCCATTCCGCCTCCCAATGTAACGGGCGAACTGCACCTCGGTCACGCCATGTTCGTCAGCGTCGAAGACCTCATGATCCGTTATCATCGCATGAAAGGCTTCTCAGCGCTGTGGGTGCCCGGCACCGATCACGCCGGCATTGCCACGCAACTTATGGTGGAGCGCGATTTGCTCAAAACGGAAGAAGTGACTCGTGAAGAATTAGGGCGCGAAGAATTTCTTAAACACACATGGGAATGGAAACACAAATACGGAAACATTATCACGAATCAGATTCGACGCCTCGGCGCGTCCTGTGACTGGGACCGCGAACGCTTCACCCTTGACCCGGGCCTGAGTCTGGCAGTCCGAGAGGCTTTTGTCCGCCTCTACGAAAAAGGACTCATCTACCGCGGACCGCGTCTCATCAACTGGTCGCCGGGGTTGAAGACCGCCGTCTCTGATTTGGAAGTGGAATACAGTGAAGAAGAAGTGACGCTGTATTATTTTAAATATATGCTTAAGCCCGAACCTTCCGAAGGTTCACAACCTTCGGAAGGTTATATACCAGTCGCCACGATTCGCCCTGAGACAATTCTTGGCGATACCGCAGTAGCCGTTCACCCCGATGATGAACGCTACAAAAAGTTTATCGGCAAAATGGTCATCGTACCGATTCTTGGGCGCGAGATTCCCGTCATCGCCGATCATTATGTGTCGCGCGAGTTTGGAACCGGCGCGCTCAAGGTCACACCGGGACATGATGCGAACGACTATCTGATTGCGCAGAGACACAACCTGCCCATCATCTCCGTGCTGGACGTGGAGGCAAAGGTCAACGAAAACGGAGGCAGGTATCAAGGTCAGGAAAGATTCGAAGCGCGTAAAAATCTCTGGGCTGATATGAAAGCCGCAGGGCTCGTCATCAAGACGGAACCTTACACGACAACCATCCCGCGCTCGCAACGAGGCGGAGAAATTGTCGAACCGATGATATCCACACAATGGTTCGTGAAGATGGAGTCGCTTGCAAGCGCGGGGCTTGACGTGGTGCGCGATGGGCGAATCAAAATTGTGCCGGAACGATTCGAGAAGACGTATTTCAATTGGCTCGAGAATATCAAGGATTGGTGCATCAGCCGCCAGTTGTGGTGGGGACATCGCATCCCCGTATGGTATTGCGCGGATGGGCACATGACAACGGGCCGCGAAGACCCAATGCAATGCGGGACTTGCGGCTCGAAGGAGATTCGTCAGGACGAAGATGTGTTGGATACGTGGTTCTCCTCCGGCTTGTGGCCCTTCTCAACTTTGGGCTGGCCCGAAGAAACACCCGACCTGAAATATTTTTATCCCACGTCTTACATGGAAACTGGCTACGACATTTTGTTCTTCTGGGTGGCGCGTATGATCATGAGCGGCTTGGAATACACGGGACAGATTCCATTCCACACCGTTTACCTGCACGGAACAATTCGCGATGAATTTGGCCGTCGCATGAGTAAAACTTTCGGGAATGGGATTGACCCGCTCATTGTCATGGATGAATACGGCACAGACGCATTGCGATTCACTCTGCTGGTGGGCTCGACTCCCGGCAACGACATGAATCTAAGCCTTGGCAAAGTGGAAGCCAACCGCAACTTCGCTAATAAATTATGGAACGCGGGGAGGTTTGTGATCAATGCAATCGCGACCCTCACCCGTCCTTCGGACACCCTCTCCCTGACAGAGAGAGGGCAGGGTGAGGGTCGAACCCTCGCTGATTCGTGGATTTGGGCCAAGTTGCAAGGACTCGTTCGTGATGTGGAACGCCAATTCCAGACTTTCCAATATGGGCAGGCAGGGCAACAAATTTACGACTTCATCTGGAGCGACTTTGCAGACTGGTACGTGGAGATCGCGAAGGAACAATTGAAGAATAATAAGACAAAAGCGCAAACAGCCGAAACGCTTGTACGCGTATTCAATATGTCCTTGCGGCTACTGCATCCATTCACACCGTTTGTGACAGAGGAGATGTGGGGGCACTTGCATGGTACATTACGCGAGTCGCCATTGAAAGACGTGTGCAAAGAGTGGCCTAATGCCTTGATCGTGGCGAAATGGCCCGAGCCGCGCGAACTTGAAGGCTGGGAAGAATCCAAGACCGCGGACTTTGCATTGATTCAAGAAATCGTGCGTGCCATCCGCAACCTGCGCGCCGAGAAGAATGTGAGTCCATCAAAGCGCATCGCCGCGACAATTGTCAGCGGTGAAAAAATTGATTTACTGAAAGAACAATCAACAACCATCGCCGTCCTCGCGGGTCTTGACCCATCTCAAATCTCAAATCTCAAATCTCTAAAAGAGAAACCCAAAGACTCCGCCGCGCTCGTGATTGGCTCTGTTGAGGTTTACATTCCGCTCGCAGGAATGGTGGACCCAGCCAGTGAAAATGTGCGCCTTGAAAAAGAACTCAGGGAGGCAGAGTCTCACATTCAACGACTCGAAAACCTTCTCAGCGGAGATTTTGCCAACAAAGCCCCCGCCGCGTTGGTTCAAAAGGAACGAGAGAAGTTAGCCGCGTATAAAGATACCGCTGAGAAGATCAAGGCGCAATTGAAATAAATCGCAGGGCGACGTCACGTCGCCCTGCCCAGTTTTCATATGGAGGTCCTATGAATAAAACTGAATTTACCATCCGCCGCGCTGAGCCAACCGATGCAGAAGCCATGAGAAGAATATATGCAAGCCCAAATGCCATGAGAGGAACGCTTCAACTTCCATATCCCTCCGCGGAAAACTGGCGCAAACGACTCGCCGAACCGCCAGAAGGAACCTTCAATTTGCTGGCGTGTGTGGAGAATGAAGTCGTCGGTCAGTTAGGTTTGCATACATTTCCATCTCATCCACGCCGCAGGCATGTCGGGCAGATTGGCATGGCAGTCCGCGATGATTGGCAGGGTAAAGGCGCTGGTTCTGCCCTCATGCAAGCCATGGTTGACCTTGCAGATAAATGGCTGAATCTATCGCGCATTGAATTGGAAGTGTACACAGATAACGAATCTGCCATACACTTGTACAAAAAATTCAGCTTTGTCATCGAAGGCACGCATCATCAATTTGCATTTCGCGACGGTCAGTTTGTGGACGTCTATGCCATGGCGCGGCTTCGCGAATAACCGGTTGGCGGTTAAGTCACAAAATCTACTTTCATAATTTTTGGAGGAATGTATACAAAACCCTGTTCAATATGCCCCTTGTCCCAATTGCGGGCAAAGCAATGCCAGAAAAGTCAGCTTTACATGGTGGGGCGGTGCGCTTGGTCCTAACCTGATGAAGCATGTCAAATGCCAGAACTGTAATACCGAATATAACGGCAAGACAGGCAAGTCGAATCAGCAAAACATCCTCATCTATTTTGCTGTCACCTTCCTGATTGCATTTTGTGCGTGCGGCGGATTGGCGCTCCTTGCAGCCGTCCTAAACAATCAATAATTGAGTTGACAGTCACACAGCGTGTGACTATAATTTTCATAATTAAATAACAACCTTCGGGGCAGGGTGTAATTCCCGATCGGCGGTATAGCCCGCGAGCCGGTGTGCCGACTTCAGTCGGCAACGAAGCACGATTCTGGTGGAATTCCAGAGCCGACAGTGACAGTCTGGATGGTAGAAGGATATCGACTCAACGCGAGTCTGATTCGACTTAGGTCCCCGAAAACGCAATTTGTTTTCGGGATTTTTCGCCTCAGACTCAGCCGAGTCCTGATTCTGCGCCCCGTGGTCTGCCCTGAACGAAGTGAAGGGTCTCTCTGCGAGGCGTTTTTGTTTTGCCCTCACCCCCAACCCCTCTCCCTGTGGGAGAGGGGAGAATAACAATGAAACGATTCGCTCCCATCCTCCTCTCCACATTTGCCTTCCTCCTCGCATGGCACCTCATCACGCGCTACAGCGGGATTCCAAATTTTATTTTGCCGTCCCCTCTCAGCGTGTGGACGCGTCTCATCAGAGCCATTGGTGATGGAAGTCTGCCCTATCATACGTGGATTACATTCACCGAAATCGTGTTGGGATTATCCGCTGGTGTCCTGTTCGCGACAATCGTTGGATATGTCCTTGCCAAGTCACGTTCATTGGAAAGAGTCTTGTCACCCTACCTGGTTGCGAGTCAGGCGATTCCAGTAGTGGCGATTGCGCCTTTGCTCGTCATCTGGCTGGGAGATGGGATTCTCTCGAAGGCTGTCATCTGCGCGTTGATCGTGTTCTTTCCTGTATTGGTCAACACCATCGTGGGAGTCCGCGCGGTGCCGACCGCGTTATATGACTTGATGAATTCACTCTACGCCTCGCGCGCGCAGATTCTTTGGAAAGTGGAAGTGCCTTCGTCATTACCTGTCTTTCTTGGCGGCTTGCGAATCGGCGCGACGCTGTCTGTGATAGGCGCAATTGTTGGTGAACTGGTGGATGCAGAGGAAGGGCTTGGCTTCCTTTTGCAGTTGGGAGATTTTCAATACGATACACCTATGGTTTTTGTTGCTGTGTTCACGTTGATCGCGCTGGCGTTGATGTTGTATGGCATCGTGACGTTGCTAGAGAAAAGGTTTTTGAAATGGCAAAACCCTTCGTCCTGAGCGAAGGGCTGAGTGCAAGTCGAAGCCCGCAGACGAAGGACGAGTTTGCAAGAGATGTGCGCTTCGTCTACACTCGCCTTTGGCTCGTTCCGCTCGGCGCGATGAATATCTAAAAGGAGATACTATGTTTCGCAAAGTAGTTTTGATCATGCTGGGGATGGTGCTCGCTCTTTCGGGGTGCAGCAGCTCCCAGTCTACGGATGAAGCGTTGATCCGCATCCGCCTGCCGATGGGATACATCCCCAACATCCAGTACGCGCCGTTTTATGTTGCGGTCGAAAAGGGATATTTCCGCGATGCGGGAATCGAGATCGAGTTCGATTACAAATTTGAGACCGACGGCGTCGCGCTCGTTGGTGCGGGCGAGTTGCCGTTTGCGATCGTTTCAGGCGACCAGGTTCTGCTGGCGCGCGCGCAGGGATTGCCCGTCACGTATGTCGCCGCGTGGTATCAGCAATACCCAGTATCAGTGATTGCGAAAAGCGAATTAGGCGTTGTGATCCCGCAGGATTTGAAAGGCAAGAAGATCGGCTTGCCCGGTTTGTTCGGCGCGAATTACATTGGCTTGCGCGCGTTGCTCGATGCAGGTGAACTCAGTGAAAGCGATGTGACACTCGATGCGATTGGGTTCAATCAGGTGGAACTGATGGCGGCGGGTGAGCAAGATATCATCGTTGGATACGCGGCAAATGAACCAATCCAGTTGCGCGCGCAGGGAATCACTGTGACTGAGTTACGCGTGGCAGAGTATGCCCAACTCGCGTCGAACGGGTTGCTTGCAAGTGAAAAAGTGATCGCGGAGAATCCTGAACTCGTGCGCGCGTTCATCGGCGCGTTCCTGAAAGGACTCGCAGATACGATAGAAGTACCCAATGATGGTTTTACTTCAAGCGAATCGTATATTCCGAATTTCGCTGATCTTGACTCTGGTGTGCAAAGGCAGGTGCTGAGAATTTCCATCGGGCAATGGCAGACGGAGCGGCTCGGCTACTCCGACCCGCAAGCCTGGGAGAACATGCAGGACGTTCTGCTCGAAATGGGTTTGCTCACCGAGAAGATGGATTTGAGCAAGGCGTTTACCAACGAGTTCATTCCGTAATTATCTGCCACAGAGTCGCAGAGACACAGAGAAAAGAAATTAATAAATCTCCGAGACTCTGCGTCTCTGTGGCAAAACAATTGTCAATCGTAAATCCAAAATCGCAAATCGAAAATGCCTTCTCCCATCCTCACCATCCGCAAGTTATCCGCCGTATTCCAAAATGAAAACGGCGGCTTACACGCGCTTGAAAATATCTCTTTCAATGTGCATCCACGTGAATTTGTGTGTGTGTTGGGTCCGTCGGGTTCGGGCAAGACAACTCTATTGCGCATCCTTGCAGGGTTGATCGCGCCTACATCGGGCTCGTTCATGTTCGGTCATGGCGGACAGCCGAGCATCGGCATGGTCTTTCAACAGGCAAATCTCATGCCCTGGCGCACCGTCGTCGAAAATATAAAACTTCCGCTTGAAGTAAAAAAAATGGATGAAACTTCTGCGCGCGCGAAAACGCAGGAGATGATCGAACTGGTTGGATTAACTGGATTCGAAGACTCACTGCCGCGCGACCTCTCCGGCGGGATGGCGCAACGCGTGGCAATTGCGCGCTCGCTCATCCATGACCCCGACCTGCTCCTGCTCGATGAACCTTTCGCCTCACTGGATGCCCTCACCCGCGAACGCATGTGGACGGAACTCTCGCGCATCTGGCAAATGCGCCAGAAGACGGTCATCATGGTGACGCATTCGATCAATGAGTCGCTATTTTTGGCGGATCGCGTTTTGGTTTTGACTCAACGCCCCGGCAAAGTGAAATTGGATTTGAAAGTGGATTTACCCCGCCCGCGCAAGGACGACATCCGTTACACCCCACACTTTGGGAAGCTGGCGCGGAGGCTAAGAGAGGCAATTGAATGAGATAAATATTCCCTCGGACGAATTTTTGTCCGAGGGAATTATTTTCCATCAAGCGGTCTTATTCTTTTCTTAGAAAATCATGCCATAATGGAAACATGCGAATTCTAATCGTCGAAGATGAAGCGGGCGTCGCGGGTTTTGTGAAGCAGGGGCTGACCGAAGCGGGCTATGGAGTGGACGTGGCGCGTGATGGTTCCGAGGGGCTGGAATACGCGCTTGCCTTCGAATATGATGCGGTGGTTCTCGATATTATGCTTCCCAAAATGAATGGCTTGGACGTGTTACGCGAGATGCGTGAGAAGGGTGTCAAAACTCCTGTGCTATTACTCACTGCGCGCGATAGGGTGGATGACCGCGTACACGGCTTGGATGTCGGCGCGGATGATTATCTGGTGAAGCCATTTGCCTTCCCTGAACTGCTGGCGCGTATCCGCGCTTTATTGCGCCGCCCGCCATTGCAGACTGGAAATCTGCTTTACATGGGTGACCTGGAAATGGACATTTCACAACACGAAGTGCGTCGCGCGGGAAGGAACATCGAACTTAGCCCGCGTGAGTTTTCCTTGTTGGAGCTATTGCTCCGTCATCCAAAACAGGTTCTTACGCGCACGCAAATCGTGGAGCATGTTTGGAATTTTGATTTTTTCAGCGACACGAACGTGGTGGACGTGTACATCGGTTACCTGCGCCGCAAAATTGATCGCGGCCGCACGCCTGCGCTTATCAAAACAATTCGAGGGGTTGGTTATCGAATCAGTGAAGATGTTGAAGATGAATGATTTTTTGAAGTATCGGATTCCTGTTCGAGTCAGGTTGACGCTCTGGTATGTCTTCCTAATGGCGTTGACTTTTACGGCGCTTGTGATCTATCTGACCGTGCGGTTCAAAATTAGTTTGATAAACTCCATTGACCAATCGCTTCAACAGACGGTCTCAAAAACGATTGTAGCCCTGGATCAGGCAAGTTTTCAGGAAACAAACAAGTTGAGTTTTGATATCATGGAGAAGTCTGATATTAATTCAATTGGTTTCGCGATGAGACTCATTTCTATGGAGGGCGTGGTGTGGGACACTTTTGGGGAAGCGGGAAATATACCACGTTGGGGTTCGGAGAATGAGGGATACTCCACCCAGCAGGGAAGTGGCGATGAAGATGATCAATGGCGGGTTTTGAGTCAACCTGTTCTCGATCCAGATGGAAACATCATTGGGTGGGTACAAACTGCGCAATCGCTTGCCACCATCAACGAGACAATCCGTGATCTGCAGGAGCAAGTCTTTTTGGGAATCCCTTTGATATTGATATTCGCGGGTGTTGGCGGATACTTCCTTGCCGACCGCGCTTTGCGCCCCATAAAGCAAATCACAAGCGCTGCGCAGGAAATCAACGCGCAAGATCTATCCAGAAGGCTTGAATACAAGGGACCCAAAGACGAAATTGGCAGCCTTGCGAAAACTTTCGATCAAATGATCGCACGCCTGCAATCATCCTTTGAACGCGAGAGGCGGTTTACCGGCGATGCCGCGCATGAATTGCGGACGCCGCTAACTATTCTCAAAGGTCAGATTGACGTTACATTGAGTCATCCGCGGGACCCTGATGAATATGAAAAGAAATTGCGTGGACTTTCCACGCAGGTGGACAGGCTGATCCGCTTGAGCAATGCCCTGCTGTTTCTTTCCCGCTCCGATCAAAACCAGATTTCGTTTGAGCGAACGCGGGTCAACCTGAGGGAACTATTGGAAGTGTTGATCGAGCAAATTCAGCCTTTGGCTGACGAAAAGAAAATTCAGGTAGTTACAGACTTCCAAGCCGAACTCTATGTTCATGGCGATAACGATCTTCTCATCCGTCTGTTCATGAACTTGCTCGCGAACGCGCTAAAGTACACGCCCTCGGGCGGACAAATCGTTGTGACAGGCATCAATGAATCAGACAAATCAGTGATAGCCGTCAACAACACGGGTGCCAGTATTTCTCCGGAACATCTCCCACACTTGTTTGAACGTTTCTACCGCGTGGAATCAGACCGCTCCAGCCAGACGGGGGGAAGCGGTTTGGGGCTGGCTATCGCTCACGAAATCGCGCGCCTGCACGGGGGGAGGATCGAGGCGCATAGTGAATCCGGTCAGGGGGTTACGATTATCGTCCATCTTCCCACTGAAACAAGGTAGCCTATCTTATGCAGAACGTCCCGCAGGTTTGCGCGAATTAACCATGTTTTACAACAAAACCTGCGGGACGGTGAGTCACGTCACAAAGTAAGAACATTCATAAACCTTTATTACCGTTTTCTTAGTTCTCCTTTTTAGAATGATAAATATTGAACGCAAAGGAACCTCGGAGGTCTCAAACAGCTTCTGGAGTTTGGCGAATCTTCAAGAAGGAGAACCTTATGAAACTCAAATCTGTTTTCGTGTTGATTGTGATTGCCATGCTGGTAACAGCCTGCGGAAAAGTGTCCGCTCCGACCCAGGCGTTACCTGCAAATCCCAATACGGGAGAATCGTATACGGTGAACATCACCACGGCGGACTTCGTTACAGGGATTGATAACCCCTACTTGCCACTTGTCCCAGGCGCGAAGTGGCTTTACGAAGCCCGTAAGAAAGACGGCGGACTCGAGCGCATCGAGATCGAAATCCTAAACGACACGCGCGTTGTGAACGGCGTTACAGCCGTTGTCCTGCACGACACTGTCTACGTGGACAACGTAGTGGTCGAAGAGACGTTTGATTGGTTTGCCCAGGATAAGGGTGGCAATGTCTGGTATCTGGGGGAGCAAGTGGATAATTACGAGAATGGCGTGTTCGTTGATCACGCGGGGTCATGGGAGTGGGGCATAGATGGCGCCCTGCCTGGCGTATACATGTGGGCTGATCCATCTATCCATGTGGACCAAGCCTACTACCAGGAATACTATGTCGGTGTGGCTCAAGATATGGGTCAGATATTGAGCGTCGCCGAAAGTGTGGATGTCCCTGCAGGGTCGTTCGAAAACGTCGTGCAGACGCATGACTTTTCCTCTTTGGATCCGAACATTCAGGGACTAAAGTTCTACGCTCCCGGCATAGGCAGCATCAAAGAAGTGGAATTGCTCACCGGCGAGGAACTGAATTTGATTCAATTTACGCCAGCCGGAGAGCAGTCACCTGTAGTGAACATCCCTGTTGCTCCTGAAAATCAGCGGGTGGATCTCGTTCAACCGACTTTTTCAACCCCCACGAACGTCACAAATCCACTCTTCCCCTACAGCCGGACGGATCAAATTATTCTGCTTGGCTCTATTGATGGTCAACCGTTTCATGTCATCTATACCCTGCTTCCCACTACCAGAAAGATTGACTGGAATGGACAACAGGTCGAAACGATCATTGTCCAATACGTTGCCAAGGTCAATGGGCAGATCGAAGAGTATGCCCTCGATTGGTACGCGCAGGCGGACGACGGCTCCGTCTGGTATTTCGGCGAGGATGTGTTCGACTACCAGGATGGCGTGGTCGTCAAAACGGACGGTACATGGCTTGTAGGCAGGGATGGTCCGCTGGCGATGATCATGCCCGCGAATCCGCAGGTTGGAGATGTCTATCGCGTCGAGAACATCCCCGGCGTGGCGTTTGAAGAAATTACAGTCACAGCCACTAACGTGACCGTACAAGGACCGCTGGGACTCGTCGAGGGTGCGATGATCGGCGAGCAACTTCACATGGACGGTTCCTATTCGAACAAAACTTTCGTTCCTGGCTATGGTGAATTTGTGACGATCACGGGGACCGAACTTGAGGCGCTTGCCCTCGCTGTGCCAACGGATGCGCTGCCGGGTCCCGCGCCAGCCGAACTTGATACGCTTTCTAGGGGCGCGTCCAGCATCTTTGACGCGGCGCAGGCTGAATCCTGGAATGAGGCGGCAACAGCCCTTGATTCAATGGTCACTGCTTGGAACGCGCATCAGGCAGACAATGTGCCCATCCTGCTTGAGTCTCAAATGAGCGCGTCGCTCAACACACTTGTTGGAGCAGTGAATGCGCGCCAGATCGCAGAAGCCCGCCTTGCGGCTCTGAATGTCGCGCAAGCCAGCCTTGACCTTCAATTGCAGTATCGTCCTCCCGCTGAAGTTGACCTTGAGCGATTCAAATTCCTGACTCAACAGGTTCTTGTGGATGCGGAGATTGACGAACCCGGCTCGATCAAAAGCGACGTGGTTTTGCTTGAATTGATTCGCGATCGCTTTATTCACACGCTCGACAGCGCGCTCGCCGCAGATCTCAATACTCTGCTCGACGATTTGCGGACCTCAGCCGACGCCGAAGACCTTGAAGCCTCAGCCGAAACCGCCCGGAAACTTCTCGATATCCTCAGCGGTCTCAACCCCGGTGGGTAACGAATAAGTTAACAAGACTTCCGAAGCCTTGCATCTATAGGGCTTCGGAAGTTCATCATTCGGTCATGGTGAAGCAATAAGTGATGAGTTGTCTTCGATAAGAAACGGGCTGTGTATTAATGTTTTCACTATCCTGTGCTAAGATTATCCCACTCATTTTTAGCCATCACCAATAACTATTATACGCGTACGCAAAGTCATGAATCTGAAAGGAGTGTGATTGCAGTGATCAGAGACATTGCCGAAACTGAAATCGTTTTGAGCGCTCAAGGTCTCCATAAATCATATAAGAATATGGAGGCGCTGATTGATTTCTCTTTTAAGATGCGAGCGGGAGAAATCATTGGCTTGTTGGGTCCCAACGGAGCAGGGAAAACCACAGCCATGCGGATTCTCTCCACCATCTTTCCGCCTGATCGCGGAGATTTCTCAGTGATGGGAATTCCTCACAGGCGCACGGAGGAAATCCGAGCCCTGATCGGCATGCTTCCCGAAAGCATGGGCTTCCCGATGTATATGGCCGGTGAGGAATATCTCACTTATATGGGCCGACTCTATGGTCTTTCCTCACACAATGCCGAAGCAAAGGCGTGGGATCTTCTCACTCTGTTTGGGCTGGCAGACGCCGGAGATGCGCGTATCGCGACCTACAGTCGTGGGATGCGACAACGTTTGGGTATCGCCCGTACGTTCGTCAATGACCCGAAACTATTATTCCTGGATGAACCCACGTTGGGGTTCGATCCTAAGGGACAGCAGGAAATGCTCCAGGTCGTCAAGGACGCGGCGGCGGTGAATCAAGTGGCGGTGCTCATCAGCAGTCACCAGTTGGAAGTGGTCGAAGAGATCTGCTCCCAGGTGTTGATCCTGAATAAGGGGCATCTGGTTGCCGCGGGGGAAGTGTCAGATATAAAACAAAAAATCCCCGCCTCGCCAGCCTGCCGCATTGAGGTTTCATCCGAGACAGTGCAGAATGCTCTCGAAGTTCTCGCGCGCGTGGATGGCGTGGAGGCTCAGGCGAATCCAAACCGGCAGAACGAGATCGTAATCTCCATGCAAAAGGATGGCGCAAACACTGTGAATGTAATCCTGCAAAGTTTGATCCAGGCAGGCGTATCGGTTGAGTCCTTTACGAAGGAAAGCGTGAGTCTTTCTGACGCATTCCTTTCGATGATCGAGGAGGCGCAGGCATGAAACCGAAAGAAAAACAACCCGGGTGGATGGTCGTCCTGTCCACTGAAACGCGGCACTTATGGTTGGGGCGGCAAGGTCCCCTGCTCTTATTGATATTCAGCATTTTCCTAAGCCTCTACACAACATTAGTAGCCTTGGACCCTGAGATGAACGTGCTCTCCCCGCGTAGTATGACGAACGTCACACTCCAGACCACCATGCTTGTCGGCATTCTTGTCGCACTTCTGCTGACCGCCAATTCCATCAGCGGAGAGCGGGATCAGCGTTCGCTCGAAAGCCTGATGCTGACTCCGCTTCCCCGAGGGCAGATCGCAATCGGAAAATTCCTTGCGACTCTCTCGCTCTGGCTGGGCATGATCCCGATTGCCATTCCGTATATTGTTCTGGTTGCTAAAAGCACGGGCATGATCCCACAAGCGATCATGCTGTTGATTTTTCTGGGCAGTCTGCTTGTGATGTTATGCGCCGGGATCGGCATCCTGATCAGCAGTTTCGCGCCATCCAACCTGGTCAGTTTTGCGGCCAGTTTCATAACAATTCTCCTGCTGGCGGCGCCGAACCAACTCCCCGCCAGCGTCAGGGATTTGCCTGTGGTGAATTGGTTCATCGTCTTTGATCCCATTACTGCGATCGCGAAATACCAGGCAGGTATTCTGGATGGCGCAGCCTGGACTCAAGAATTGGGATTGTTGATCTCCCCCATCCTCCTCTTGATTCTGATCGCCGCGTTGGGACCAAGGATTCTAAACCGCCGCCTTTCCTTGCAGGGAGGGTTTGAGCAATGAACTTGAAAATATTAACCAAAGTGATCTTGATGATTGCGCTCATGGCCCTTGTCAGTTTGACGCCAGTCACAGTATCCGCGCAAACATCCACCGCAGATGGCAGCGTCACCGTGACTATTGATAGGGATTCCGTCGCCCTCATCGCCGGGGATTGGGTTACGTTCCATACTGTGATCAGCAATGCCGGTGAAAATGCCACACCACCCCTGGTTGCGAATTTCAACGTCGCCTCGATCCACCCGGGTCCCCACGTTGACCCGGAGGATTGGTCGCCTCTGAGAACCCAGTATATTGACACAATCCAGCCCGGCGAATCCGTCGAGTTAGCGTGGGATGTCCATACTCTTTTTGAAGGTGATTTCGCGGTTTATGTGACCATCGTTTCGCAGGAAAAAAGCTTCGGGCCCGTCGGCAGTCCGACCCTTCACATCCATGCTGAACCTGACAATGTATTGCCTCTGAATGAAGTCATCCCAGTGGTTGCCATCGTTCCCCTCTTTCCGCTTGCGCTTCTGCTCATTACCAGCCGATCCAAAAGAAAACAACGCCCTGCAAAATAAGGTTCGGCAGGGCAACCTTGCGAAGGCACGCAGCCTTCGCAAGGTTATTATTACGGCGCGATCCACACTACAAAAGTTAACCCAGTCTTTTTATATTGTCCCGTGACCTCCCAACAGCCAAGCGTCGGAAATTCCACGCCGGTGAGCATCGCTTCACCGATATCATCTGCCATGGCATTGGTCGCGCCATAAAATCGGAGCGCGGGCGCGTCCGCATCCAGTCTTCGTCCTGTCACTACTAGAGCAGGCTCGAGTTCCTCAGGCAGGTTAAACAAACTGCTCCACCACATAATCTTTTGAGTATAGCCATCTGGGTTGAGTGGTAGTCCCCACCAGACTCCATCATTGTGGAGTGCGGTCCATAAATGCTCCGAGCCGAACCAGAAGATGCTCTCCCACGGCGCGATGGGAGAATAGGGTTTGGGCGCCTCGAAGGAAAGAATCCCTATGGTTGTAACAGGACAGTCTGCGGGAGGGATTAATGATGCAACTTCAGTTTTTGCAGTTTCGGTTAGCGATGATGGTTCCGGCACATCCGTTGGCATACGATAGTCTTCAAGTGTTTTGGCTTGGTCAAAAGCGGGCGCGCAACCGGCAAGAAGCGACGCGAGGAAAAGAAGGGCGAGGGTGAAACAGGGTCGGTGCATGGCGTTTCCTTGTTCATTTCATGTACACCACACAGAAACACGAGGTTCCATCGGGGATAAAACGGATGGCGTCTGCCATCCGTCAGTTCAAGTTGTTTATGACCAGTTGTTGCAATTCTCCCAGCGATTTGCATGAGTTCATTTTCTCCGAGTCGAGCCACACTTGCGGTTCCTCGCCCATGCACTTTGTGAATGCCGCCGGGAGGGGAACATCACGTATGGCATATTTCTTTTCCAACTCGTCGCGATGCAAAAATTCAACCGTTCGGTTCAACGATTGAACGAACTGCTTCCACTCGCGCTTCATGCCGAGGTTGCCCCACGTCACCGCGCACAGGCGGCAGGGGTAGGTTTCGGGCGAAACGTTTTTGTGAATGAGGTCTTTGACGGCGTTGAAAAGTCCGCTATCGGCGTTGTAGACAAAAATGAGGGTGTCGCTCATAGCTCTCTGGATGAGCCAGGGAAATCTAAACTTACATGGCCGCCTTTGCCGTAATATGTTGTAATGATTCCTGAACCCGGGGAAAGTTATCTCGAAACAAAAGCAACTGGTTAATCCACAACCTCAAGCCTGCCCTGATACCGAACAATCAAACCCGTCAGCCAGTGTTTCACATCCACATAAAAACAAAAGTGACCATCTTCTGCATATTCATACGTGGATGCATTTGGGGATAAAGCCAAAGGTAATGGAATACCGAATATGCTCCAACGGCGCGTGATTAAATGCAATTGTCCCTGTTTGAGTACAAGAGCGAGCCAGAAAGTGGCTGGACCAAATTTTTCTACTAAAAGTTTATCGGCATACCCATGGCCTGCTGATTGAAAACTCGAAAATTTTCTGTCTGCAAAATCCCTCAGCCAGAGTTCGCCGCCGTCCTTTCGTTGAAAAGTAACTTTGACAGGCACATTCTCCCCTGCATTGGGTAAACCGAACATCGCCGCGATCAAACGCGCAAATAAATTTTTTCCTGTTTCCACGCGGGCAACGCCTTCGGCTGTCTGTTCCTGCGCGGTGAGGTTGTGCATCGCCGCCAAAGGCGCGGGCAACGCGTCCCATGCCTCACCAAGTATCCGCTTGTAAAGAGGCGCAGGGTCTGCATCCGCTCTCGATTCGCGTTGTCCTGTGTAGATCATGCGGCTTTTGAAAATCGCTTCGTAGTCCGCAACTTCCAATTCCTGCGTTGCGGCTCGCGCGCCCGCTGACGGTCTTTTCCCCGAAAGCGCGTGAAGGATGATCGCCGCAATTGCCATCGAAGGGATGAACGGACCGTCGCCGCCTTCCGCCAACAAATGCCAGGACCGCTCGATTCTTTCCCCGCCCTGGCTTGTCCCTTCGACGGAAACGAACATGCCGCCTCGATGTTCGCCCCAGCGCAGAATGTTGATCACAAAATGAAACAGGGATGCAAACGGAACGAGCGTGGGAAGAATTTTTAACCGCACCAGCCACGCCAAACCGATCAACATTCTGTGAAGAATCTCAGGCACGGGACCCGCGCCCAGCCAGATCGCATCGAGTCCGTGCCATAATTCGGGAAGCACCTTTAGATCGGGAACATCCACGAGAGAAAATAATGTGTTGTTCAGCGGCAGATGCCCTGGAGGGCAGATCGTGTAGCGCATGGTTTCGGTCAGCGCGCAGCCTGTGGCTGGTTTTCCGTTTCGAATCAAAGGGATGCGTTTCCCTGCATAGGATGCTATCGCGCGAATCACATTTAATCCCACGCCTGCATACGGGGATGGCGCAATGCCGCCTTTGATCCTTTTGACTTGCTTCATTTCGTGCGAGAGTTTTCGCACCACGGCCGCCGTCAAGACGGGAAAACTGCTGACCCCTGAAAGAACGAAAATATTTTTCGCTTTGGCTTCCCTGTCAAATTGGCTGATCTCTTTTACAAAATCGGACCCGTCTGCCAGGTCCATGTAATTTACTCCGTTTGCAATACATGCCTTTACTATTCTATAAGGTTCCTCCCCATAGCTTTGAAACGGACCCATTGCATCCACCACGAGATTCGGTTTGATTTCCCTGATTTGGGCTTCTACATTTACATTCCTGTCAAACAACACAGGCATCTTTTGCGCACCCGATGGCAAACCATCACAGAATTTCTTTGCCTTTTGTGTGGATCGCCCCGCGATCAACAGCGTCAATCTCTCATCCTTTGCAAGCAGATGGGCAAGCCTGCCTCCGAATGTTCCATAACCGCCCAGAATCAGGACTTTCATTTTCTACTCCAGAACGTCCCGCAGGTTGGTTTGCGCGGGCTGATGATTGGGAGAAACCTGCGGGACGGTTCTTAACATCAATTCTTAACTCGCCACTGCTTTAACGCTATGCAAGTTTTCCAACATCCTTTTGGTTGCCCCTGCCACTTCTGCAATTGCCGCGTCAAATGCATCCTGATTTGCCTTTGACGGTTTTCGATACCCGCTGACTTTTCTTATATATTGCAGCGCGGCTTCCTGAATCTCCTGTTCTGTTACAGGGTGATCCATCTTACGCAATGGTTTGATGCTTCGGCACATTTTTTCTCCAATTCCACTAAAAATCATTTGTTGATGATGGGTTGGGCGACCTGCCCATGTGTGACGTTGGTTCTGGCAAAACCTAGGTGGGTCGCCCCTACTTTTTCGCGGTCGTGCAAAAGGCGGAGAGGTTGTAGTGGAATCCGTCCGCTTCGCGTTGTGATTGCACTGTTGCGAAACATTCTTCTTTGAAGCGTTCCAAAGCTTCGGGTCTTAGTTTCTCCAACCCTGCGCGCCCAGAGATGGACCATTCCACATTCCACCATTCTTCTTCGTCGCGGTAAACCATATCCAGGTCTTTTGTAGTGATTTGGATATCGTCGAAGCCCGCATCAGAAAACCATTTTTGAATGACATCGGGTTTATCGAGACTTTGCGATCCTAATTTGACAACAGCCCCATAGGCTGTTCTCAAGTCATGGAACCAACCCCAGCGGGCATCGTCGTCAGCCCAGGTGGTGACGGCGACCCGTCCGTTCGGTTTGAGGACGCGGCGAAATTCTTCGAGGGCGCGGCTGAGGTGAGGGAAAAACTGCAGGGAAAAGCCGCACAGCACAAAGTCGAAGGATGAAGCGGGGAAGTCCAGAGTCTCAGCGTCCATTTGACGCGCCTCCGCTTGTGTGAGTCCACGTCGCTTAATTTCCAATCCTGTTTCGCGCGCCATACCCTCTGCTAAATCAATCCCGATCACTTTGCCATTTGCACCCACGCGTTGCGCGGCAGGAAATAACACCGCGCCGCGTCCACAGGCGACATCGAGCGCTGTTGAGCCTTCGGGGATTTGCGCGGTATCCACAAGCCATTGACCGAAGATTGGAAAATAGCGAATGTGATCGTAGCTCGAAGCGCTTCTTGTAAAGACGCCCTGCAACGTTTCTTTTTTGTTTTGTGAATCAGCGCTCATGTCATGCTCCCAACTGAAACGACTGTTTTTTCTCGCCTTCTTTATAGGGTCTCAGCGCAAACGCAGACCATGTCTCATTGACAGAGACCAGGTTGACCCATTTCAAATCCAGCTTCTGCACACTTTTCCAACCCTTGTCGCGCGTCAGGTCGGTCTGGATTTTTGACGTGCCTTTTGGGAATGAAATCCACAACATGGATACAGATTTCAATGCTTTCGCCACTTTTGGGACGAGTGCATCGGCTTCTGATTTGGTCTTCAAGAAGATTTGAATCCAATCATACTTTCCGCTCAGACCCTCTGAAATTTCAGAGTCATGTTTCAACTCTTTCAAATACTTTTCCGGCGCGTTGATGACTGCGGCATGTAGACCAGGTTTGAGTTTCATCTTTTTTGCGAGGGGCGATTGTGGCATGATAATCTCCTTATTTTCGTAGTAACGACTTTAGTCGTTACCTGCATCGTCGTCCCAGCCTTTTCCAAAATCATCAGAGGGTTTGTACGTTTTCCATTGATCCCGAAGCCAGTCTCTGCCCTTGTCTTCATCATATAAGGACAGGCTTGACCAGGGCCACTCATACGGATCAAGCACATGACCGTGTTTGACAGGATTGTAATGGATATAATTGAACGCGACCTGGCAGTGCGCCTCAATGCGAATATAGGTGTCCACAAACTTGTACCAGACGCGGCGTTTTCCGGTCAGGTTGTCTTCGATATCCATTCGCGCGATGTTACGCCGTGCAACTGTTTGAGGGCGGCTGAAACGCTATCCAATGCCTGGACGCTGATCAGGATGTGATAATGATTTGGCAAAACGACCCAGGCAATGATTTCATCCGCGATTTCCTTCATGACGCTTAACAAGCGGGTTTCGAATTTTGTGCGGCGTTCCGATGAATTCATGATTGCACGGTGCTCAAAGTTTGTCGCTGAGATCATGTAGATCCCTGCATCGCGAAATGGGTGTGGAGGCGCGTGCAGCGGATAGCCGTGTTCTCGCCGGTAACGAACAATTTCCTCGCGTTCTTTTTGAGACAATTTGCGATATTCGTAGGGCATGATGTTCGGAATATACAGTGCTTGATGACTGTTGTACCTTTCCAAATTAATCGAGCAATAAACGCTTGTGGAAAACGCCCGAGCCTGACCACGGAGTCACTGAGTCACGGAGTTTTTAAAAGATTTTCTCAGTGTCTCCGTGTCTCAGTGGTTCAAAACGGGTTGATCGGATTGCTCGATTTAATTCTAAATCTGCAAAAGTCATCACTACGTGCGACGACTTTAGTCGTCACTACGGGTGAGGCAAATCCAACAACAAGACTTCAGCCAGCATTCTTGAATTTACATTTCTGTCCATTTTCTCCAATGTATTTTCGAGTCCCTTGACCACGCGCCGCACGGAGGATAAATCCATTTGACTGGCGATGTCTTCGATTTCCACGTTGCGATCCACGTTGACCAGCGGTGTCTCTGCTTGCGCGGTTCGCAACATAATGTCACGCCAGTAAGAGAGCCAAAACAAAATCGCCTGCCGCATGGACTCTTTGTCTTTTGCCAGTCTATCGGCATAGGCAAATTTTTCCACGCGTGAGGCGGGCAATAAAGTCAGCAAATCATTCAAGCGTTCTTCGCGCTTCTCAAGCAGAGAGTCGCTTTCGATTAACTGCTTTGCATATCCAAATCTCCCACCTGAGATATGGGCAATCCACTTCGCGCGACCAATCTCTAATCCTCTGCTCACTAACGCTCTTTGAACTTGCTCGACGTTCAACGGCCTCAACCGCAATACTTCACATCTTGAAACGATCGTGGGCAACAACTGTTCAGGGGTATCGGCAGTCAAGATCAACACCGCATATGACGGCGCTTCTTCGAGAGTCTTCAACAATGCATTCGCGGCATTATCGTTTGCTTCCTGAAAACGCAAAAAGATGGACACGCGATATTTCGATTGATATGGCTTGAGAGTCAATGTGCGACGCGCTTCACGGATCTGGTCTACTTTGAGAGTCCCACCTTCGGAGTCAGCCTGGATGACGGTCAAGTCTGCGTGTTGCATGGACTCGATCTGTTTGCAGTCGCGGCATGTTCCACATGGAATCCCTGTCGAAACGGGAGTTTGGCAATTTAGGGCTTGGGCGAAGCGCAAAGCCAGTGTGCGGCGGCCCAGCCCGGAGGGTCCCGCGAAAAGATACGCATGGCGCGTTGTCTCGTGGATGATGTGTTTTTGCAACATATCCACAGCCCATTCGTGACCGACCAAGTTCCAGTTTTTGTTCATTCGTTTAATGATATGGGTGGTTGAGTAGCCCCGCAGTTCTTCGCGGGGCGTACACTTGCACCAGCACGCACACTTGCCCTGGCGTGCAAGTGCCAGGGAGTGCAGGTGTCGAAACCACCATGAAACAGAAATTATTTTGCCTAGTGGTGGTTTCGATATGTTCCTCGCTATCGCTCGGAACTACACAACCACCGAGATCAATTGTAAATCAAAACTATTCCTGTCCCGCCCTCAACCGCAAAAAAGAATCAAACCGCTCAGGATGCACACGCCCCTCTTTCACTTCAGTCAGCACCGCGCAATTTGGTTCATGTGTGTGCGAGCAATCACTGAACTGACAATTCTGCACCAGCTCGCGCAATTCAGGAAAGTACGCTTCCATCTCCTCCGGCTCAGTGTCCCACAACGCCAGCGATTTCCATCCCGGTGTATCGGCAACATATCCGCCGGCTTCGAGTGCGAATAATTGCCGTGTTACCGTCGTATGTTTTCCTTTGTTGATCGCGGCGCTCACTTCGTTTACTGCAAGACCCAAACCCGGTTGAATCACATTGAGCAATGAAGATTTCCCGGCGCCGCTTGGTCCTGCCAGCGCTGAAATTTTATTCTTCAATGTATCATGCAATTCATCAACGCCAGTGCCCGTTTTGGTCGAAGTGTAGATCACACGATATCCGAGCGGTTCATACAGACCGAAAATTTGCGTTGCATCTTTAGCAAGATCAATTTTATTTGCGACGATGACCGCTGGCACGCGCTGTTTTTCCGCGATGACAAGGAAACGATCCAGCATTCTCAATTTTGGATTCGGATGCGCGCACGCAAAGACGAAAACTGCCTGATCGGCATTTGCCAGCAGAATTTGTTGATACTCACCCTGGGGTCTCGGATCAAGCCGGACGATAGCCTGCTTCCGTTCCTCGACCTCTTCGATCACCCCGCTACCATCTGCCAATACCGCAATCCGGACTCTATCTCCAAGAGCCGCGATGTCGCCGGTGGCTTTTCCCTGTTTGAGTTTGCCGCGCAGTTGACAAACAATCAAGCCCTGCCCGGTTTCCACAGTAAAGAAACCAGACTGGGCTTTGATGATCAATCCTGGGTGTATATATTGTGTCACAAATCCTTTTGCCGCAGAGCACACAGAGAAGCGCAGAGATTCTTTTTTGTTTTTCTCAAAGGCTCTGTGATCTCTGTGGCTGATTTTACGGCTTCGGCGTCTCAGTCGGGATGCCGCCAAACGGAGTCGGTGTCTCGGTGATGCCGAAGTTTGATTCGAACCAGTAAATGGTCTGGGGTGAACCAAAGTAATATGTTTCGATGATTCGCTTGAAGACAGGCGCAGCCCAATCAGAACCTTCACCCTGATTTTCAAGAACGACAGCAATCGCAATATCCGGTTTGTTTTCGCAGACCGGGTAATTGGCAACATCATCCGCGCATAGGGTATAGCCCGCAAACCACGCATGGGGTTGTCCACTTCCGGATTCGGCGGTGCCGGTCTTCCCCGCCACTGGCACTTGAATGCCGCGTAACCTGAAATTCGCTGTGCCGCGCGGATCGTTAACCACCATCATCATGGCTTCTTGAATGACTTGCAAGCGTTCTGGTGTGATTGGCAGTGTTCCGGTTGCCTCAGGCTTGAATACTGTTGTCGGCAATCCCTCGATGGGCTGAATCTTTTCAACCAATTGCGGACGATATAACGTGCCGCCGTTGCCGAGCGCGGCGATGAACCTTGCTACCTGCAAGGGCGTCACTTGCACGTCACCCTGCCCGATTGCCTGGTTGACGACATCTACAACCGTAGCCGGATCAAGTATCTGACCTATAGCTTCAGTCACCTGTCCGATTCCAGTGGCTTGACTCAAACCAAAGGCGCGCGCCATCTTTGCAATATCATCTTTTCGTTGATTGAGAAAAAGTGTGTGACCAATATCCCAGAAGAACGGGTTGCACGAACGCATCAACCCTTCGCGTAAATCCAACACGCCAGAGGGAATGCTGTCAGGCGTGTTACATTCCCTGCTGGATGCCAGACGGTCCTGACAATGTTGCCACGTCCAATCGTCACGGATTTTATCGGGCAGTTCGGTGTAATGGTACTGGCAGTCATACGTTGTTTCGGGAATATATAACCCGCTTTCCATACCTGCCGCCATCGTGATGATCTTGAACACCGAGCCAAGCGGGTACTGTCCCTGCGCGGCGCGGTTGAGGAGCGGGTCGTCGAAGCGTTCAAAGAGTTCCGTGATCTGTGCGGAACTGTTCGGCTGTCCCATAAAAATATTCGAGTCGTAATCCGGCGAGGACGCCATGGCAAGCACCCGACCCGTTTGCACTTCCATCACGACGACTGCGCCCCTGAAGCCCTCGATGGATTCCTCCGCGTAGCGTTGCAGGTTGCGGTCTATCGTCAGGTGAACGGACTCGGCGGGCCCCGCTTCGCTCTCTCCCACTTTTGTCACGATCGCACCTGCGCCCGGGTTTACCACGTATAATGCGCCGCCGTGTTGACCCGCCAGATAATCCTCCGCCCATTTTTCGATTCCTGCCTGCCCGACTCTTTCACTCCCCTGATAGCCCCTGCGAATATAGGCTTCCAACTCTTCCGCGGAAATTAATTGGGCGTAGCCGACCAGATTCGAACCAACACCCTGTTCAAAATAATAACGCGAAGTGTATTCCTCCCAGTACAAGCCGCTGGGCGCCACTGAGCGGATACGTTCTGATTCGGGTCCCGATGCTTCGCAAAGCGGAATGGCGAATTGCCCGGGCGTATTAAGAATTTCCCCGCTTAATGCCTCGATGCTATTGCCACACAAGCGCGAAGCTTCTCCGACCAGCGTATTGAAACTTTCGTCGGTGACACTATCGGGGATGATGTAAAACGCATACGCATCAGACTGCGCCGCGAGTGGGTCGCCGTTTCGATCATAGATCTCGCCCCGCGATGGAATCTTGTAGTCCATTTTGAGGACGTTTCCGCCCGCGAGTTCAGGCAGGATGTTCGAGTCATCCCATTGTAATTTCCACTGGTCGTTTTCCAACGCGAAACGCGCGATCATGTCGCGCTGCAGGTCACCTACCAGTACGGTGTGATAGGTGACGCGATACGAAATTTCGGCAGAGAACGGGTTGACCAGCGACGAAAGGACTTCGTAATCGAATGAGCCTGCGCTCATCACATTCAATGCGTCGCGGTTGCGCCTGGCGAATTCGTCCAGTGGGATCGAATCCTGCGTCACTTTGCTGAGCAGGGAATACATCGCGTTGTAATCATCCGCTTTGAACGCTTCGAGATATGCAGACAGCGCCGCGTCCGCATCCGGCGCGGGATGCACAGTGATAATCGGTTGTGGCAGGGAAGTTTCAGTGGGGAACAATCCGCCATTGTTCGCGCCACATGCGGTCAGAATGAGGGCTGGGATAAGAATAAGATTTAATAAACGGAATAATTTCATGTTTACCTTTCAGTCAGTGTCCCCGTCATTGCGAGGAGGGTTGAGACGCGACAGCGTCGAAATCCCGACGAAGCAACCTCCTCGTTGTGTTGGAGATTGCTTCGGGCGAAAAAGCATCACCCTCGCGATGACGGGTTTGTGTTTTATTTACATCTCTCCACTCAAGATGCTTTTATATACCGGACATTCGTATTCCAAATGTTTCTGGCAGTTCACCGGCACGTCTGCTTTTGGAGACAGGTTTATCTTTCGCATCATCCTCGTCACGTGACATATTGGAAGTCCCATCACACTGGCATAACATCCGCTTAGATTCGCGACAGGATGAAATTGCCTGTGTTGGATTGCGTACGCGCCGGCTTTATCGAATGCGTCACCTGTTTGGATGTAGGCATGAATCTCCTCATCTGAGTAATCGCGCATGGGCACGTCTGTAACGCTGAGGTCTTTGAGGATGAGTCCATCGCCCAGGCGAAGCAGGGCAAGCGCGGTGTAGACCTGATGCGTGCGTCCGCGCAGACGAGTCAGCATGGCGAAGGCGTCCGCATCGTCTTTTGGTTTGCCGAGGATGTCGCTTCCGTCCACCACCGCCGTATCTGCCGCTAGAATGATTTGGTGCACTTGCGCTTTGATCGCGCGCGCTTTTGTTTCCGCAAGCCTTAGAACGTAATCGGCGGGCGATTCGTTCTCATGCTGGCTTTCATCCACACCCGGGACCGAAACGGTGAAGTTCCAATTTGTGAGCGCAAGCAGTTGATGCCTGCGAGGAGAGTTCGATGCAAGCACAAGATCAGTCACGCGAAAGATTCTATCACAGCCTATTTTTGTTTTTCATCGTCTTATCGGACGTTTATGCAGTACAATTTTTCAAAGATGTGCCGGTTGTTGAGTAGCCCGAGGCGACAGCCGAGGGCATATCGAAACCACCGCTAACTAAAAGTATTTTCGTTACATGTGGTCTCGATACGCCGCTTCGCGGCACTCGACCACCAGATTGTAGGGACAATAGAGGAATGATGAAAGAACTCGAAGAGCGAATCGTGCGCGATGGAAAGTATCTGGGCAACGGCATTTTGAAGGTGGATAGTTTCGTCAACCATCAAGTGGACCCACTTTTGATGGACGCGTGTGGACGCGAATTCGCGCGACGCTTCGCTTCGGTTCATGCGACTAAGGTGCTGACTGCTGAAATCTCGGGCATCGCCCCAGCCCTGACGACTGCCATCCATCTCGGTTTGCCGGTGGTGTACGCACGTAAACACAAGCCGATCACCATGCCCGACCAGGTGTATCTGACCCTCGCGCCTTCGCACACAAAGGGAAGGACTGTCGAGTTGATCGTCTCGCCGGAATATCTGGCAAATAACGAGCGAGTGTTGATCATTGACGATTTCCTCGCCAGTGGACAAACCATTTTGGGACTTGTTCGTCTTGCTGAGGCGTCAGGTTCAAAGGTCGTGGGTGTTGGCGCGTTGATCGAAAAATCATTCGAAGGCGGGCGCGATGCTTTGAGATCGCTGGGTGTGCCGGTTGAGTCGCTGGCTTGCATTACGAGGATGGAGGAGGGGAAGATTGAGTTCAAGTAGGGGCACAGCGCAACCCTGGCAGACCATGACGATCAAACGACTTGCTGTGCCCCTACGAAATTAAAGAAATGAAAAAGTTTCTCTGGTTTTTTGCTCCATTCATCGGCTGGATTTTTGCTCATATAAGTTTCGCAATCCCTGTTAAACGATTGAGGGAAACAAATACCTTGATGGCGTTTTATCACCCCAAGCCGTCGTATCCGTTCCATGTTTTGCTGGTGCCGAAGAAGGCTGTCGTTTCGTTGAAGGAATTTGATTCGAACGACTCGGCTTTCCTGAGTGATTTATTTTCCACCGTGCAGAGCCTCGTGGAGGAGTTTCATCTTGTGGCGTACAGGTTGATCGTCAACGGCGGGGAGTATCAGGATTTTCCGCAGTTACATTATCATTTGGTATCGCATCTTGCCCCTCGCCCTGAGGGAGAGGCGAAGGGGTGAGGAAAATTATGGACTCCATCGCTATCCTTGATTTTGGTTCGCAATATGCCCAACTGATTGCGCGGCGTGTACGTGAGGCGCAAGTGTATTGCGAGTTGTTCCCCTGGGACGCGCCGATGGAAACAATTCTCTCCATCAACCCGAAAGGATTCATCCTCTCCGGTGGACCAAAATCCGTGTACGAAGCAAACGCGCCTTACATTCAAGATTTTATTTTCAAAACAGGCTTGCCGATACTTGGAATCTGCTACGGGATGCAAGCCCTCACTCACGCCCTCGGCGGACATGTTGACCCATCGGCTCAAAGAGAATACGGTTCGGCGGAAATCGAGCCTTTGATTCCCGGCACTATGCTGGATGTCATTTCCAAAGTATGGATGTCGCATGGCGACCGCATCTCCAAACTCCCCGAAGGATTCGTTGCATTGGCACGCAGTAGCAACAGTCCTTTTGCGGCGATGGGAGATATGAAGCGAAAATATTTCGGTGTGCAATTTCACCCCGAAGTGAATCACACCCCCAATGGTGGGAAACTGCTCCAACATTTTGTCGTTGATATTTGTGGTGTAAAACCGAACTGGAACCCCGAGTCCATCATCGAAGAATCGATCATTCGCATTCAAAACCAAGTGGGCAATGAACCCTTCGACAAAGCTCAGGGACCGCGCGTGCTCGCGGCAGTTTCGGGCGGCGTGGATTCCTCCGTGGCGGCGGCGTTGGTGTACAAAGCCATTGGCGATCAACTGGCAGCGGTGTTTGTGGATACCGGATTGTTACGGATGAATGAAGGGGAACAGGTCGCTTCGGCATTTCGAGATCATCTACATTCTGAATTGATCACAGTGGACGCGAGCGATGAATTCTTCTCCGCCCTCAAGGGAGTGACGGAGCCGGAGCAGAAAAGAAAAATCGTCGGCGAGAATTTCATCCGCGTGTTTGAAGCGCAGGCGAAGCAACTCGGTCAGCCGAAGTTTTTGGTGCAAGGGACGATTTATCCCGATGTGGTTGAGTCGTCCGCGCCGGATCGGAACAAAGCGGAGAAAATCAAAACGCATCACAATGTCGGCGGCTTGCCTGAGGATATGCAATTCGAATTAGTCGAGCCGCTGCGTTATTTGTTCAAGGATGAGGTCCGCGCGGTCGGTGAGGCGCTGGGGCTGCCGGAATCGCTGGTTTGGCGGCAGCCGTTTCCGGGTCCGGGGTTGACCGTGCGTTGTCTCGGGGAGGTGACGCGCGAACGCGTATCCCGTTTGCGGGCGGCGGATGCGATCCTGATCGAGGAATTATCCAAAGAAGGTTTGTTAGGAAAAGGCGCGCAGACTTCGCAGGCTTTTGTGGTTTTACTGCCGGTGAGATCAGTGGGCGTGATGGGCGATCAGAGGACGTACCAGGAAGCCGCGGCGATCCGCGCGGTGACCACGGAAGATTTCATGACCGCCGATTGGGCGCGCCTGCCGCACGATTTGCTGGCGCGTGCCTCGAACCGCATCGTAAACGAAGTGGACGGAATTAATCGAGTCGTGTATGATATTACCAGCAAGCCGCCCGCGACGATTGAATGGGAATAGCCATTTACGATTTTGGATTGACGATTTGAGGTTGAGGAGGAACGGTGAGTTTTGAGATTGGCGATGTTTTATCCCGCGCGTTGCAGATCACGTGGAGGCACAAGTCCTTTTGGGGGTTCGTCATCCTCCCGTTATTAATTAGTTTCCTTGCCATTCCACTTTATTTTCTACCCTTGATGTTTTTAGATGAAAGCGCAGGCAGTTCGCCTTCCTTCCTTGTGAACCCGATATTCTTTGCGCTGTTTATCGTTCTTCATTTGGTTATTGTACTTATTAGTTTTGTGTTGGTTACCTTCGGCTATTCCTCGTTGACGTTGGGCATCGTCCGCGTGGAGCGAGGCGAGGCAGGGACAACCTTCAAAGAGTTATTACAGGACGGCAAAAAATATTTCCCGCGCATGTTGGGGGTGATGGCGATCACATATCTTGGGTTTTCGTTCGTGTTTTTCGCTTTATTTGCCTGTCTGGCGTTGTTTGGAATGGTCACCGCAGGGATCGGATTCATTTGCGCGCAACCGCTCATCATCGTGCTCTATCCGGTGATGATGATTGTCTACGCTTTCATGGAGCAATCGCAAGCCGCGGTCGTCGTGGACGAGATAGGAGTCACGAAGGCGATTGCCAAAGGGTGGGTGTTGCTGAAGGCAAATTTCTGGCGGCTGGTGTTGATTTCACTCATCATCTATCTGGGCATTAGTATCGTGAGCAGTATCGTCGTCATGCCGTTCATGATCCCTTTCTTTTTCTTTCCGTTTCTATTTGAATCCTCCAACTTTGAGCCTCGAACGTTCGGGCTGACAATGATCGGTTTCATGCTCCTGTTAATGCCTGTGCTGGCTTTGGTGCAGGGGGTTACAATTACCTTTATGAAATCAACCTACGTGCTTGTGTACATCCAGCTTACCCATTCCTCCAACGCCAACCCTGAAATTCAGGAAGCGGCGGCATAGAAAGGACTCATTATGAATTTCAACTTTGGTGAAGTCTTAACCCGGTCATGGCAGATTATATGGAAGCACAAGGTCCTGTGGATCTTTGGCATCCTCGCCAGTTGCGGGCGAAGCGGCGGTAATTTCAATTCAAACAGTAGTAGCGGTGGAGGCGATGGAGGCGGCTTTGGACAACCCGACCTGCCGCCTCAGGTGCTGCGCTGGTTCCAAGTCATTGAAGAAAATCTAACGACGATCATTGTTGTTGGCATCGCACTGATTTGTATTATTTGGATCGTGACCATCTTCCTGGGCACCATCGGCAAAATTGGTTTGATCCGCGGCGCATCGCAAGCAGATGGCGGCGCAGAAAGCCTGATCTTTGGTCAGTTATTCAGCGAGAGTATTCCTTATTTCTGGCGGATGTTTGGTTTATCTCTCATCGTTTCAATTCCAATCGCCGTCGTGTTTGTGGCATTGTTCGCCGGGTTGATTGTGTTTGCCGTCTCTGCAAGCGGAGGGAGCGATGAATCTACGCTCGGGTTCCTTGCCTTCCTGCCTTTGATCATTGGTTGTTTCTGCCTGCTTATTCCCGTGATGTTTGTAGTCGGTATGATCCTGCGCCAATCAGAAAGAGCCATCGTGCTTGAAGAAATGGGCGTCTTGCCAGCCCTCTCTCGCGGCTGGGAAGTCTTCCGAAAAAACCTCGGTCCGATCATCGTCATGACGATCATCCTTGCCATCGTTGGGGTGATCGTAAGCTTTATCGTCGCCATTCCATTCTTCATCGTCTTCATTCCCGGCATGATCGCCTATCTTGCGAGCGGCGGCGAGAACAACACTCCATTAATCCTCATGGGTGTTTGCGTGTGCCTCTTCATTCCCATCTCATTGATCATCAATGGCATCCTGACCTCATACACCGAATCTGCATGGACTCTTACGTATCTGCGTTTGACCAAGCCGCAGGATAACACGCCGATCATTGTAGAGGCGAATGCGTAGACTCTTTGCGTTCTTTCTAAGCCTGAGTTTGCTCGCTGCTCCTCAAGCCTTCGCGCACGCCCAGACTGCCGCGTACGCGGAGATCGTCGCGATTGACGCGCAGAACTTCCCGCAGGTCTCGGCGCTCCTCGATGTGTACAACGCGAACGGCTCGTTCGTCACTGATTTACAGCCCTCAGACCTGATCGCATATGAAGACAGCGTGTCGCGTCCCGTTGACGCGTTGACTCAATCTGCCGTGCCGGTCCAAATTGTGGTTGCGATCAACCCTGCTCCCGCGCTGGATGTGCGCGACGCTACCGGCACTCCGCGTTTTGCCCGCATCCTCGAAACCCTGGGTAATTGGGCGAATTCGCAACCTGCCGATTCGCGCGACGACTTGAGCCTGGTCTCTTTATCCGGTTCCCTCATCTCTCATGCGAACGTGAAAGACTGGTTCGTCAGCCTGAATTCATTCAAGCCCGATTTCCGCAACACCACTCCCAATTTGCAGACGTTGTCCATCGCGTTGGACACAGTCAACATGCCGACCACACAACCCGGCATGAAGCGCGCCATCCTGTTCATCACATCGCATATGGATGACACGAACATAGATAACACCATCGCGCCGCTCATCAAGCGCGCCGTCGAATCAAAGGTGCGCGTCTTCGTCTGGTATGTGGATGCGGAAGCGTCCTTTGTTTCAGCCAGCGCGAACGCGTTCAAGTCGCTTGCCCTGCAAACGAACGGTTCGTTTTCCGCGTTTTCAGGAATCGAATCCCTGCCCGACCCGAATTTGTATTTTGAACCGTTGCGACATATTTATTCACTTGCATATACCTCCGCTCTCACATCAGCCGGAGATCATTCATTGGGAATCTATGTCGAAACTTCGCAGGGAACCATCCCCGCGCTGGATAAACCCTTTCGTGTTGATATCCAGCCGCCCAACCCGATCTTTATCTCGCCGCCGTTGCAGATCACGCGTCAGCCACCGGCGGACGACCCATATAATGCAGAGATATTAACTCCGACACGACAGATCATCCAGATCATCATCGAATTTCCCGACGGGCACAAGCGCGATCTAAAACGCACTTCCTTATATGTGGATGGCATGGTGATCGCCGAGAACACCTCCGCGCCGTTTGACAAATTCACGTGGGACCTCAGCGGATACGATGAGAGCAGTCAGCATTCGATCATTGTGGAGGCGGAGGATACGCTCGGCTTGACGAAATCGAGCATCAGCATCCCGGTCACGTTGACGGTGGTGCAGGTTCCAAAGGGTGTTCAAGCCCTGCTGGCACGCTACAGTTCCTATCTTATACTTGGCGCGATTGGGCTGGCGGGTATTGCCTTGTTTGGAATTCTCCTGCGAAGCAGGTCGGGTGCTGGGGTTATCAAGGCGCGCGGTGAAGCCAAAAAGAAATTTGAAGACCCGCTCACGCAACCTGTTGTATCATTGACGGAGCCGCCTGTTTCGGCTACAAAGAAATCGAAGACACAACCGCGGCGCGCAGGCTGGTTGCAGACCAAACCCACGCGCGTGGAGGAAGCGCCCGCTTATCTCGTCCGCCTGACGAACGGCGGTGAACCTGCCAGCGTTGCGCCCATCCCGGTGGTGGAGAAAGATATGAGTTTTGGTATAGACCCGGTACAATCCATGCGTGTGCTCGATGACCCGTCCGTTTCGCCGTTGCACGCCCGCATCAAAAGAACGGAGGACGGTGTTTTTGTGATATACGATCATGGTTCGGTGGCTGGCACGTGGGTGAATCTCGACCCGGTGCCGCGCGAAGGCAGACGCCTGGCGCATGGAGACAGGATCCACTTTGGGCTGATGATCTACCGCTTTGATCTGAACCAGCCTCCGGCTGAGTCTGAACCGAAGGTCATCTCAAAAAATAAATCTGATTCATGAAACGTACAACGCGCGCGCATCTGAACGTCGAAGCACAGAGTCATGCCGGCATGTCTGGCAAGAACAACGAAGACCGTTATGCGGTCGCGTCGTTTATCTTAACACCGGGCGATAAAACGCCCGTGTTGTTTGCCGTGCTTGCCGATGGCATCGGCGGGCATAAGGCGGGGGAGGTTGCAGCGGAGCTTGCAGTCAACCATATTATGGAGACCGTGGCAAAGAGCGATGGGCATCACACGCGCCGTACGATTGAAAACGCACTGGCGGATGCTAGCAACGCCATCGCCGCGCGTTCATCGTCGAGCGATGATTTTAAAGGCATGGGTTCCACCTGCGCGACAGCCTGGATCATCGGCGATAAACTGCATACAGGGTATGTAGGCGATTCGCGAATTTACCTCATGCGCGAAGGGCGCATTCAACAACTAACAGTGGACCATACCTGGGTGCAGGAGGCGATTGAGAAAGGCATCCTCACACCCGAAGGCGCGCGCGAGCACCCGAATGTGCATGTCATCCGCCGTTATCTCGGCTCGCCCGTGCCGCCCGAACCCGATTACCGTTTGAAGATGTTCGATGATGAAAGCGACGAGCACGCGGAAAATAACCAGGGCATGCAGTTACTGCCCGATGAC